>ERZ795043.1421-NODE-1421-length-11977-cov-130.055024_pt1 | contig 11977 bp, 8 predicted proteins | sample MGYA00375127_ERZ795043 | MGnify/ENA primary metagenome ERZ795043 (study PRJEB30172, sample SAMN05518447) | compost metagenome | isolation source: Feedstock adapted compost from Newby Island compost facility, Milpitas, CA | place: USA:Newby Island compost... | reverse complement strand
TCGAAATTGGCGATCCGGTGATGGTCGATCACTTCCCGGATGCGCACCTTGTCCACACCGTCCGCGCTCTGCTGCCGCTCGTTGTGGTCCACGAGAATGACGTCCGACGTTTCGGCGGACACATCCTGCACCAGCCGGGGCGCTTCCTGGCCGAACGCCTCGAGGGCGTACCGGGTTTCCCCGTTCACGTCACCGAGCCGGACCGCTTCCGCATCCACGCCGAGCGCCCGTTTCAGTTCGGCGCAGGCGATGGCGGAGCAGATCGAATCGGTGTCCGGATTTTTGTGGCCGAAAACCAGCACTTTTCCCATTGGCATTCTCCCGTCCTTTTTCCTTCGTTTCCTTGTTTTTGCACGTTTTTCTGCGCGAAGACCATCCAGCAAAACTATACAGCAAACGGCCCCCGCGCCACAAGGAGGAAACCCGCCGGAAAACCGTTCGCCAAAGAACCGTTCATCGAAAAGCGCCGTTCCCCCCGCGGCGCCGGACACGCCGAAGCGGCCGACGGCTCCGCCCAAACCGCTCCGCCGTCAGGGACGGACGAAATTGACGACGTCCCGGTAGGGCAGGCTTCCGCCGAAGAGATCGAGGGCGCTGCCCACCGTAAAATCCAGCCTGCCGCCGGTGATCCGGCGGAACCGCTCGATGTCGTCCAGACTGCGGATGCCGCCGGCATAGGTGGTCGGAATGGTCGTCCATTCCGCCAGATGCGCGGCCAGTTCCTCCTGGATGCCGGACCGCTTGCCTTCCACGTCCACGGCGTGGACGAGAAATTCGGCGCACCGGTTTTGCAGATAGGCCAGATTTTCCCTGTTGACGTCGAAATCGCTGAGCACCGCCCATTGGTTGGTGGCCACTTTCCAGCCGTCGCCGCTTTTTTTGCAGCTGAGGTCGATGACGAGCCGCTCCTTGCCGATTTCGGACACGATCCGCTCCAGGCGGTTTTCATCCAGGCGGCCGTCGCGGAAAATGTATGAGGTGACGATGACGTGGCTGGCGCCCCGCTCCAGGTAGAAAGCCGCGTTTTCCGCCGTGATGCCGCCGCCGATCTGCAGGCCGCCCGGATAGGCCGCCAGCGCCTTCAGCGCCTCTTCTTCGTTGCCCGGACCGAGCATGATGACATGGCCGCCGGCGAGCCCGTCCCTTTTGAACAGTTCCGCATAATGGTCCGCCCCGTGGGGCGAGACGAAATTTTCTTTTACGCCGCCTCCGTCCCGCAGCGTTTCGCCGACGATCTGCTTCACTTTTCCCTGGTGCAGATCGATGCACGGCCGGAAGTTCATCGCTAGCGCTCCTTTGCCGTTTCCCCGTCCGCCCGGGCCGTCCGCCGGTTGGTTTGGCCGGCGGGTCGGCCGGATGGCGCGGGCAAGTTCCATGGCCAAAGCCTTTATCCATTATAGCACAACATGGCAAGGCCGCCTTTCCGGACGTTTTGCGCGAGAACCGGTGCCGCCGGCGCACTTTGGGTACCGAAAGCCGTTTCGGTTTCACTGCGTGAATGCGGCCGACGCCGGCCGAAAGGCGGAAAAACCGTCTCTCGGCCGCCCCAGCACCGGCCGGCACCCACCGAAATGTCGCAAAACCCTGCTCGTCCAAAACCCGACAAACCGTCTTTTGCTTTTGCGGAAAAATCCACTGTCCTCCGGCTCGAATTGGCACGCCGTCAGGCATCAGTTTTCGCGGGAAGACGCTTCTTCCGGCGCCGCCTGCAGGGATGCGACGTCCCCAAGCGCATGCCCGGCGGCGTTCCTCCCGTCCAGCACGGGCATGACCGGCCGGATCGCCTGCACGATGCCCGCGGCCAGCAGCGCTTTCAGCAAGTCCGTCACGAGGAAAGGCGCGGCGGCCAGCGCAAACGATTCGGCAAGGGACAGTCCGGTCACCCGGGCGAACCAGGGAACGCCTCCCGCATACAGAAGCAGCGAGCCGAACAGCTCCATGACGGCCGCGAGGGCCAGCCAGGACAAAAACCCGCCCGTCCGGATGCGCCGGGCAAACCAGCCGATCAGAAAAGCCGACACGGGAAACAGCCAGATGAAACCGGCCGTGCGCCCCGTCATCACCGACCAGCCGCCTTCGCCGATGAGCGGCAGGCCAAGGGCGGTCAACGCCAGCACGAGGGCCAGGCTGACGAACCCGCCGCGCGGGCCCAGAAGCCCGCCGATCAGCATGATGGCGAAACTTTGCAGCGTAAAGGGCACCGGCGAAAACCCGAGCGTGAGGCGAATGTGGCTGAAAACGACAAAAAGGGCGGCAAACAGCGCCGTGAACACGATGCGGAGAACGGCCGTCCAGGCTTCGCTTTTTTTCAATTGCCAAATCCCCTTCCATTTGTTAACCTTGATCTTGCATTATGGTTAACAATAACCCGACCGAATTTTACCATGCATTGAATACCGCGAAAAGAGGTTGTTTCATGGAAGAGATGCAAACGTTCGGCGCGCGGGCGGTTCATGCGCCGCCGGAAAAAGCGGGAACGGGCGCGGATGCGGGGCACGCCGCGGCTCCCCTGGAGCTATCCGGCGTCAGCGTTTTCGCCGGGCGGCCGGATTTGCCGGCATTGCGCGACGTCCGTCTGGTCATCCGGCCGGGTGAATGGATTACCGTGCTCGGCGAGAACGGTTCCGGAAAATCGACCCTCATCGGCGTGGCGGCCGGTCTGGTGGAACCGGACGCGGGAACGGTGCGGCGGGGGTTTGCCGGGGGCGGACCGGTGCCCTTTGTGATGCAGCAAGTCGGCCCGTTTTTCGGCGATACGCCGTGGGAAGAAGTGATGTTCGCCCTGGAAGGCCGCGGAATCCCCGCGGAAGAAGCGGCGGCGCGGGCCGGGGCGGCCCTTCGTTCGACGGGCCTGTTCCCCGTGCGCCACCGGCCGCTTGCTTCGCTGTCCGGCGGCCGGCGCCAGCTGGCGTCCGTCGCCGCCTGCCTGGCCACGGGCGCGCCCCTCCTTCTCTTCGACGAAGCGACATCCATGCTGGACGAAACGTCCCGCCGGCTTGTCCTGGAAACGGCGAAGCGGCTCAACCGGGAAGGCGCGGCCGTCGTATGGTGCACGCACCGCCCGGAGGATGCGGCGGCAGGCGGCCGGATCGTCGTCCTGGCGGACGGCGCCGTCGCGTTCGACGGGTTGGCGGAAGACTTTTTCTACCGGGAAACGGAAAACGGCTCAACGCCCTGCGAAGCCCTCGGATTCGCCCCTCCCTTCGCCGTGCGGACCGCGCGGGCGCTCGCGCGGTTCGGCCGGAAGATCGAAACCCGTCCGCTAACCGCCGAACAACTGGCCGCATCCCTCGATCCGGGGAAGAATGGGCGCGCCGGGTTCACGGCGTCTGACAGCGGACCCGGTGCCGCCATGCAGGCAGACGCTCTGCCGGACGTGCAAAATCACATCCCGCCATGCGATGCCTTGAAAAATGAGGCCCCGGCTGACGACGCCGGTCCGGCCGGCGCCCGGCCGGTTGAAAAGAACGGGACGGCAACAGCCGGCGGAGCCGAAACCGGCATCCGCGTGGAGCAGGCGGTCTGCCAAATCGGCGGCAAAACGGTTCTTTCCGGCATCGACGCCCGTTTTCCGGCGGGGACGATCACCCTGCTCGCCGGGCCGAACGGCAGCGGCAAGACGATGCTGCTGGAGCTCATCGCCGGCCTCCGGAAACCGGACGGCGGACAGGTGCGCGTGGACGGCGTTCCCCTGTGGCGGGGCCGCAAGCCCGACCGGCGCCTGCTCGCCGGGCTCGGGCTCGTCATGCAAAACCCGGAACAGATGCTGTTCGCCCGCACGGTGCGCGAGGAGTTCGCCTATTCCCTCAAACCTTGCCGCTGGCCGCCGGTGCGGCGGGCGGCCGCCATGGAACGGGCGGTGGAGCGCTGGCTGGAGGCCGGCGGGCGGACGGCGGTCGAAGGCGCCGGCGGCCAAGAAAGCCCGGCGGCCGGATGGCTGGCCCGCGATCCGCTTGCCCTGAGCGGCGGCCAGCGGAGAAGGCTGGCCATGGCCGTGACGGAAGCGGCGGAACCGGACTGGCTGCTGCTTGACGAACCGTCGGCCGGGCTGGACCGGTTGGCGCTCAGGCGGCTGAAACGGCGCCTGGCCGAACGCCGGGCGGAAGGCCGGGGCGCCGTGGTGGCGGCCCACGACGTGGAAGACTGGATCGACCTGGCGGATGCCGTCGTGCTGATGCGGGACGGCCGCATCGTCTGGTCGGGCGCGCCGGATGAACTGGCGGCAAATCCGGCATGGTTCGCGGCGGCCGGTCTGGCCCTGCCCGAACCGCTCCGGGTGGCGGAACATTTGCGGCGGTCGGGATTTCCGGTGCCGTCCGGCTGGCCGGATCCCGTGGCGCTGGCCGCCTGCGCGGCGGCGCCGGCGGCGGATTTCGCTCCCGGCGCGAAAGCCCCGGATACCGGCACCGCCGCGCCGCGGCATGCCGGACGCCCGATGCGGCCGGCCGAAACGGGCGCCGCGGAACCGGCCGGACATGCGGCTGTTGAACCGGCCGGAGAAACCGCCCGCAAACCCGCCGCCGGTCCGATCGCGGCAAAAAAAGGCAGCGCATCCGACCGTCCGGCCGCCGCAAACGGCGGTGCATCCGCCGCCGGCACGGCCGGCGGCCGGACGGCGGCCCCCCGGCCGGAACGGACGCCGCCCCTGACGTCGTTCGATCCGCGGGCCCTGTGGCTGGCCGGCCTGGCCGTGACGGCGGGCATCGGCATGCAGACGTCCTGGGCGGGCTGGCTCGCGGGCGCCGCCACGTCCGTCCTCGCCGTCCGCTTCTCCGGCGTTCCGGCGCGCGCCGTCCTCCGGCCGGCCAAGGCGCTCCTTCTTTTCGCGCTCGTCACGTCTCTGGCCGCCGGCTGGACCCCGTCCGGCGAAGCCGCGTTCCCTGCCGGCGGGTCGTTCGACGTACCGGCGGCCGTCGAGACGTTCCGCCGGTTCAGCAAACTGGCGATGATGGCGATGATCGGCTTTTCCCTGATGGCCGGCATTTCGCCCTGGCGGCTCAAGCGGGCGCTTGAAAAAGGGCTCTCCCCCGTCGCTTCCCGCGGCGTGCCGGTCGGCCGGTTCGCCCTGGCGAGCGCCCTGCTCATGCGTTTTCTGCCGCTTCTGTTCGAGACGTGGGAACGGTTTGCCCGCATCGCCGCCTCCCGCGGCAAGCGGCCGGTCAAACCCGGCACCGTCCCGCCGTCCCTCGTCGCCATGACGGTGGTGCCGTTTCTTCTTGCGCTGATCCGGCTCGGCGACAGTCTGGCCGCCATGCTGGCCGCACGCGGGGGCGGCTGGTCCTCCGCCCCCCTCCCGCCGGAGGCGCGGCAGCGCCGGATCCGAAAAACGGAACCGGGCCGCACGGCGGCGGAAGACGGGATGGCGGAGCCCGCCTTCACCCGCCGGGACGCGCTCCTCGTCGCCGGCAGCGCCGCCCTGCTGGCCCTGTTCGTCCTCATCGAAAAAACCGCCTGAGCCCCGGCTTCGGTCCCGTGGGCTCAGGCGGTCGATAATTTCTTATTTGCGGTACATTTTGAACTCCAGGAACAGGTCGTTGTAGCGGGCCAGCATCCGGCGCCCGAGGTTTTCGTACACTTCGAGCCGCCCGATCAGCTCGTCGTCGGGGTAAAACCGTTTGTCGCCGACGATCTCTTCCGGCAAAATCTCCATCGCCGACCGGTTCGGCGTCGAATAGCCGACGTATTCGGCGTTTTGCGCGGCGACCTCGGGATCGAGCATGAAATTGATGAAGGCGTGGGCGCCTTCCACGTTTTTCGCCGTCGTCGGGATCACCATCGTGTCGAACCACAGGTTGGACCCTTCCTGCGGCACGATGTAGTCGATGTTTTCGTTCTCCCACATGATTTCCGCCGCGTCCCCCGACCAGACGAGGGCGACCGCCGCCTCTTCCTGGGCCATCAGCATCTTGATCTCGTCGCCGACGATGGCCTTCACGTTGGGCGTGAGGAGATCCAGCTTCGCCTTGGCTTCCAGCAGCTCCCGCTCATCCGTGGAATTGAGCGAGTAGCCCAGGCTGTTCAGCCCCATCCCGATCACTTCCCGGGCGCCGTCGACGAGCAGAATTTCGTTCTCGAGCCGCGGATCCCACAGGTCGTTCCAGCTTTCGAACGTCAGATCCTCCGGCAGCATGCCCGGATTGAACGCGATGCCGACGGTGCCCCAGAAATAGGGAACCGAATACCGGTTGCCGGGGTCGAAGCTCATGTCGAGAAAGCGCGGGTCGATGTGCACCAGATTGGGCAGCTTCCCGTGGTCCAGCGGCACGAGCAGCCCTTCCTCGATCATGCGGGCCACCGTGTATTCGCTCGGCACGGCCACGTCGTAGCTCGTGCCGCCCTGGGCGATCTTCGTCAGCATCGCCTCGTTGGAATCGAATGTTTCATAGACGATCTTGTAGCCGGTCTCCTCTTCAAAACGGCTGATCAGCTCTTCGTCGATGTAGTCGCCCCAGTTGAACACCGTCACCGTGTTGTCGCCCCCGTAGCCTTCGCTGGCGCTCAGGACGTGCACGAGATACATCAGGCCGAAGGACACGGCAAATACGGCAAGGAACGCGCGCGTCAGCTCCTTCATGATTTGACCCCCGATCCGCCGTTTTTCGCCGACCTCAGGTTCCTCATATTAATGAAGTAATATCCCACGACGAGAAGCAGCGTGAACAAAAACAGCAGGGCGGACAGCGCGTTGATGGACAGGGAGATGCCCTGGCGCGCCCGCGAATAGATTTCCACGGACAGCGTGGAGAACCCGTTGCCCGTCACGAAGAACGTCACCGCGAAATCGTCGAGGGAATAGGTCAGCGCCATGAAAAACCCGGCGAAAATGCCCGGCTTGATGAACGGCAGCACCACCCGGGTGAGCACCTGCAGCGAGTTGGCCCCGAGATCCTTCGCCGCGTCGATCAGCGTCGGGCTCATCTCGCTTAGCTTGGGCAAAATCATCAGCACGGCGATCGGAATGCTGAAGGCGATGTGGGAAAGCAGCACCGACGAAAACCCGAGACTGAGGCCCGTCAGCGTGAACAGGATGAGAAACGAAGCGCCGATGATGACGTCCGGGCTGACGATCAGCACGTTGTTCAGCGTGAGCAGCGCGCTGCGGGCGCGGCGGTTTCTCGTGTAATAGATCGCCAGCGCGCCGAACACCGCCACGATGGTGGCGATGGCCGACGACAAAAGGGCGATGATCAGCGTGTTGAGCACGATGATGAAAAGGCGCGTGTCCTGAAACACTTCCGCGTACCATTCCAGCGTGAACGACTCGAAGGAGTGCATCGTGCCGGCGCTGTTGAACGAATAATAGATCAGGTAGGCGATCGGCGCGTACAAAATGGCGAACATGACCGCCAAATAAACCGCCGCCGTCTTGTTTGTCCGGTGGGCCATGTCATCTCACCCGCTCCCTGCGGCCGCCGATCACCATGATGACGGCCATCACCAGAATGAGGAACACGGCGATCGTCGCGCCCATGCCCCAGTCCTGCGTCACCAGGAAATGCTGCTCGATGGCGGTGCCGAGCGTGATCACCCGGTTGCCCGTGACGAGGCGGGTGATCATGAACAAAGAAAGCGACGGAATGAAGACGGCCTGGCATCCCGCCGACACGCCGCCGAGCGTCAGCGGAAAGATGACGCGCCGGAACGTCTGCCAGCCGCTGGCACCCAGATCCCGGGAAGCGTCCACCAGATTTTTCGGCAGCTCTTCGAGGGCGTTGAAGATCGGCAAAATCATGAACGGGATGAAAATGTACACGGACACGAAAATGAAGCTGAAATCGGTGAACAGAATCTGCCGTGCGCCGATGCCGACGAATTCAAGAAACCGGTTGACCGTGCCGTACGTGCCGAAAATGCCGAGAAAGGCGTACGCCTTCAGGAGCAGGTTGATCCACGTCGGCAGGATGATGAGCAAAAGCCACAGCTGCTTGTGCTTCGTCTTGGTCAGCAGGTACGCGGCCGGGTAGGCGAGGACGAGCGTGACCGCCGTGATCAGAATCGCATACCAGACCGAATTGACCGCCATCCGGAGATACACCGGCGTAAAGAATTTTTTGTAGTTGTCCAGGGTGAACGCGCCTTCGATGTCAAAAAAGGAATAATACAGCACGAGCAGAACCGGAATGACGACGAACAGGGCGATCCACAGGCCGTACGGCACCAGAAACAGCGCTCTCGCTCTACCGGCCATGGCCGACACCCTGCGGCGGCTTCGCCTTGTCGTAAGCTTCCAGCCGCTTGTCGTATTCGTCTTCCGTTTCGCCGAAACGCATGACGTGGATCGCTTCCGGTTCAAAATCGAGCCCGATTTCGTCGCCCACCCGGGCCTTTTTCGTCGAATGGACCATCCATTCGTTGCCGGCTTCGTCGTGGCCGATGATTTCGTAATGCACGCCGCGGAACAGCTGGGTGTCCACCTTCACCCGCAGTTTTCCCCGCTCCACCGGCACGATCGCCAGGTCTTCCGGCCGGATGACCACTTCCACCGGCTCGTTTTCGTCGAATCCCCGGTCCACGCATTCGAACCGCTTGCCGGCGAATTCCACCAGGCAGTCGCGGATCATGCGGCCGGGCACGATGTTGGATTCGCCGATGAATTCGGCGACGAAGCGGTTGATCGGCTCGTCGTAAATGTCGTTGGGCGTGCCGCTTTGCTCGATGCGGCCGTCGTTCAGGACGAAGATTTCGTCGCTCATGGCCAGCGCCTCTTCCTGGTCGTGGGTGACGAAAATGAAGGTAATGCCAAGTCTGCGCTGCAATTCGCGCAGTTCATACTGCATTTCATAGCGCAATTTCAGGTCGAGGGCAGACAGGGGCTCGTCCAGCAAAAGCACCTCCGGTTCGTTGACGATGGCCCGGGCAATGGCGACCCGCTGCCGCTGGCCGCCGCTCATTTCGCGCACTTCCCGGTTTTCGTAGCCGGACAGGTTGACGAAACGGAGGGCTTCCTTCACTTTCCGCTCGATTTCGTCCCTGCTTTTCTTTTTCACCCGCAGACCGAACGCCACGTTTTCGAACACGTTCAGATGCGGGAAGAGGGCATAGTCCTGAAACACGGTGTTGACCTGCCGCTCGTTGGCGGGAATCCGGTTGACCAGCCGGCCGTTCAGGTAGATGTTCCCCGCCGTCGGCTCGATGAAACCGGCGATCAGGCGCAGGATGGTGGTCTTTCCGCAGCCGGAAGGACCAAGCAGGGTATAGAACTTTCCGCGCTCCATCTCGAAGCTGATGTTTTTGAGCACCGGGGTGTCTTCATCGTACTGATGACTGACCCCTTCGAAACGGATGATCGCGTCCCGCGACATGAGGCATTACCCCTTCCCATCGGCAATCAGCAACAATCCACTCCATTATAATAAGTTTCCGGGGTTTCGGCGACATTTTTTTCACGTCGTCCGCCGCCGTCTTCGCCCGCCGGCGCGGGAGCGCGCCGTGTGCGTTCGGTCACGCCGCCCCGACGGTAGTGTGCCCCGTTTCGCATCTTTTTTCCGGGTGACTCTGCGCATTTTTTCAAAAAAAGCCCCGCAACTATGACTTGCGTCACACCGTTTCCGAAAAAAACCGGTAAAATGGGTCATGAAAAGACTTGTGATTGACTTCACAATCTTTGAAAAAAATCGCAGTGGAGGAGACCCGACATGAAGAAACTGGCATCGATTCTGGCATCCCTTCTTCTGGTCGCGTTCATGGCAGGATGCGGGGGAAACGGCGCAGAGGGCGGTCAGGCGGCCGGAACGGATCAGCCCGCCGGCCAGGAGCAGCCGCAAACGCAGCCCGAGCCCCAGGCGGAAGGGCCGGCCGAAACGGGCGGCTACGCCGACGGCGTGTATTATGCGGAAAGCGATGAATTCAGCAACGGCTGGAAAGAAATCGTCGCCCTGAAAGTCGAAGGCGGCAAGATCGTCGACGTGGAATGGAACGCCCTGCCCGAAAACGGCGGCCTGGACAAGAAAAATTACGACAAGGCCGGCAAGTACGGCATGAAGGACAAGGGCGGCGCCCAGGCGGACTGGTGGGAACAGGCCGAAAAGGCGGAGGCGTACCTCATTGAAGTGCAGGATCCGGACGCCATTCCGTACAATCCGGAAGACGGCCGCACGGACGCCATCGCCGGCGTGTCCATCCACGTGAACGGCCTCGCCGAACTGGCCAAGAAAGCCCTCGCGGCCGGTCCGGTGGAACCGGGACCGTACAAGGACGGCACCTATTACGCGGAAGAAGATGAATTCGGCAGCAGCGGATGGAAAAACACCGTGACCATCACCGTCCTGAACGGCCGGATCATCGCCGTTGACTGGAACGGCGTCAACAAGGACGGCGTCGACAAGGACACCTATTCCGCCAGCGGCGAATACGGCATGGTGGCCAAAGGCGGCGCCCAGGCCGAATGGCACGAGCAGGCGGCCCGGGCGGAGGCGTACCTCATCCAAACGCAGGATCCGACGGCCATCACGTACACGGACGAAGAAGGCCATACGGACGCCATTGCCGGCGTGTCCATCCACGTTTCGGAATTCTTCAAGCTGGCTGAAAAGGCCCTCGAAGGAGCAAAATAACGTGAAGCACATCCCCGGCGGGCCGCCCGGCGCGGCGGCCTGCCGCACCCTGAACAACCGGGGGGAAAGACCATGAAACAGATCGTTGTGCTCGGCGGCGGCTACGGCGGCGTGCTGACCGCCAAGAAGCTGGCCAAACGGCTGAAAAAACGGCGCGATGTCCGCATCGTGCTGATCGACAAAAACCCGTTCCACACGCTGCTGACGGAATTGCATGAAGTGGCGGCCGGACGCGTCGACGAATCCAACATCAAAATCGGACTGAAGGACATTTTCGGCGGATTCCGCAACGTCGACGTCGTGCAGGACAACATCGTGAACGCGGACTTCGCCGCCCGGACGCTGACGGGCGAAAGGCAGACGTACACCTACGATTACCTGGTCATCGGCACCGGCAGCAAACCGACCTACTTCGGCATCCCGGGCGCCGAGCAATTCGCCTTCTCCCTTTGGTCGTTCGGGGATGCGGTCCGCCTCCGTGACCATACGATGAACATGTTCCGGCAGGCGGCCTGTGAAACGGATCCGGCCAAACGCCGGGAACTGCTCACGTTCGTCATCGTCGGCGGCGGCTTCACCGGCGTGGAGATGGCCGGTGAACTGGCCGAGTTTGTCAAGCGCCTGTGCAAGGAAAACGGCATCGACGAGCAGGACGTGACAATCCACCTGGCCGACATGCTGCCGACCATTCTGCCCAACCTGCCGAAGCCGCTGATTGAAAAAGCGGTGAAACGGCTCAACCGGATGGGCGTCGTCATCAGCACCAACTCGCCGATCACGGAAGTGCGGGAAAACGGCGTCACCGTCGGCGGCCGGGACATCGCCTCCCGCACGGTCATCTGGACGGCCGGCATCGAAGGCTCCGACCTGGCGGGCACCATCGACGCCGACAAACAGGCGCGCAACCGGATCATCACCAACGACAAATTGCAGCTGCCAAACCATGACAACGTCTACGTCGTCGGCGACAACATCTTCTACATTCCGGAAGGCGAAGAAAAGCCGGTGCCGCAGATGGTGGAAAACGCGGAACACTCCGCGCCGCTCGTCGTCCACAACATCGTGGCGGATATCGCCGGCGGCACGAAGAAATCCTACAAGCCCGCCTTCCACGGCATGATGGTGAGCATCGGCAGCCGGTACGGCGTGGCCAGCGTGGGCACGCCGAAGCGGAGAATGAACCTGACCGGCTTTTGGGCGATGGCCGTCAAGCATCTGATCAACATGTGGTATCTGCTGCAGGTGGCCGGATTCTACAAAGTGTGGCAGTACAAATTGAACGAATTTTTCCGCGTGAAGGACAACCGCAGCATCTTCGGCGGCCACTTCGCCCAGCGCTCGCCCAACTTCTGGCTCGTGCCGCTGCGCGTTTTCGTCGGCTGGATGTGGCTGAAGGAAGGGCTCGCCAAGCTGCCGAAAGTGCT
>ERZ795043.1420-NODE-1420-length-11979-cov-3285.244129_pt1 | contig 11979 bp, 9 predicted proteins | sample MGYA00375127_ERZ795043 | MGnify/ENA primary metagenome ERZ795043 (study PRJEB30172, sample SAMN05518447) | compost metagenome | isolation source: Feedstock adapted compost from Newby Island compost facility, Milpitas, CA | place: USA:Newby Island compost... | reverse complement strand
GGTAGGTTGCCTTGTAAAGGGGTATTGATTTTTTTGTGAGTGGAGATTAGTTTTATAGATTAACAAGTGCATTATTTACAGACACAGCGTGCAGCAGATTAGTCTCTATCCCGAGGGTACGTGGCAAGTTCTCTTGCTACTTTGTTCGGCAAGGGAGTCCTGCTTGTCCTTTCTTATTTTCAAAGCAAATTGTTATACATGAATTAAATGCAGCATCTATGTATATTGCGCCTAATGTAACCAATGACGAATATAAGAAATTAAATTTGGATGATAGTAATAGCTCTGATTGGGCAAGAGCAATAGACATCTTTAAGTCAAGGATTTCAGTACGGTATTTAGAGCCTGTTGATTTATTGATCAAGGATGATGAAAAACGTAGCCCATTAGAAAGAAGATATGGCTTTACTATTTTAGCCATAGATTGCCTTTTAATTGAAACGCTTCAATCTTTTAGAGAAGGATTAATTGATATTAAAGGTAAATCAAAAAAAATATTTATAAAGTTCCTTACAGAGAGGCAAAATTTCAAAGATTTTTTTACTGAAGAACTTGCAAATATGTTTTATAAAGATATTAGATGCGGAATATTGCATCAGGCTGAAACTATGGGGGATATTCTTGTATGGTCAGTAGGTGAGGTTATAGGTAAAAGATCAGATGGAACACTGTATGTGAATAGAACAATACTTCACGAGTTAATTAAGAAAGAGATAGAATTATATTGCAATGAATTAAAAAACAAAGAAAATGCAGAGTTACGTAAGAACTTTCGAAGAAAGATGGATTTCATTGCTAGGAAGGAGCAGGGCATAACCATTGGCTGAACTTGACCGCAGAGGCTTTACTGCCTTCTAAGTCGGAAAACCTATATCAAGTTGTTTGTGACTATAAATTGATACCCATGCAAGCCCGTTGCTAATCGGCCAATGTCACATACAGCTTACAGAAATTTGTGCTTATTTTAGGTCAAATCTTAAGCAATGGATCCCTGGTATATTGAAAACCTCGTTTGCCCAATCGATCACCTTCCATTAAGATTTTCGGAGGGAGTCCTGGTTTCATCTGCTGGACGGAAATACCCGGTTGTAGAGGGAATTCCAGTAATGTTAATCGAGGAAGCTGAACAAACCATTGGAGTTGCTTCGGCCTCACTCAAACGTGCAAAAGGGGAGAACGTAGCCGATAGAAGAGCGCCTGAGCTCTACCTGGAATCGCTTGGCATCAGTGAGGCGGAGAAAGATGGAGTCGTTGCCTTAGCCAGACGAAATGATCTTACAATTGATCCGGTCGTTGCCTATATGATTGGGGCTACAAGCGGCTACAGCTATAAACATCTCATTGGGAACCTGAAATCTTATCCGATCCCGGAATTGCGATTGCCGGAGGCGAATGGTGAGACGTTCCTGGAACTGGGCTGTAACTGGGGAAGATGGTGTATTGCAGCGGCCCGCAAAGGCTACACCGTAGTGGGTATCGATCCATCTCTGGGTGCAATCCTGGCGGCACGACGGGTAACTGAACAGCTGGGACTACCCATTAAGTACCTGGTTGCAGATGCGAGATATTTACCTTTTAAACAGACGAGCTTCGACACGATATTTTCCTACAGCGTCTTGCAACACCTGAGCAAAGACAATGTAAAGCGCGTTCTTACAGAAGTTGCAAGGGTTTTGAAACCAGGCGGCACAAGTCTGATCCAGATGCCCAACCTTTTGGGCTTACGTTGTCTCTGGCATCAGGCTAAACGGCGCTTCCGAAAAGCACGGGACTTTGAAGTTCGATACTGGAGCCTGCCTGAATTGAAGAAAACATTTGGCGATAAGATAGGGAAGACAACGATTTCGGTTGATTGTTACTTTGGACTGGGCCTGCAAAAAGCAGATATTGACCTTATGCCGCCTGAGTTGAGATTGATCGTTAACCTGTCTGAAGCACTGCGTTCTATAAGCCATAAACTCAGTATTCTGAAGTATGTAGCTGACAGCGTTTATGTAAAATCCATTCGATCATACTGCGTGCAAAATGCCGAATAACCAGACGTAGAACGTGGATGATAATTTCGCTGGTGGATCCATAACATTGGAAAGTTTGGTCGTTGGATAGCATTACCTTCAGCGTCGCAAAAACAGCAAATTTCATGAAGACACTCATCAAGTACCTGCTATCCGTCGTAGCATAGCCGAGCCGCTATCGATTCCAATTGTTGCCGTCGTAAAAGCAAACTCTGGCACCCAGGTGTGCAGCTATGTGCGGGCACGGTGACGGTTGTTGTAGGTGCTTATACTGACTGCCAACCGGTTGCAGCGGGCGGTACTCTGCAGCCCTTGTCGTGAAAAAGGGTTGATTTTTTCTTGAGCAATGATTATTTTCACGCAGCGAGGTGTGAACCAATTGCAGCGCATGAAGTCGAAGTTTAGCACAGTTCAGGTGTTAATGGATGATCGAAGGCATAATGATGAGCATACTAAAATTTAACCATTTATCGTTGATAAGTATCATGTTGGGCGTTTGTGGTAAATGTATGGTAGGCGGGAACCAAGCAAAATTAGTAATTAAAAGGTGTAGAATTATAAAAATTGCATGTCTTAGCTGAGGATCGTTGATCTGGGATCCGCGCTTGCTCCCGATCCAACGCCGGTGGTTCGAAGATGGCCCCTTCGTACCAGTTGAGTTCACCCGTCAGTCATCTGACGGGCGCATCACTCTGGTGGTTGAACCATCGGCTGCATCGGTGCGCGTATTATGGGCTTTAATGCTTCGCACCGAGCTTGAAGAAGCGAAGCAGGCGCTTCGGGATCGCGAATGCATCACTGGCGACAACTGGATGTCGCGAATTGGATCTTGGCAGAGGGGTGGTGAAGACCCTCCGGCCATGCCATCGCTCTCCGACTGGGCACAGGCTCATGGTCTCGATGCCGTGATTTGGACGGCACTCAGGCCCAGGTTTAATGGCGAGGAGAGATCACCGAACGTCGATGAGGTCGTCCAGTATCTGAGGACGCTTACCGGTACATTGAGAGATGAAGCAGAGCGATATGTGCGTTGCACATCCCGTCAGATTGACACTGAGTATCGTCGTCGAATCGAAGCGGACCTTGGCTGGTCACCTCGTGAGTGCGGTACATTTGCAAAATAACGACAGTTTGCAGATGTCGTCGTCGCTTAACAGAGGTTGTGCTTCAGGAGGGAGTGACGAGTAAGAAGAAAGATTTTTGCTTTCTATTGTCTTTGTAGAGAGGAGACAGTGAATAGTATTCTCCATCACTTCTTAAACACGAAAACCGTTGGCCACGATCTCGCGCTATACGAGTGAGTCGGGCTAATATTTTGTTTCAAGTTTTTCGGATATTGTTATACAATTTTATGAGTATCCCTGTCGTTAAAAATATCACAAAAAAATATATTGCACATATATGAGATTTTGGACACATGTAAAAAAGACAACAGATGTATTGACGATTAAGAATAATGAAAAATGAAAAATGTAAATGGACACTAACAGTTATCACGAGTGGACAAGAAGATAAAAGGCTTGACTGCTTGGTGTTTTTAATAATTTCGACCACCGTATATTTGGAACATTTGCAAAGCTGCACAAACCAACCACACCTCCCCAGCTTTGCAAAAGAGCTAAATTTTGGCTGCGTACATAAGATTTAAAAATATTGAATAGAAAGATACTATGCAATTACAAGCAGGATATATACTTGATAGCATTTCTAATCTCTTTCGGGACACAGAACACAAGACACATCTTGCAGGTTTGACCAAATTCCTTTCCTATTTTGACATCAAACCAGATATTAAACAGAAACGTGATGATGTTGACCCAATAATTGCAGTTGCAAACAACATCATTTCAAGAGGGTTGCCGACAAAACCATCAATCTTCATTGAGCAGTCATTTGTTGAAGTCTTTGGATTAACTAAGAAATTTACGGATGGGACAGGTACCCTTTCATTCCCTTTCAAAACAAACAATCTTGACTTTAAAAAGCTCTTATTGTCGGCTTTCCACATCATTGACCCAAGAGTCAAAAGCAGGGATCAGTATGAACGTTTTACTGAATCATGGGAAAAGTTAGGCAGCCAATATGAGGAAGAATTTCTATTCTCCATTATTCCCAAATATCTGGGACAACATTTTATTCAACTTGTAGAACCCCAAAGAAATTTCGAATCTATACTGCGCTTTGCCACTGACGTTCAAGAAGGTTTTGAACGCTATCTTACTGGAGCAATAGACAACTTTTTCACCCAGCATGTGGATTTTGCTATAGAACTTCCATATCCTATCAATGGTAAAAAAGGACTAATAATTGAAATTGACGGTTCACAACATCAAGAAACGGCACAAAAGAAATTGGACAATTTACGGGATGATGCAGCGATCAAAGCAAATTGGGAAACTGTTCGAATTACAACATCCGATTTCAAAAATATTGCTCAAGCAATTGTCCCGATAAAACGATTTGCAGATAATGATTATTTCGCTTCATTCCAAAATAACTATCAATCACCTTTATACTCCCATGAATCCGGATTAGACGCATTGCAGTTTACCCTCACGCCTTTTGCTGTTGCCAGAATTCAAAAGGTGATTCTGCAATGGTTGGTGGCTGGTTATTTGAGTTTGGAGGACAAAGAATGGAATATTGCAGTTATTGAACGAGATGTTCCTTGTGCATTCTTGGCAATTGAGGATTTAAAAAGGCTTTTCAATAATCTGTTAACGCTTGAAGGAAAGGAAAGGAAATTACCGGAAATTAAATTACAAGTGTTTAATACTCACGAGTTCCGTTCATGTAAACTCAACAGAAAGTACCAATCAAAGATTGATGATATTGAAAAAATTGAAAATAACCGATTTGATTTCCTTATTGATTGCTCTGTGCTTCAAAGAAATGGTGTAAAATCGGATGACTACTCAAAAAATGCAAAGTACTATGCAGTTGTAAAGTCATCATACGCACCTATTTCCAAAAGGCGATTTTACACTTCCGAGTTAATAAAATATGCCCCGATTTTGGTGGATGAAAACACGAGTTATCGTACTCAAGAAATCACAGAAGCATACGAAGATGAACACAGCGTCAAGGAACGAAAAAATGCTCTTGAATCTCTATTGGCTGACATTTTTCACAAAGAAAGTTTTAGACCGGGACAGCGATCAATTATGAATAGGACACTTCAGCTTGAAAACGTAGTTGGCTTGCTTCCGACAGGAGGAGGAAAATCATTGGTCTATCAGCTTTCTGTGCTGCTTCAACCCGGAATTGCATTGATCGTTGATCCGATAAAATCATTGATGAAAGATCAAGTAAGAGGATTACTTCAAAATAATATTGATGCTGCAGTATTTATAAACTCCTCATTAACAACAAAAGAACGAGAATTAGCTACACAGCAAATGGTAAATGCCGAGGTGTTATTCGCGTTCATATCCCCTGAGCGACTTCAAATAAGGTCGTTTCGAGATAAAATAACGGAAATGACCGAAAAAAATCATAACTATTTCAGCTATTGCATAGTAGATGAGTCTCATTGCGTATCGGAATGGGGACATGATTTCAGGACCTCCTATTTGCGTTTAGGACGAAACGCAAGAGTGTATTGCAAACGAAAAGGTGCAGCAAAGAGTAGCAAAGATAGTGAGTTTGAACCTTCCATTCCTATTGTCGGTTTAACAGCTACGGCTTCTTTTGATGTGCTTTCTGATGTTCAGCGAGAACTTGGTATAGGTGATGAAGGTGTGGTGCGTTCACAGGGAATGGAAAGGCCGGAATTACACTATAAAGTCATTCCTGCTCCGATTGACTTCGAATATGTCAAAAATCTGAACGATCCTTTCAAGGTTAGAAAGGCGATTGGAGCAGCAAAGCAATTTCATTTGCTTGAATTAATCTCCAATATACCATTTGAATTAGAAAGTATTAACGCTAACTCTCATGTGCTCAGCGATTACAAAGTAGATGCCTTCTTTGTTGAAGACAATAATGGCGAGTATATGAATGCAGGTATTATCTTTTGTCCCCATAAAAGCGAAAAAATTACAAGTGGTGTCAAAAATGTCAGTGCTAAAATATCAAGGGAACTATCTTTTCTCAAAGTTGGAACCTATATAGGTTCATCAGGAGAAAATGAAGATGGAAATGTACAAGAAGAAGAGATCTCTGAAATCTCTCAAGAAAAGTTTTTGAATAATGAACTAAATCTTCTTGTTGCCACCAAAGCGTTTGGAATGGGCATAGACAAACCTAACATTCGTTTCACAGTTCATTTCAATTACCCAAGTTCCATAGAAGGATTTTATCAAGAGGCCGGACGTGCGGGTAGGGATAGAAAAAATGCTCTTTGCTATATTCTTTACAGTGGGCACGAATCTGAAAAGGAAATACTGGAAACTTTTCATCAAAATTCTTTTAAAGGAGAGGAGAAAGAAAAATGTATTATCTATGAAATTCTCAACGAAATCACCTTTCCGGCAGATAATCATTTAAACATTTTGGCAGAACAAATGCTTAATGATCATGGGGTTGATGTATATCTGAATTTATGGCCAAAAGATACCCCAATGAGGTTATATGTAAATAAATCCTATAATAATGGATACGGGTATCTTGGCTTAAGTGACCTGTCAATTCATCCTGATACAACGAATTTTGATTATGCAGAATCAAATCGCGTACTAAACATATTGAAATCGCTTATTGAAAATGAAAAACCTGAAAATGAGGATATAATTATTTGGCTGACTGAAGAAATAAAACATGATCCTGCTCCTGGAATAGAGAAACTCCTTGCCAATGCTAAAGTTGGTGAACGTTTGTCGCCTATAGTAGTAGGTTTTCGAAATGATAAAATTAGACGTATTACAGAGATATTGAAAACAAAGGTTGACGATAAATTTACTGAACGTATCGTCAAAAAGGCAAGTGCCTTTTGTTTTAATGGAGACGATTTTCTTGTCAACCTTTCAAAAGAATTCTACAATACTACCCACCAGAACATTGTATTAGAAGAGGAAATAGGCAGAGAGGTCAAAAAATTATTTCTGAAAATCAGAGACGAACACGACACTTTTAAAGCTATTTACCGGCTCTCTACCATTGGCGTAGTTGACGACTACGAAGTTGATTACAACTCCAAAACACTGACACTTTTTGTTTCAAAAAAAGAAGATCAAGAATACATCAATCATCTTTATAGGTACCTGAAACGTTACTTATCGGAAGAAAAAGCAAGAAAAGTTTTTCAAGAAGTTCATAATTATAGAGGCAATAGTATTATACAAAAATGTACCGGTTACCTAATCAATTTTGTTTACAGTGAAGTAGCCCAAAAAAGAAGATCTGCAATAGATGCAATGGAAGACGCATGCAAAGAAGCTGTAAATAAAGGAGATAAAGCGTTTCGGGAATATATAGATATATATTTTAACTCCAAATACTACCCTGTTTTATTTGAAGAAACAGAAGAAGGAAAAGAATTCTCTATTGATTTAGTTTGGAAGTATATAGACCTAACAGAAGGTAACATTGATAATTTAAAACATTTAAGAGGTGCATGCATTCGACTGCTTACCGAAAATCCAGACAATGGGGCTTTACTTCTACTCAAATCATTTTCTCTCTTACTTATTAATTCTTCAAATGAAATACTCATACAAGAGGCGGCTGAAGAAGCTATAAAAGGGTTTGCTATATTTAAAATAGAAATGGAATTTGATGTTTTTTATGATACAGTTAACACTTTTAAAGAAAAACTTTTGACATATAATTCAAACCTATATGATACAGCTACTGATATGACAGAACTCATCTTTCTAAAGCACCACACTGAATGGCTAAAACAGTTTAATAATAAATTTTTAAATGAATATGAAAGAACAAATACATGAAGAACTGGCTGCATTGCAGTCCGAACTTTCAAAGCTTGACGGCGCTGTAAAGCATATAGAAAATGCCAAACAGCTTGCAAAAGACATTGTAAAAACTGGGCATGAACTGCAAACCAAGTACAAAGAACAGCTGATAGAGGTTAAAGACCTGATTGCTAAGCATAAAGAACTGGTAGGAAGAGCAGAGAAACTTGTTGAAAAAATTGACAAGGTTGATTTTCCAGTCCGACTTGACAAACTGGATACATCTGTAACAACAATCAATCAAGGGCTTCAAAATAACCAGGCTAAGCTTGAAAATCTTTGGCTGGATTTGAAGGATGAAATAGAGGAATCTCAAAAAGTTCTATCTGATAAGCTTACTTCCCTTAAAGACGATATGAATGCGTTCAAAGCAGAAGTAGACAATCAGTTTTCAATAATTCAGAAGGAAATAAAACTCGTGAAAATATTAGGAATAGCAATCATTATATTCTGTATTGGAATAATCGTGATTGGAATATTAAAATAGTTCACCTAATGCAAGCACATTTGCAAATTGCACAGAACCATCCCGCAGACAAAGTTTACAATAGAGCCTGCATGGATAACCTAGGAAAGGAAATTATTAAAATGTCCCAAACATGACTTGCTAAAAAAACGGTGGAAGACCTTTTAAATGTTAAACAATGAGATATCCACCTGACATAGACGATAAAAAAGTGAAAAAGCATGACTTGTCAACACGGGTAAGAAAACATGAGAGCTCACGAGAAAGCTGAAAGTGTGTGTAACAAATTTACTTTTGTAGCGGAGGTAATTCAAGGTTAACTCTGGTGAGCTTATGCTCAGGACTGGTCGTCCTGCGTGGAGTGGTTTTTTGCCGCTTGCGAACGACCGTAGCGATGGACGCTCGCGGGTGCATGCTAACAACCGCTTGTAGCGGACTGCGCTGCGCACCGCCCTGAACCGGACCGTTGGGCGCTCATACCTAGTTCAAGTTAAGTGCAATGATACAAACCATATTGGCTTTTGTGTTCGCTATATGTTTCTTTGCTATCGAGCCACTCCTCCGCCAAGGAAAGGCCGCAAAGAGCTTGGAAAGAACTGCTTCGGATAAGGGTAGTTCAACGCTTATTGTGGTGTTGTTCTGGATCGTCATTGTCCTACCGCATCTCCTCAACTTTCTCCAAGTGGGTCAGATTAAATCTCCAGGTATTAGATGGCTTGGTCTTTTTATCATGTTGCTCGGTTTAGCATTGAGGTTTTGGTCGATGCGTATTCTCGGCGAATACTATACTCGAACCCTTCGGGTTACCGATACACAAGCAATCATCTCACAAGGCCCGTACCGAATAATCCGCCACCCTGGCTACCTGGGAACTATTTTTGTCTGGATTGGTTTTGCGTTGGCTGTTGGAAATTGGATTGCGACAATTATTCTGGCTATGCTGCTGTTTGGTGTCTATGGCTATCGAATTCGTTTGGAAGAAACTATGTTAATTAACAGGTTTGGTAATGAGTATCAAGAGTATCGTAAAAAGACATGGAGATTAATCCCATTTATCTCCTAGGCGAAACCGCATCCAACAAAGCGTGCACCGGACGGGTGGGAGTCGCCACGTTTTTGAGCAGTTTACTTGGGCGGCTCAGAGTGCAAACAATAGGAAAATGATCTATGACTTACTCAATTGTTGCCCGCGACCCGGCAACCAGTGAATTCGGTAAAGCGCTTCAGTCTCTATGTATCGTCCAGAATTCAATTTTTTCCAGCTAATTAGGGGGTAAGACAAATGTTTTCAGACTTTGCGTTCGGGCGGGTTTCGGAGCATAAAACTGTCTGCCAACATTAAACTTGAATAGAAGCACATAGTTCCAGGTTTGCATGTCACTCCGCTTGACGCAAAACTCATGTTAGTAAATGTTTTTTTTCTCTCAGCCGTTCTATTTCTTTTGTCAGCGTTTGTTTTTCCATCTTGGATTTTGTCAGTCCGATTGCTTGTTCGTAATGGTAAATTGCTTTATCAAAGTCTGTGTCGGCATACAAGTAACCCAACAATTCATGATAATAATTGCAGTTTGTCAATTTTAGTTTTTCGGCTTCGGTTATTGCTTTGTCGTATCCGTAAACTTTGGCAAAAGCAAATATCCTGTTCAACGCTATTATGGGCGAATATTCAATAAAAATAAGTTGGTTATAAAGCTGTAAAATATGTTTCCATTTATTTTGGTCTGTCGACGTGGTATGCCAATAAGCAATACCTGCTTCCAAATGATACTTTGAAACTTCGTTTCCATTACAGGCTTTTACCAGATAGTAATTTCCTTTTTCAATCAGCGTTCTGTCCCACAAACTTCTGTCTTGTTCGTCAAACAAAATGGATTCACCTTTGTCGTTTGTCCTCGCTTCAAGTCTTGAACTCTGGAAACACATTAAAGCAAGTAAAGCGTTTGTTTGAGGTGTGTCTGTCAATGAATTTTCTGTCAAGACTAATGTAAGCCTTATTGCTTCCAAACAGAAGTCTTTTCTGATTTGTTGATTGTTAGTTTTAGAAAAATAACCTTCGTTAAACAGCAAATACAAAGTTTTTAGAACGGTACCCAATCGTGATTTGATTTCCGTTTCGCTTAATGTTTTGAGTTGAAAATTGTTGTTGCGAAGATTGGTTCTGGCTCTTTGTAAACGTTTTTTAATAGTTTCTGTTTTAGTAAGAAGAGCGTTGGCAATTTCTTCCACGGTGAAACCGCAGAGAATTTGAAGTGCCAGACAAATTTGGCTTTCAGTTGAATTTATTGGATTACAAACCGAAAAAATCATTGCTAATTGACTGTCTGAAATATTTTGATCGCTAAACTCAAAATCTTGTTCTATTTCAAATTCGGTTGGTTTTATCGTTTCTTTGATTTTTGTCTCAAAAACAGAAATGTGTTTGAAATAATCTTTGACTTTGTTTTTGGCAACTGTGTAAAGCCACGCTGTCGGGTTTTCGGGTATTCCGTTGATTGCCCAATTTTCGAATGCTTTTAAAAACGTTTCGCTTGCTATGTCTTCGGCAATCTCAATGTACTTTAAACCAAAATGACGGCATAAAACAGCCGTCATTTTAGTGTATTCCTGTCGGAATAAATGAGGTAAAAGTTCTTTATGTGATCTTGTTTCAATCACGTTTTAAAACTTCTCTTACTTCAATGTTTCCGCCTACTTGGTCAAAAATCGGATTGCTTTTTGCAATCTCTACCGCTTCATCAATCGTGTCAGCCTTTATAACGATGTAACCGCTAATAAATTCTTTGATTTCGGTGTAAGGACCATCCGTGACCACGTTATTAGGTTTTACGATTTTCGCACTCCCTGGTGTTGGCAGAAGTGTGTTTCCTTTGTCTACCAATTTGTTTTGTGCAGCAATACTTGCTAACCAATTCATTCGTTCGTGCATTTGCTCAGGCGATGGTTTGAAATCGGCAATGTCTTTCAGTCTGAAAATTAATGCAAATTCTTTCATATTTTTAAATTTTAATGTTCGACTTAATAACGATTGACTTTTCAATTCGGGGATAAATTTCGTGATTTTTTCTGTCGGGCTGTGGTGGCTTACAAAAACACCGGCTGACAGTCGAGTTGCTATGTTTTAACACACTATTTTCTGGAATTTTTTTAAAAAAATCATATATACCTCTCTTAATCTATCTCATCATTGCAGGAGCATATCTTATGCAACCTCACCTTCTCCTTTTCAAGCGCTTTGATGCGCGGATCGACCAGATGATATTCGCAGCCCAACCATCGGGACCCTGGCAGAAAACTTGATTTTCCAGTTGTAGTAGAGGCACTCTGAAATCTGAAATTTACGACAGGTGACATCCACTCCATGGTTTTCCCTCCCGAAGAATCTAACACAATTTTCGTTTGCCTCTATTTATAATTTTTCTAATTTAGTTCCTAAAATTGATTTGTTAATTGGGTCCAGTTTAATTAGGGAGTAAAGACAGGCGCCATTGTGCAGCATGCGAACTCTGTAAACAGTATCTAATGATGAACAACAACCTGATTGCCAGAGCTTCCATCACCATAAGTGCACCTGCCGAAAAGGTCTGGA
>ERZ795043.1417-NODE-1417-length-12002-cov-6710.695237_pt1 | contig 12002 bp, 9 predicted proteins | sample MGYA00375127_ERZ795043 | MGnify/ENA primary metagenome ERZ795043 (study PRJEB30172, sample SAMN05518447) | compost metagenome | isolation source: Feedstock adapted compost from Newby Island compost facility, Milpitas, CA | place: USA:Newby Island compost... | reverse complement strand
TGCTGGATGAACATTTACGCCCAGCAAGCCCCCATTCGTGTCGCCTGCGTGGGCAACAGCATCACGGAAGGGTATGGTCTGGGCGATAGTACTTATCCGGCTGCCCTGCAACGAATCCTTGGCCCGGCTTACGAGGTAAGAAATTACGGACTGGGCGGTAGAACCCTGCTGAAAAGCGGCGATCACCCTTACTGGAAGGAACCAGCATTCCAGGAAGTGCAACAATGGAACCCACAAATCGTGATCATCGAATTAGGGACAAACGATTCCAAACCCTGGAACTGGAAAGATAGCCTGCATTTTAAAACCGATTATCTGGAATTTGTGGAGGTCTTCAAGCGATTGCCCGCTCACCCGCAAATCTATCTCTGCCTGCCTCCACCCTCTTTTTCTGACAAATTTGGTATTCGAAACCAGGTGATTAAAGCCCAGGAAATTCCCATCATTAAGCAGGTAGCCAGGCTGGAACATGTGCATGTGATTAACCTGTACAAGGGCATGAAACATGAAGCTGCTCATTTTTATGATGGCATTCATCCCGACAAGGTAGGAGCTGTACACATGGCTGTTTATATCGCCCGGCAATTGAAATTACCGCATGCACAACCTCAATAATGTTCAACCAGCCAGCGCAACCAGTCGCCCATCCGGTTTCTCAATTGAGCAGGCGAACTCACATAATTGCCCACTAAAATGCTGAAAACGAGTGTATGCCCCCTTCGGGTAAGCAAGTATCCACTCAATGCAGCCTGATTGCTCAAGGAGCCGGTTTTGGCATATATCCGACCACGCAGATCAGGATAACGACTTAAGGTGCCGCTGCCACCCGTGGGCAGTAAGGAAAAGATTCGGGCACGTGGAAAATCGGATAAGAGTTTTTTTAAAACATACACGATATCGTCGGGCGTAAATAAATTCAGCCGTGATAAACCCGAGCCATCCACCCACCGGGGTGGTTGGGGCAACCCCGGCAAAAGGCTATCCAGCACAAATTGAATCATGCGTCGGCTATCAATGGTATCAAATAGTCGGTAACTGCACATCATCAATGTTTGCTCGGCATAAAAATTATCACTTCTAAACATCATGTTTCGAAACAGGCTATCCGCCGGCACATTGGCAAGCCACCTCACCTGTTGATCATCAGGAGACAGCTGTCGTTCAGGGTCAAAGAGCACCGGTTTATGAAGCGTGTCGGACAGCAAAGCAGCACTCACCCCACCCTGCATAACCCGATAGGGAATTTGTATATGCACGGTATCAGCAGCAGGATGCACGATAAACAAATTTTCTTCAGGCAGGCGGGTAATCTGCGCAGGCCCGGTCGTGGTATCCCATTTCACCAATCCCGTTTGCAGGAAATAAGCCGGAAGCATCTGCACCTGATGATCGTATACCGTGCACCAGACCACATTTCCATATAATGGCAAAGTACTCCGTTCGGGTTGATAATCTTCGGCATAATCATTCCACGCCCATCCCGGCCCCCAGACGGCATTTCTGTTGACAGGGTTGAATAGCACCATGACCCGGTGTGTATCTTTCAATAAAAAATTCACCGCATGCTGAACCGCAAAATCAGGATGAAAAAGACTGGGATCTGCCGTACCCTGGATAAAAAGCGTATCCTGTTTATCGGAATATAAAATGCCCGTGGTGGAATCGCCTAACAGATGCAGGCCAGCAAATAAGGTAAACAATTTGGTATTAGAAGCCGGATTAAAATATTGCTTGCTGTGGTACTGCACCATGTTGCGCCTGCGTGTAAGATCGGATACCGAAATGCCCACCTGTGCACCTCTGAACAGTGAATCGCGTAACCACTGTCGGATAACATGCTGTATGCGGCCACGCCCTATAACTGGCCCATATCGCGGACTGCAGCCGGTGTCTATCAAACAATAGCAGCCGATAAACAATAGGAAAAGTACGCGTAAGCGCTTCGAATAAAACGAAGTATATGCATAAAGGCTCATAGTCTTTCCTGTGCCCGCAGCCAGCGTTCGGGTATTTCATTCCTGCAGGCCTGATGATAGTCTTCCGCCGTACAGGGAATAAACCTTTGATCGGGCAGTTGCATCCACCAGCGACCGGTTCGTTTGCTACGCAGAAAAAGGGTCTCCACGTCGGTAAACTTCACGTGAAACTCCCAGTAAGCCTGTTTTTCTTCAGGCGGCGGATCGACGCTTCTCCAGTAAAATCCTTCCACGAAGTACCAGATCATCTGAGCAATTTGTTTGGCTGTGAGTTCGTGCTGGTCCCGTTCCGGATGATATCCATAAATACCCAGTGAACTGAGCCTTGCACTCATGCCCGCATATTTGCAAAGCAGGCACATGTCCTGCCCGGTAAAACCGTTCGGGGAAAAATCGTTAGCCGGTGCATCACTGTGCCGAATGGCATTCAGGTCAATGCTCAGCATATCACTCATGCGCAGCGCTGGCTCCATATCTTCCGGTCTTTCCTGTGCGTATCCCACCCGGTAGCAATCAAACCGCAGTTTGTCGAGCGTTTCCAGCATGCGCGGCTGCACATAATAACTCTGAAAGCCAATGTGGTTGTAATGTTTTAAAAAGTTCGGCTGCGAAATAAACAGATCCATTAAAAAAGTATATGCCGGTAGGGTTTCATTTTCCTGAATGTCGAATATCGCATCAATCAGGGTGGCTTCAATCAATTGTTCGTTGGCTACATAACCCAGATATTGCCCGTAGGTGAGATCGTGGGAACCGCCCAGAATCACCACCACCTTGCCATGCGCCAGCAATTCACCCAGCAATGCCTTCATGGCTGCATACGTATCGGGAACCTGCCGGCCAGACTGGATATTACCCAGATCGGCAATTTTGATCTCCGGATGCCAGTGAAACAAACGATATAGCTGTTTGCGGATATAAAAAGGCGCCGACGAAGGCTGAGGCTGACCCTCTCCGCGTTGATCCTGCACGCCCACCAGCACGATATCGGCTTCCGTCCAATCGGGAATCGAATGCTCATGCACGTGAATCTGTGCACCTAACTGAAGCTCATGATAAGCCTGGTCATCATTGATCTGATACCTATCCACAGGCATCAATACCTGTTCAAAAAAAGCATCTCCAGCCATGAAGCAGTATTCACTGAAAGGCAAACCTACCTATTCAGGCGGAAATGGAAAAGTTAGTTTTTACCAATGAAGAAATAAAAAGCGGGAAGCGTGGATTTTTCGGCAAATCGCAACATCCTGCGAGGATTTTTAATGAATCGTGTGTGGATAAAATCACATAACTCATAGCTGATGACAAAACGGGCTGGAGTTTCTATAGCCGTAAGTACCAGGTTCAGCCAGCAAACTTCTTTTTCATAAGCAAGAGAAGCATGCTCACCCACCCTTATCTGATAAGGCATCCAGAATTCATGTTCATCGAACATCCGATTTGTTTTGCGTTCCCAGGGCATAATTGCTCAATGCATTCTTTTTTTATTCATGGTGGGGCAACCGCAATCGTTGTGTTTGAACACCGCGCAACCGCCACTGCCCAGCATCACAAATATGAACAAAAATAATACCCATCTGGTTGACTTCATGCCTTTTTCTTTCAAAAACGTTTCTCCTGCAAATTTATGATATCCGGGTATTGCTAATTTCATGATTTATTCATACACGTTATCAAAAATTCTCGTTTAGCTTCGCTAAAAATACATGGGGTTGACAAACAGGCGTATTCTGGTAGCACCACTCGACTGGGGATTGGGGCATGCGACCCGATGCATCCCCATTGTGCGGGAGTTGATCAAGCAGGGATGTGAAGTGTGGCTGGCTGTAGAGGGCATGCATGCGCGATTATTACAGCTCGAATTCCCCGACCTGCCTGTGCTTCCGCTCCAGGGTTATAGAATCCGATACACGCCACATCTGCACGGGACATGGTTTGCCTGGAATATTGCCCGACAGATTCCGCATATCTTCCGCATCATTCACTATGAACATGAATGGTTAAGAAAAATCCAGCGTGAGTATCGATTTCACGCCATCATTTCCGATAATCGATTCGGATTATCTCATCCGGATATCCCATCCATATTCATTTCGCATCAGTTGCAGATCATGGTTCCCGGCTGGATGGAAAAAATACCGGGTATAACCGCCGGCTTACGACAGCTCAATTATCGATATATCCGGCGATTTTCTGCTTGCTGGATTCCCGATTGGCCCGGCTTTCCCAACCTGGCCGGCAAACTGGCTCACCCATCAGAGCTGCCGGCGCATGCTGTTTATATCGGACCGCTCTCGCGCTTTACCCCATTAGCCGATATACCCAAAATCTACGATGTGGTAGCCCTGATCTCCGGCCCCGAACCTCAGCGCAGCCTGCTGGAAAAACTGCTGATTACCCAGCTGCAACATGCCCCGCTGCGTGCCCTGTTGATTCGTGGAAAACCCGATGAGCCTTATCAGGAAAACCGTATGCACGACTCCCTTACCGTCATCTCCCATCTACCCGCTATGGCTCTAAATCAGGTTTTGCAATCGGCCCGGGTACTCATCACCCGTTCGGGATACACGACGATTATGGATCTGGTTGCCATCAACCAGAAGGCTATTTTCATTCCAACTCCCGGACAAACCGAACAAGAATATCTGGCAGCCTATCTCCAGCAGCAGGGAGCTTTTCCATACTGTAAGCAATCTACATTTCAATGGCAGGCTCAACTGGATCGGATATCGGATTATCCACTTCCAGCCGCACATTTCCCCCTGCAAATGGATATGTATAAATCCACGATTTCAACATTCGTAAATAGTCTGTAGCCTGGTTTCAGAGATTTGATAAATGACTGACAGGCACACCGTATTTGCCAGCCGGGATGCACCTAACTTTGAACCATGGAATTAACCGAAACCCGAATCAGGCCTGAACATGGCCTGCTCATCCCTCAAAATCCCGTTTCCTGCCAACGGTTTACCCGGTATTTTTTTATTTTTCTTTTCGGCTGGACGCTGGTGAATCTTCTGCAGGCAAGCTTTACCCAGCTTAATCCCGACGAAGCTTACTACTGGCTCTATGCGCAGCAACTCGATTGGGGATATTTTGATCATCCCCCCATGATAGCCCTATTCATCAGGCTCGGTAGCCAGATGCTATCCGGTGAACTGGGTGTGCGATTGCTTACCGTGCTGGCACAAAGCATCAGCCTGATATTCATCTGGCTGACGATACGCCACTGGACAGTGGATAGAAGAAAATTGATTTTATTTTTCGGTATAGCGGGCTCCATTGTGTTGTTTGATGTGTATGGATTTGTCAGCACACCCGATGCGCCCTTGCTTTTATTTGAGAGCCTGTTTCTATGGGCTTATCAGAAATACCTTCGCTCCACTAAATGGTCAGATGCCCTGTTGATGGGCCTTTTCATGACAGGCATGCTTTACAGTAAATACCATGCTTTGCTGATCATTGCACTGATATGGCTTTCAAACCCGCACCTTTTTAAAGACTTAAAAGCCTGGACCGCCGGATGGATGGCTTTGCTGCTGTATGCCCCGCATATCTGGTGGGAATTTCAGCACCATTTCCCTTCCCTGGAATATCATCTCATCGACCGGGCCGAACCCTTTCAATGGCAATACCTGCTGGAATACTGGCCAAACCAGATGGCCGCATTGAATCCATTTACGCTGGGTTTAGCCCTCTACATTTTCATCCGATACCGCGCCCAGCACGTGTTTGAAAGAGGACTGTATTTTATTGCCGGTGGCATATTGCTGTTTTTCTGGTTAATGGCTTTGCGGGGACATGTGGAACCGCAATGGACCATTAGCGCCGCTATCCCGATGATTATCCTGATTTACCGAAAAGCAATTGAAAAACCTGCGCTCATTCGTTACATTCATCGTTTTATCTTTCCCACCCTGTTGCTGATTTTGCTTGCACGCATCGTGCTCATCATACCGATTTCATTTCTCGACCTGCCATTTTATGGTCATCGAGAATGGGCCACGGCATTACAACAAATCACAGGTAACCGCCCCGTCGTGTTCATGGATAGTTATCAGAAACCTTCTCTCTACAACTTTTATACCGGCAAACCCGCTTTCACGCTCAACAGTATTGATTATCGCAAAAACCAATTCGATATCTGGAAAAAAGAAATCGCATTTCATCATCAACCCTGCGTGCTGGTAAGTACATCGGAAGACCCCTATGCACAGGCCTATGTATTATCGCATCAACAAACGGTATACCTGCATTTCACCAGGCATCTCCCTACTATCGAGCATATTCGAATTGCATTCACTTTGCCCGTCAGAAGTTTGCACGCAGGAGAGATCATACAATTACCTATTCAAATCTATAATCCTTATCCTTTCGCCGTAAACCTGCAAAATGAAGAATTTCCAGTGAGTTTGAACACCATCTGGATTCATGGCGACGACAAATGGAGCATGCCCTTGATTGCCGCTCAACTTCCGCCTGCTATTGATGCTCATGACACCATAGAAACCACCATTCAATTTGCAGTTCCTGATTTGCCAGCCAAACATGTACACATGGGTATTTCGTTGCGGGCGGGTGTTATCAAGCCTGCTTTCAACTCATCATTTGTAAGCTTGCATCTACAATAATTCTTTGCAAAACATTAATTTTATGGAGGTCAAACGCCTGCAACTGCGTTACAATTTCCATTATCATAGCAATTTTTAAATGCTTTTTCCATGGCTCAACAAAAATTATTTCTTTTAGATGCGATGGCCTTGATTTATCGGGCTTATTATGCGCTCATTCGCAATCCTCGTATCACCACTTATGGTAAAAATACCAATGCACAATTCGGCTTCACCTCTACAATATTTGAATTGATACAAAAAGAAAAACCCACGCACATGGCTGTTGCCTTCGACACACAGGCACCAACCGAACGACACGATACTTATGTTGCATATAAAGCAAATCGACAGGAAACACCAGAAGATATTCTTGCTTCCCTTCCCGATATCAAACGCATTATAGAAGCTTTCCGCATCCCCATCGTAGAAAAAGATGGCTATGAGGCCGATGATATTATCGGCACGCTGGCCTGGCAAGCAGCGAAAAAAGGATTTGAGGTGTTTATGGTCACGGCTGATAAAGATTACGGACAGCTCTTACATAATCACATATACATTTACAAACCACCTTACATGGGCAATAAAGAAGAAATCCTGAGTGCAAAAGATATCTGTGAGAAATGGCAGATCAAAGATGTGAAACAGGTTGTTGATATCCTGGGCTTGATGGGCGACAGCGTGGACAATATCCCGGGCATACCCGGTGTTGGAGAAAAAACGGCTATTAAACTCATCCAGCAATATCATTCTGTAGAAAACGTCATTGCTCATGCCGATGAAATCGGTGGTAAGCTGGGCGAGAAAATCAAAGCAAATGCTGATCAGGCTTTGATGTCAAAACAGCTTGCCACTATTATTACCGACGCACCTGTGGAATTTCATGAAGAAGATTTTCGATTAAAAGAATGGAATAAAACTGAACTGGAAAATATTTTCCGCGAGCTGGAATTTAAAACACTGGGAAAAAGAATCTTAGGTGAAGATTTCTCTATTGCGCCCGTACAGGCCGATTTATTTACTTCCAGCGATACAACAAAAACTGCACAAACCGATAACATACACGAAAAACAAAAACATCATGCAGATCATTTCAAAACCATTCATGATGTCGCCCATCAATATCAGGTTTGTGATGATGATGCTTCTATTCGACAATTGGTTGAACAATTCCAGACAATCACAAACATCAGCATAGATACCGAAACCACCAGCATCGATGCCATGCAGGCCGAACTGGTGGGCATGAGCCTGTGTATAAAACCACACGAGGCTTATTACATTCCTTTCGATGCTGATCAGCAAAAAACTTCGCAACGCCTGCAATTACTTGCCGATTTGCTTGACCGTACCGATGTTTGCTGGATAGGGCATAATATCAAATACGATATGCTGGTGTTGAAAAAATATGGTTTTTCTCTCCAGGGAAAGTATTTCGATACGTTAATTGCACATTACCTGCTCTATCCAGAAGGCAGGCGCAGCCTGGATGACGTGGCCATGCAATATCTGCAATATGCTCCTGTGTCTATTGAAACATTAATCGGAAAGAAAGGAAAGCATCAGGGGAATATGCGTGATGTGGAACTGGAGAAAATCAAAGAATATGCGGCTGAAGATGCAGATGTGGCTTTTCAACTAAAAGACATACTTCAGAAAGAGTTAGCAAAGCATGAGCTCGAAAAAGTATTTTACGAAATTGAATGTCCGCTTATCCCTGTTCTGGCCGAGATGGAGTTTACCGGTGTGAAGGTTGATGTGGATTTTTTACGGGAATATGCTAAAGAACTTCATCGAGAAGCCAGGCAATTAGAAGAAAAAATTTATCAACAAGCAGGCACGCGTTTCAATATCGCTTCACCGAAACAACTTGGCGAAATTTTGTTTGATAAACTGAAATTAGATGAAAACGCCCGAACCACCCGTACAGGTCAATATGCCACCGGTGAAGAAGTATTGCTGAAGCTGGCACCCAAACATCCGATTGTAACCGATATCCTTGCTTATCGCGAAATCACCAAACTGCAATCGACCTACGTGGAGGCGCTTCCCGAAATGATTGACCCACATACCGGAAAGATTCATACTTCCTATAACCAGACGGTTGCGGTAACCGGCCGGCTCAGCTCCAATAATCCCAATCTGCAGAATATCCCTATCCGTACAGACCGCGGCCGGGAAATCCGCAAGGCCTTCATCCCTGCTCAACCGGGTCATAAACTGCTTTCGGCCGACTATTCACAGATTGAATTACGTATCGTGGCCGCCATCAGCGGCGATGAACATATGATTGAAGCGTTTAAAAATGGACTGGATATTCACACCGCTACAGCAGCCCGCGTGTTTGGTGTGCCCATGGAACAGGTGACAAAAGAAATGCGTTACCGTTCCAAAAGTGTGAACTTTGGCATCATCTACGGACAGGGACCTTTCGGATTAGCGCAGAACCTGGGCATTTCACGCACCGAAGCCAAAGAATTGATTGATCATTATTTCGAACAATATCCGGGTATTAAAGCTTATATGGATCAACAAATTGCCTTCGCTAAAAAACATGGATACGTGCAAACGCTGATGGGACGCAAACGCTGGCTGCCCGATATTCATTCATCCAACAACACGGTGCGAGGGTATGCAGAACGAAATGCCATCAATATGCCCATTCAGGGCACGGCGGCCGACATGATTAAACTGGCTATGATCCGTATCCACCAGCAATTACAGAGAAAGCATCTGCAGGCCAAATTGATTTTGCAGGTACATGATGAACTGGTGCTCGATACGCCTGAAAAGGAAATAGAAGAGGTGAGCAAAATTGTTGTACATGAAATGCAGGAAGCCCTGCCATTACCCCACAACGTACCTGTAATCGCAGAAGTAGGCGTGGGAAATAACTGGCTGGAAGCCCACGCCTGATCAGGCTCTCCGCTCCAGCAAACGAAAGAACAGATACAACATGAAACTGCCGGCCAGCAAGCCTATGCTGATAAGTGTACTTTTCAAATCTACTACAGCCACACTGATCGCAATAGCTGCATAAGCAACGATAAACACAACCGGCAACAATGGGTAAAGCTTCATCACATAAGCCGTACCGGGCTCCATTTGTTTTCGCCTGCGCAACACGAAAATCGTAGCGGCCGAGAAAATCATCCCTATGGAATCCAGGAAAATAATGTAATTGAGCAATACACTGAATTGATTGGAAAGCACCAGAGCCAGCAAACAAATCAGGGTAAACAAAAGAAGGGCATATCCAAACGTTTGCTTTTCATGATTCTGTCGGCGAAAAGCAACAGGCAACAGTCCATCTTCACTCATGGCGAAAATCACCCGCGGATTGGATAACAACGCTACATTCACATATCCCAGCACCGAAATAAAAAGCAACAGCGATACCAGGGTGTCGCCCACCCGACCGAATAATGCTGAAGCCAGCTGACCGGCTATCGCTTCTGTATGTCCAAGCCGGGAAAAACCAATCACGCGTACATAAGCCAGATTCATCAACAAATACAATGGAATGATCACCAGCATGGCGGTGATAATGGCACGGGGAATGGTCTTGCCAGGACGATGCACTTCCCGCCCGAAATTGATGGTTTGTTGATATCCTTCATAAGAAAACGTCACGGCAATCAAGGCGATTCCCAATGCTTTGATGGAATCGATAAACGCTAGATGCACAGCAACCTGATCGCCCGCCGGTTGCACGGCCCGTGCGGGAATAAACAATGCCAATATCAACACACTCATCATCAACAGTTTGGTAACCATCAACAGGTTCTGTATGACGGCACTGGGTTTTAGCCCGAGTATATTTACGATGAAAAACAGGATGATAGAACCAATGGCTACCATTTGCATGCTGGTGGCCGTTTGCCAGTGCACGGGAAAAAACGCATGAACGGCGTATTCAGCTCCAATTAATGCAACTCCAGCCGTTGAAATCGCATTTGATATCAGAATAATACTGTTGATCATAAAACCCACCGCAGGATGATAGGCATAAGCAAATATGCGATAATAACCACCCGTGATGGGATAACGGGAACCGATTTCAGCATAAGTCAATGCACCACATAAAGCAATCAATCCACCTACTATCCACGCCAGAAAAAACAATAAGGGTGTATGGCTGTCACGCGCTACCAGAGCAGGAGTCTTAAAAATACCCATACCAATGACCAGGCTGATGACGATAATGGTAAGGTCAAAATAACGAAGTTGATGTATTCGCGTGTCCGACATGCATCAAATATAGCATATCATCCATTAACCTTGATGATCCCTGCACGACGATATAAACAGGTGTATGCAGATCACCTGGTGATAACAAGATTGATCATGTAAATCGTCAATCGGATTGCGCATGCTGGGCCTCTGTTTGCTGCAATTGGGGTAATAATGAAGGGGCGATAGGATGAGCAGCCGTAAAATGATACCCCAGTATTTCAGCCAGTGTAGCGGCAATTTGTGCCTGTTCATATTGCGCATGCTCTTTTCTTTCGCCCACAGCGGGAATACCCGGCCCCATCACCGCCATCCAGATGGCCGATGAACCTTTTGTAAATGTGCCATGATGACGCCACGCATCACCTGTTCCCCGGCCATGATCGCAGGTAATCAACAGAGCCGTCTTCCCAGCATAAAACGTATCCTGTTGCAGATATTTCCACAAATCTCCTATCATCGCATCCGCTGCATGTGCACTCTTGATATATTGATCATACATACCCGCATGTGCGTAATCGTCCGTCTCATCAAAAGCAATATACACTACACGCGGATGATAAGCCTTCATATAAACTTTTGCCGCCGCATAAGTGAATATATCCGGGCGTAAATCCAGCGGCTTAGCGGTAAGGTATTGCAGTCGATTCAGCAAACGAAACTCGGGCGTGGTTTCGGGCAGACTATCCTGATCGGCATTTACATAAATTCCACTTTGCCATTTGTTTAAAATATAAGGAAACACATCCCATGAAGTAAAGGCAGCTACGCGCCCCTGAAATCCGCTTTGCTGCTGTATAAATCCCAACACATTTGTATTCGGATTGGGAATTTTATCGTTTGAATTGACCGAAGTATCGGGATAACCCGTAAATATTTCATTGTATCCCGGATAGGAAAAATGATAGGGATTCGATACATTCATATCATTCCCCAGCAATCGATTACCCAACAACTGTCCCTGTTTCGCCATCACATTCCAGATAAACGGAAACAATTGCTCCCTGCGCCTTTCGGCCGATGCATCCCAGTATAAGCGCTTCATTGCATCAGCATCGCGCGTATAAGCCCGATTCTCCATCAAGTCGCGATCCACTCCCGTGAACACCTCCTGCCAGCGCATCCCATCCAGCGTTACCACCACCAGACGCTCCGCATGCTCCTGTGCAAATAAGGTATTGCT
>ERZ795043.1416-NODE-1416-length-12007-cov-4.948544_pt1 | contig 12007 bp, 9 predicted proteins | sample MGYA00375127_ERZ795043 | MGnify/ENA primary metagenome ERZ795043 (study PRJEB30172, sample SAMN05518447) | compost metagenome | isolation source: Feedstock adapted compost from Newby Island compost facility, Milpitas, CA | place: USA:Newby Island compost facility... | reverse complement strand
GCCTCACGGCTGCTCAGATCCGCCACCCGCGGCGGGCCAGCCGTTGAACCGCATAGCGGCCTACGAACCCCGATCCGCCAAACACGGTCACCAGACCGCCGAAGGCGAGGTTTGCCGACATGCCAGTGGATCTCCTGCCATCCGCTGCCCATATATTCTTGAGGGGCAGCAATATACGACCGCCCAGGCCCTGTGAAGTGACGGCCCGCACAATTGACATTGGAAGCGCTCGGCTCTAACTCATGAGCCGCATCGAAGTGCCCAGGTGGCGGAATTGGTAGACGCACTAGTTTCAGGTACTAGCGGGGTAACACCCGTGGAGGTTCGAGTCCTCTCCTGGGCACCATCTCGCTAGCCCCACCTTTGACCCTTCTCGCCCAAGTTTGCTGCTCTGAGCCCCTAAGGTCGGAGGCTGTCCTGCCTCGGGAAGCCGCTCCTGTGCCTAGAGCGAGCGGATGCACCCGTTCCGGGAGATCGTAGCCGCGGCTTCCGCAAACCATGCGCAGAGCGATCAGCCCCGCTTTCCCGACATCGATCGCGAAACCAGTTCGTGACCTGCCGCTGTGAATGGTTGGCCACGCTCCGTGACAAGGGATGTCAGGTCACCTGTAGAGCTCTCAGTTCCGGCAGCACCGGAACGGTGGCATGGTTGTGTGCGGTTGCGCACCTTGTATTGGCGCCAAGTTAACCAGTCGTCAAACATATGCTGCCGGCCGAAGAGCCGCTAAGGGGCTGGTCAGGCAAGAAGGATCACAGGAAGGGCCCTAAGGCTGCGTGCTCCTTCGACCATCTGCGACTGCCATTACCGAGTCGCGCACGAATCACCATCTACCGCCGCGGCAAGTTCAACACTTGCTGAGCGATGATATTGCGCTGGATCTCATTCGTCCCACCATAAATCGTCGGCGGTCTTGCCTTGTAGAATGTGGCAAGAATGTCGATCTCGCTGTTGCCAATCTTCACTGGGCCCCGGATCGCTGCGAACGGTCCAGCCGTTTCGACGATCAGATCGGCTATGCGCTGGAATGTCTCTGTCGCCCAGATTTTCAGATAAGAAACGTCACTTCCGAGAGGTTCGCCACGGATAACGATACCTGCATAATGGTTATAAGCGTCTGCCAAGTGCGCCACGTCTAGTTTCAGAAATGCGTATTTGTCACGAAAGACGGGGTCGTCCCAAGCTCCACAGGCGCGCGCCACATTTTCCAGGATGGTCAGCCCATACTCCGGCATCTTGGGGCTGCCGATATGGATACGCTCGAATCCGAGCAGCGACTTCGCGACCGTCCAGCCGTTGTTCAATCCGCCGACCAGATTGGAAACATGCGTGCGTGCCCCGTCCAAAAAAACTTCGCAGAATTCCTCATGCCCGGCGATGTCACGGATCGGCCGGATGGTGACGCCTTTTTGATTAAGGTCGAGAAGCAAGAAGCTGATGCCTTGCTGCTTCTTGACGTGAGGATCCGTCCGCGCCAACAGGAACATGTGAGTGGCATCCTGGGCCAAAGTTGTCCAAATCTTCTGGCCCGTGATGACGAACTCATCACCTTCTAGGACCGCCGTCGTTTTCAAACTGGCGAGATCAGAACCAGCGTCCGGTTCCGAATAGCCTTGGCACCAGATTTCCTCGCAAGACAATATTTTTGGTAGATATCTTCGACGCTGCTCCTCTGTCCCCCACTTGATCAGGAGAGGGCCAAGCATCAGGATGCCGTGGTCCTGAAAACGCGCTATTCCCCAGCGTTCACACTCCTCATAGAAGATAAGCAACTTTGCCGGCGATAGACCCATGCCGCCGTATTCCACCGGCCAGTTTGGGGCAATCCACCCCTTGGCTGCCATGCGCAAGTACCAATCCTTGTTTTCATGCCAGCGCAGGCGCCGAGGCGGATATCTTAAGTGAGAAGGATAATGTGCTTCGAACTCGTGCCGAATGATCTGGCGGAATTCGTCATTCGACAACGCATTCCAGTCCCGCTCCTGCTGGACACCGTACTGGAAGCTCATGGTCAAGCTCCTTCGCTCAGATCTGCATAGCGACGGCGATGCCAGGCAGCGTTGCCGAGACTGGCGGCAAGCCGAGCCGTACGGTTGACGTAGAGTCCGAGGTCATATTCATCGGTAAAACCGATCGCACCGTGCAGCTGAATCGCCTGCGTAGTGATCAGCGTAGCAGCATACGCGGCTCTGGCTTTGGCGCTCGAAGCGGCCAACGCGAGCTTGCGGCCAGTCACCCCTTGACCAGCTGCGCGAATTGCAGCAGCCGTCGCGTGCCGGGCGAGCTCTTGCTGAATAAAGAGGTCGACGCAGCGATGCTGCAATGCTTGAAAGCTGCCGATAGGAACCCCGAATTGATGACGCGTCCGCAGATAGTCGAGCGTCATTGAAAACGCTCGCTGCATTAAGCCGCATAACTCCGCGCTCTGAGCGATAACCGCACAATTCAACGCGTCACCGACAACAAGCCCGACATCTTCTCCCTCCATGAGAATTGCAGAACGAGGTAATCGTAAGCCGGAGAGCGTAAGCTGAGCGGTGAAGACACCGTCAGGGCCCGATTCTAGCACTCGGTGAGCGGCAACGAGCTCCCGAGGAACTGACGCTAGTAGCAAGCCTTCCGGACTACGAGCCAGCAGAATGAATGCGTCCGGATCTGCCGGCGTTACGAAACGGCATCGACCTGACAGCGAGATGCCGTCGCTCAACTTCGTTGCCCTGATTTCTGTATCGACTGGATTCAGCGAACCATTGGGCGATTGCCAAGCGAACGAAACGATCCTGTCTCCGGCCAGCAAAGGCGGTAATTGTTCATTCCTCATTTGCCGATCAGTCATGCGAGCCAGGAGCGCTGGCACGAGGACGCCCGCCATGACAAATGGCTCCGGGGCGCAGGACATACCCAGTTGTTCGGCGACGGTGGCAGCCGCTTCCAAGCCAAGGCCAAGGCCGCCATCTTCTTCCGGTATCAAGATGGAAAACCAGCCCTGCTCCGCCATCCGCCTCCAGACACTTCGATCGAAATCTGGGGTCTGTCCGCGCACACGGCGAATTCGGTCGCCGTCAAATGGCACCGTCCGGGCGACGGTCTCACGCAACAAAGCGAGCGTTTCGTTTCCCTCGTTCATGGAGTTTAGCTTGCCCTCGTGACGATCGCCGCCGCAGTTTCCATTGGAACCGGGCGCTCAGACAAGAGAAGGTCGGCAACGCGTTCTTCCTGCTCACCTGCCGAAACGGCAAAGGGATCGTGACCTGTCAGTCGATGGTTGAGTACCAGTAAGGACAAGAGAAGCCGCCGCGCATCACCGCGGATGGCATGAATGTGTGCAGCTTCCCAAGCGAACATCACCGCACTGGTGACATGATAAAGCATGCTAGTTGCCCGTCTGGCGTCGGCCTCGAGATCGCTTCTGTCAGCGACGTGGCGGACAAATCCGATTGCCTTATCGACCAAAAATTTCAGGCGATCCCGATAACTGTCCGGAACGCCTTCTGCTTCTCTCAAACGACTGTGGAGATCGTCGGCCAGCGCCGACTCGGCCCCGTGCCGACCAATTGCGCGACGAACGGCATCTAGCGCTACGATGTTCCCAGTTCCTTCCCAGATCGAACCGAGATGTGCGTCCCGAAGCAGGCGCGGGGTGACAAATTCCTCGATGTAACCTATACCCCCGCGCAACTCCATGGCGTCGCCGCAGACCTTTCTCGCATCGCGAGTCGCCCGGTACTTGAGAACCGGCGTCAGTATCCGTACCAATGCTGCCGCTGCCTGGCTACGACCCTGCTCGGCGTGATCCAACGCGTTGGCAGTTGCGAAACACAGCGACAGCGCCTGCTCCAGCGGAAGCATCATTTTCAGCAACTGACGCCGCGCCAATGGGTGATCGATAATGCGGCGCCCGAAAACCACACGATTTCGAGCCACCGTTAGCGAGTCGTGGAGCGCGCGACGCATAAGTGCGGCGGACTTCACCCCGTTCGACAGCCGCGACCAATTCACCATCTCCGCCATTTGCACAAAGCCGCGGTCGAGCCTGCCGACGGCATACGCCACAGCGCCCTCGAGCTTGATTTCCCCCGACGCCATCGACCGGGTACCGAGCTTATCCTTCAGCCGTACAATCCGATAATGGTTGGGAGAGCCGTCTTCGAGGAAGCGCGGCATCAGAAAAAGGCCTAGCCCGCGAGTGCCTTCCGGTGCTCCTTCCGGGCGCGCCAGAAGCATCGCAATCTTGGCGTCTGCATTCGAACAAAACCATTTTTCACCATAAAGACGCCAGTGATCGCCCTCCGGAACGGCGCGTGTCGTTGACCGGCCGACGTCGGAGCCACCCTCCTTTTCGGTCATGAACTGCGCGCCCTGCGTAAGACGAGACATATCCGTGGTGGTAAGCCCATCCAAATAGCGCGCTTTCAGAGCCTCGCTGCCGTAACGGTCGAGTAGCATCGCGGCGCCGTCTGTCACGTTGATGGGGCACCCCAGACCGAACTCAGCCTGATTGAAAAGGTAAGTAAACGCGTGCTTGGCAACTGCGGGATACTTGCGAGGCCACCCGAGAATACCTTCCCGGTGCGACATGGCGTGTATCCCGTAACGTCCGAAGGCCGCCTCCTCCAACTCCCGATAAGCTGGGTGATACTCGATGGTCTGGATGTCGCGACCATATCGATCGCGATGGTGTAAGATCGGCGGATGGCGGTCGGCCAAGCGAGCGCACTCGTCGAGGCGACCTCCTGCTTCGGCCCCTAATGCGACCAAGTGCGGCTCGATATGCCGCCGGATATCGTGATCGAGATAGATATCCAGCAAGGCCGAAAGCGACGGATCAGCTGTGTAGAAGTTTAGGCCCGTCGTATCGGGCGCGATTGCACTGTACGCCTCTTCCATCTCGCTCTCGCTCAACCCGACAAAATCCTCCGCTGGTTTCGGTTTACAACAGCGGTCGCCGTCACAGTAATCAGTCCCAACACACCGCCGAAAAGATCAGTATAAAGTTCAGGGATGAAAAGCGTTATTCCAGCGAAGCCAAGGCACACTCGTGACCAGATCGGTAGAGATCCCACCCACCAGAGATAGCCCTCGAAGGCCGCTGCCAGAAAAACCACCGCAACCGTCGCGGTCAAAGCGGACTGCAGAATGATCTCCCACGGCCCTTTTAGGATTAAAGCCGGCTGTAGGACAAACAGGACTGGCAACAACAGGAGCAGCGAGCCCACTCTTAGAGACTTGAAGCCAACTGCCATGGCATCCGCCTTGGCAATAGATGCGGCAGCGATGGCGGCAAGCGCCACGGGAGGAGTAATGAACGATACGATACCCCAATAAAAGATATATAGATGGGCTGCCATTGGATCGATATTCATCTGCACCAATGCCGGTGCCAGGACGATGGCGAGAAAGATGTAACAGGCCGACGCCGTCATTCCCATTCCGAGAATGAAGCTCGTTATGGCCCCGACGGCGAGCAGCAAAGCAAGGTTGCCACCGGCATACTGTACAAGCTCTCTCGAAAACGAGTTGGCCACGCCGGTTACGGACATAGCTCCAATGATCAATCCTATCCCGGCTAGGAGACAGACGAGCTGTGCCACCGCTTGGCCGACGTCGACGATGAGCTGACAAAAAGCGCGCAAATCAAATCCTAACGCTCGGGCGCGCAGAATGGCAACTCCGAGCAAAAACAGAGAAACCCAGAAGGGAGCTTCGCTCTCCACGCGCCAAACAAGCAACAATACGGTAAGCCCAACGAGCGCGAGAATGTAATACCAGCCCGAAACCAAAGTTGAAAAAATGGGCGGCGTCTCCTTGCGATCAACACCTCTTAGATTGTTCCGTGCCGCATAAAAATCTGTCTGAAGCACCAATGCAAGGTAAAACAGAATCGCTGGCAGGAATGCAGCTTTCACAACTTCTGCATAGGGGACATTCAAGAAGTTCGCCATGATAAAGGCGGCAGCCCCCATGACTGGCGGCATCAGGCATCCACCCGTCGACGCGCAGGCTTCAACGGCACCCGCGTACGTCGCCGGGTAACCGCATCGTTTCATCGTGGGGATCGTCAGGGATCCCGTCGTCAATACGTTGGAGGTCGGACTGCCCGAGAGCATTCCAAACAAGCCTGAAGAAACGACAGCCACTTTGGCAGGCCCGCCTCGCGCCGAGCCCATCACCGCAGAAGCGAAATCCATGAAAAATTTGCCGCCACCCGTATTGGCCAGCACCACTCCAAAAACAATGAACCCGATTAAGGTGTCGGCTACGACCTGCATTGGGATGCCGATAATGCTTTCAAGCCCATAAGTGTGCTCGCGCACCGCCTGGCCAAGATCGAGCTGTACGCCCCACAGAAAACCGGGCATATAATCCGCATAGAGGGGATAGGTCGCGAAAATGATACAGAATATGAATAGGATAATTTCTCCGGTGCGACGCAGCGCTTCGAGCGCCAGCAACACATAGAGCCCGGCGACTAACGTGCCTTCGAATGGCGCCTCAAGATTCCATCCGCGATCAATGATAAACTGTGCGCGACTGGCTATCCAGAACGATGAGCAGGTTACAAGGCCAACTAACAGCCAGTCGTACCAACGGACGGCTCCGTCGCCTTTGCGCGCCGGAAAAGCAAGATAACCAACGCCAACGAAAAAGCCGATGATCAAATAATAGTAAGCGGTGCTAACCGGGCGAAATCCAGCCAATCCCAGGTTGAAAATCTGGTTAACGGAAATCGTGAGGCCAACCACAGTCAGCACAAACGCAACCCAGAACGCAGCTCCCTTCAAGCGCACTGAACGAGCTTCAGGATCTTCAACAGAATGTTTGGGCGCATCAGCGGCTGCGTTCGGGGATGTCGTCATTAGAGATTTCACCCGGAGCTAATCGCGCAAGGGACATATGGGAGCCCTCACTCGGCCCAAATATCCCGAAAATTAGAGCGACTTCAGCGCCTCAGCTCGTTGCTTTGCCCAGATCTTCTGCAAGCTTTCCGGGTCCGCCTTCTTGGCGGCCTCTGTCGCTATCATCTCTTTCCAAGCCGCTTGCAAAGTCGAATGGCGCTTCAAAGTCCGATCCTGCCACTCCTGATGCTCAGGCTTCCAGATACCAGCTTCCCTCAAATAGCGGATAGCCCCCTCGTGGAAGGCTGCGTCCATCGGGGGCGTGCCTGCTTTCGCGGCCTCCCAGCGCACCATGATCGGATTTGCATCCTTATAGGCATCATAGCTCTCGGCCACCGCCTTGGTCATTGCATAGACCTCGTCGGGATTGGCATCCGCCGCCACCGTGATCATGGGATAGCGATAACCCATCATCCAGACAGGGTTCGACTCCGAGAGCCCAGCGCCGATCGTTTCCTCGAAGGGCTCAACAAACGGAACGGCTTTCTGTGCGCGCTCCCATCCCTCCTTGTTTGCCGGGTTCAATTCCACCCAGCCGATGCCATATTGGCTCGCCTCGAGCTCTCGCAAGATGGCGGCGTTCGGTGCCACTCCAGCACAATCAGCCCGCCCTTCCACCAAAGCTTTCAGCGACGCGCTGTAGCTAGGAAATTCGATGAGCTCCAGGTCATCCCAGGTGAGGCCAGCAAAGGCAAGAATGGGTTCCACTTTGATGTTCACCGAAGTGTTCGCTCTGGCTATGGCGAACCTCTTACCCTTCAAATCTTTTGGTTCCTTTATGCCACTCACCTTGGTCGCGACGACCGAGAACGAGTTCACGCGCCCCATCAACGTACGCAGATTCTGGGGACCCCATTCTGGCGAGCAATACTCATACAATCCTTCCATCGCGAAAAAGAGCTCGTTCGCCAGCCACGCATGCGAGACGCGGCGATCCGTAAGCGGCTTTAGTCGGCCGATGGACGTCCCAGAGGGCTGCAGCCGTACTCGAGTGCCGTAGAGCTTGCCAAAAGCGTCTGCGATCGCTGAAGCTTCGACATAACCGGTGGAGCCAACGTCGTAAGTGCTCCAGATCATTGTCGAAGGGAGATTTGGCAATGGCGTTTGAGCAGACGCGGGCCTGATAATGGCAGGCGCTCCAATCAAGCCCGCAGTCAGGCTCATCGTACCTTTCAAATAAGTCCTTCGGCTGATGCGCATGGTCGTTTCCTCCACCTTGACTATTTGCCATTGAAGCAATGGCGTCTTCTCTCTGTCTAACCTGCTGTACTATCAGATAGGATCCCAGGAGAAAACGTCAGAACTCCGATCGAGAGGTACGAATGCAGGGGCCAGTGCCGGCATGCCGTGCTCCGCAATCGTCTCAGGTGTCCAGCCGTCGGACCGATGGATCGAGCGTATCGGCCGGCTCTGGCTTATCAGAAAAATCTCATTCATGCGCGTCGCAAAAACTTGGCCGGTGATGTGTGCCGCTTTATCTGACGCCAGATAGACCGCCAGTGGCGCGTTCTTGTCGGGCGTCATCTTCTGCAACTTCGCCACGCGCGCCTTTTGCTCGGGTGTTTCTGCCGGAATTGAACTTGTCATGCGGCTCCAGGCGAAAGGTGCGATACAATTGGAACGGACGTTATAGCGGGCCATGTCCAAAGCTATGGACTTCGATAAGGCCACGATGCCGAGCTTCGCCGCCGAGTAGTTCGCCTGCCCGAAATTTCCGATCAGTCCCGACGTGCTCGTCATGTGAATATAAGCGCCACTTTGCTGCTTTCGGAAATGCTCCGCCGCAGCACGGCTGATGAAGAACGAACCGTTGAGGTGCACATTGATGACCGCCAACCAATCCTCCGGCGTCATCTTGTGGAAGATCACGTCGCGAAGAATGCCGGCATTGTTCACGACGATATCGATGCGCCCGAAAGCATCAATTGCCGCCTCAACGCTCCGCTTGGCGGACTCCCAGCTCGCAACGCTTTCCGTGCTGATCGCCGCGTGACCGCCTTGTTGCTCGATGATTTGCTTCGTCTCCTCCGCAGGCGTCGCCGATCCTCCCTCCCCGCTTAACGACACGCCGATGTCATTGATCACAACTTTTGCGCCGGCCTTTGCCATTGCGATGGCGATCTCGCGGCCAATGCCACCGCCCGCGCCCGTAACCAGAGCGACTTTGCCCGCGAGTATTTTTGATCCTTCCATGTTCTCCTCACCCTTCTCATCGCCCCGTGAATTGCGGCGAACGCTTTTCCAGAAATGCCGTGCGACCTTCGCGATGGTCATCGGTCGTCATCAGAGCCGCCTGCACTTCACGTTCCCAATCGAGTACTTCATCCAATCCGCGAAGCAGATATTGACGCGTCAATTCCAGCGGAAGGGGAGCGCATTGAGACAATAGACGCGCTCTCTCGACAGCGACATCCAAGGATTGGCCTTCAGGGGCGAGTCGGTCAATCAAACCAATCGAGAGCGCTTCGTCTGCTGAAACTGGCTCTCCATAAAGCAGCATCTGACGCGCCCTTCCGTGCCCGATACGGGCCGGCAACGTGTGTAAGAGCCCAAGATCGCCTACGAGACCCAAGCGACCGAACGGGGCGCTGAATTTTGCGCTCGTACTTGCAATGATGGTATCGCAAAGAAGGGCGAGTGACAGACCGGCACCGGCTGCCCAGCCTTCAACGGCAGCAAGCCTGGGCTTTGAACCGCGGGCCAGGAGGCGAACCAACTCATGGGTAATACGAAAGCGTTCACGGCCATCTGCGAGACTTGACTGACCCTGGCCGGTGATATCACCGCCAGAGCAAAAGTGACCGCCGGCTCCTGTAAGCACAATGACTCGGACGGCAGCGTCGGCATCGAGCGAACGGACGTACTCGATCAGCTTCCGGCGCATCTCCAGGGAAAGGGCATTCCGGCGCGCTGGATTGTTCAATGTTAACACCGCAATGCCGCAATCAACGCGGTCGCAGATGACTACGTCCGCCCTGTCACCCATGGCCGCCCTCGAAAACCGCTCGACCGTTACTCACGACAATCACGTCCCTTTCGAGGGCACGCGCACGGAAAGCTCCGTTTCGCCATATCTCCGTGCGGATGGTTTCACCAGGAAAAACAGGGGCAGTAAAGCGCAGATCCAGAGCACGCAGTCTCGAGGCTTCGTAATCGGCAAGCGCACGGATCAGGGCATGCGTGATAACACCGAGGGTGCAAAGACCATGCAGTATCGGTCTCGGAAAGCCTGCCTTAGCGGCCACCGCGGGATCGGCATGCAGCGGATTATCATCGCCGTTCAGTCTGTAGTACAGCGCCTGCTCGGGCCGCGTTGCGAGATCGACGACGAGATCCGGGGCTTCATCAGGTATTGGATAGGGCTGCTTTACTGGACCGGATGGGCCCCCAAACCCGCCGTCGCCTCGCAAGAACGTCGTGGATCGAGTAGTCGCATATAATGTTCCATCGGCACCGCGCACCTCCTTTTCGGAATACAGCAGTGCCCCTTTTCCCGCGCCCTTATCTATCAAACCGGTAACACGCGTTCTCGCGAAAATCTCACCTTCTACCGGAAGCGGCTGGTGAATTTCGAATCCCTGCTCTCCGTGAACAACACGAACAGCATCGACCCCCGTCTCAGGATTGGAAAGCCAAAAACCAGGGTGCCCTAAGACCACGGCCATTGAAGGCATAGCCTTAAGCGTGCGGTGATGGTCGACAAAATCGAGTTGCCGCTCATCCAGTGGATCCTGGCCAAGGCCGATGGAGAGCGCGTAGAATACTGTATCCCGCTTCGTAAAGACCTGATGCACCTCCGGAATCGGAAAGTTCATCAGCTTTTCATAGTCGATGGGCATTGTCCTACTCGATCTCGATGACGGCGTCGACGGCGAAGGCCCCCTGCCCCTCTGGCAGAGCGATGACCGGATTGAGGTCGATAGAGCGCAACTTCTCTCCCCACTGATGGGCAAGCACTGACAGCCGCGAAAGCATATCGGCGAGCGCGTCTACATCAGCCTTCGGGCGACCGCGCGCCCCTAGGAGCAAGGGGGCCCCCTTCAGCGAAAGGATCATCGATTTCGCGACGTCGATGCCGAACGGACAGCGATGAAAGGCAACGTCCTTTACGACCTCAACAAAAATGCCACCCAAGCCAACCATGGCTACCGTACCGAACGTCGGATCACGATGACTGCCGAGAATGCACTCAACTCCTCCCTTGAGCTGCCGCGCTACCAGCACGCCGTCGATCCGCGCTTGACGCGCTTGGCGCGTTCCGCGCTCCATCAATAGGCTGAAGCCTCTACGCACGGCTTCGGCATCTGCTACATCCATTAACACGCCACCGATTTCCGATTTGTGGAGAATATCTGGAGAGACAATTTTCATTACGACCGGGAAACCGAAACTTTCGGCGGCGGCAATCGCTTCTTCCGCTGTTCGACAAATTCTTTCGGGCGCGCCAGAAATTCCTGCCTTGGCCAGCAGCTCCTTGGCCTCAACTTCATTGGGTGTGGTATTCGGTAGATTGATAACAGGAACTGTCGGCGGCGGAAGACGCGGTTGCCGCGTAAACGCATCACCGAACCTGCCCATTGCGGAGATGGCGACGACAGCCCTGCTGGGGTCCTCGAAAACGGTAAAGCCGTCGGCTTCATAGCCAGCGATGCATTCCCGATCACCGACAATGCTGAGGACGTATAATCTGTCAGGATGCTTCTCTCTTAAGGTGCGCAGTTGCTCGCGTAGTCGCGGGGCCAGAGCAGGAGACGCCGCTGTGTAGGTGAGAAAGCCGAGAATTGACTTGTATCCACCTTCCTCCACCACAGCCTCTGCGAATTTGCCCATCAACGAAAGGTCATTGAGCACCTGAGCCGTTGCGTCGACGGGGTTGCGAGGAGCTGCGTAAGGCAGGATCTCTTTGAGACGTTTCTGGGCGTCCGCAGGCATTTCCGGCATTGGAAGCCCTAATTCCTCCGCGGCATCGGAAATAACCACGCCACCGCCGCCACTTATCGTAATGACGCCCAGCGTGTTGCCCGCCGGATAGATTCGGCGGGTAGCCAGCTGTGCAATATCGAGCAACTCTTCAGTAGTGCGCGCCTCCACAGCCCCGCCATCCGCTAGCACC
>ERZ795043.1407-NODE-1407-length-12048-cov-6.093471_pt1 | contig 12048 bp, 11 predicted proteins | sample MGYA00375127_ERZ795043 | MGnify/ENA primary metagenome ERZ795043 (study PRJEB30172, sample SAMN05518447) | compost metagenome | isolation source: Feedstock adapted compost from Newby Island compost facility, Milpitas, CA | place: USA:Newby Island compost... | reverse complement strand
CATCGCCTGCCTCAACGAGCCGCATACGAGATAGGACGTCCGCAAATTACGGACCGCTTCGATCCATAAGGATCGCATCTTTTTCTGCCGGCGCTGGCGCATCCATTCCAACCATTCCCCCGGGATGGCGTAAGCAAAGAAGAGAGCCATACCGGCACCCAAAGCGGCATTGCCAAGCAAAGTCCCCAAGCTGAATCCAAACAGACCGCTTGTCCCGAATAGCGCCCCATATCCCCAGCGGGACATCGGCAGTTTCAGCGCATGGACCTCTTGGAGGAAGCGCCATGGGACCACCCAGGGGGGCTTCACGACCGTAACCCCCGCAAGAGTTTGTCGATCAGGGCGAGCGAAGGAAGGTGCTGCAGTTTCCATCGTCCATCCCTGTACTGAAATAACGGAGTGACCGCAACTTCCCTGTTCCGGCAGCCGGCCACTTCGGCCACTTCCATCACCCGGAAATCATCCAAGTGCACGACGAGATCCACCGCATGAGCGACCATGTTTCCCGCATACTCCGGATCCATCTTTCCGTGATGCCTTAAGCACATGGCGACAAGCCGTTCGACGGCGTCTTTCGCATGGTCGGCATGCATCGTCGTCCAACCGGAATGTCCGGTCTGAAAAGCTTCGAGAACCAATACCGCTTCCGCCCCCCGGATTTCCCCAAAGAAAAAACGCTTCATGTTTTGATGAAGCGCATTTTCAAAGAGCTGCTCGAGCGTCACCCGGCTTGCCTCGTGCCCGCGCAGGCGCGGAACGACGCTCACGATGCATTTGTTTGGATAAAGATGCTTTAATCTCAATTCCGGGACAACCTCGACGGTTAACACGCCTTCATCATCCGGCACATCAGCGGCCAGGCTCTGCAGCAGCGTGGTTTTTCCGGAACCCACCGGTCCACAGATGATGCCTGTCAAACCCGCCTTCATGGCCGCGGACAGAAACGTCCAAACGCCAGGACTGAGTGTCCCGCTTGCGAAGTAGTCTTCCTCCGTCCAGCGGGAATCCCGGAATTTCCGGATAATGATCGTCGTACCGTCTGCCGATGCCGGCGGTATCATCAAATTGACCCGCATGCCGCGGACCGCGCAAGTAACAAACGGCTGCCCGACCGTAAGCGAACATCCGGCGGCATGGGCGATTCTCCGGGCCAGACGGAGCATGTGCTCCTCCTCCCGAAACCTTAGTGCCGCCCTCATTTTCCGCCCCCGCCGCTGCACCCAGATTTCCGAACTTGTGGCGATGATGTCCGTGACGGAAGCATCGGAAATATACGCTTCGAGTTCCCCCCATCCGAGCAGTTCCCAGCTGATTGGCTGGCATACTTTCAGCAAGGCCGGGCCTGACAGCCCCGTTCGCCCGGCCACCCAGTTCATCATTTCACGTTCCGCCAGCCCCGTGTCCACGTTTCCTTCCCGGTCCGTTGCAAGCGTTCCGCACGACAGCAAATGTTCCCGGACTTCCTGCGTTAAGGAATTCATTTTCTCCGGGTCGGTGAGCCATATCTGCTCCGGACGAAAGCGGATGCGCTGGCGGCCAAGCGGTGTGCTTATTGGAACCCATATATCCTTCATCCTTTCTCCCCTTTCTCCCGGATGGTACGAATCAACTGATGAAGCGCCTTTCGGTAGGTTCTGGAGTTGCAGAGGCGCATCCCCTGCGCCGGCATCCGGCGTACATAGGGAAAGGCCACAGCGAGTTCCGGCAGCATCTGAAATCGCGTCATGCGCGGTACAGGCTTGACGGGATACCGGACGCGGATCCGGTTGGCGCATAACCCGAGCTGATTCCACAACTCCAACCGCTGTCGTAAGAGGATTTCGTGTGCCAGGCTGCCGTCGCTCAGCAAGATGCACAGATCCAAACGCTTTAAAGCCGTGATGAATAGTACCGAATCCACCTCGCTGGGCAGGTCCATGACGACCCATGAAAACGCCAGATCCTTGGCCTGGTCTGCCAGATCACCGACGAAGGTTTGCGGTTCCGGCGGGAAGGTTTCAAACCCCCACAGACCGGAGGGGAGAAGCACGCTGAGTCCGGGAGGAAATCTCCCTTCCGCCGCCTGTTGCTCGGAATGGCCCCGCCCCGGCAAAACATAATCCGAAAGCCGCCATGTTGGTTTCTGCAAATAATCCGAAACGGCGCGTTCCAACGAATGCTCTTCATCAGTCAGCTGCCAGCAGAGTGCGGTCGACGGAAAACGGTAATCCAGTTCGACGAGCAGTACCGGTTCCGCACGGGATGCGAGGGCCAGTGCCAACTGCCGGGCCACCGTGCTGGCCCCCATATTCGGTTTTGGCGCGTAAATGCCGATCATCACGGCAGGCTCCCCTCCATTTTCGTATTCAGCCAGGCTTTCGCATCCGCGGGAAAGCCGGAATCGGAACTCATCGCCGCTCCACGGGCAACCGACAGCAGTTTCCCCTCCTGTTCGGCCAACAGCACGTAAGGGATGTCCGTCTCTTTCAAGCGGATGGTCAGATAGGCCAACGTTGGCGTCGATGACACCGGAGCGGAAAACGACAGGATCCCTTTTTTCGCAGCGTCCTGCTGCCTCCCCAGCTCGTTCCCGCTGGCATCCTGCAGGGAAACGATCTCCAGATTGTCAAACAGTTTCCCGACAAAGATGCCGGATGGCTTTTGCGGCCTGGAAACAAACCAGAGGTCAATCCGATCCCCGGGGCGTATTTTTCCTCCGAGGCTCGCGGTCGGTTCCACCGGTATGGTCATCAGCCGCAGGCCGGAAGGCTGATGATGCATGATACCAGTGACGCTCTCGTCCTCCGGCAACGCATGGGCCAAATAGACAAAGCTGTTTTTCGGTATCGCATATCCACAACTTGTCCACAAACGATCCACATCCTCCAGCGTCCGGGCTGTACCCGGCGGAATGCCCATTCGGGGAATCCGGATCACTTTGACCATGGAAGCCTCGATGCGGGTGCAACCGGGAATGGTTTCCGTCGTCACGACAACGGGCGACAACGTCAGCCGATCCTTGAACATGTAAAGGCCGGTTCCCGCAAATAGAACGGACATGAGAATTGCCAGTCCAACGGCTCCCGTCCAGGTGATTTTCATCCCGCTTCCCTCCCGGCCGTAAGGGATAACAGAAAGGCTGCGACGCTTGCCGCCGCGATAAGTAAAGAGCCGGGAAAGCGGCAAGCCTGACTTAAAGATTCCGTTTGACTCCTACGAAACAGGCGGAAGCTGTGCCTCCTGATCCCGTAACGGCGAATCGTGAAGATCCCCGCATAACCCAGCGCTGTAAATCCGATCAACATTTCCGTTCCCACTAACGGGGGAACCGCTCCGTCGATCCAGACCGCCAGGGCGAGAAACAATTTGCTGTCCCCCGCCGACCAAATGCCGCCCCGTTCCATCCCCATACCAAAAAACGCGGCAAGGACAAGAGCCGAGACATAACCAATGAAGGTTTCCCATCGGTGCTGGGACCAGGCGGAACCCGCCATCACCATCATCCCCGCCACGATGGCGGGAAAGGTCACCGCATTGGGAACCCGACGGTGGCGCAAATCCGATCGAACGGCAAGAGCCAGGATCAAACCCGCCATCGCCCAAGATAACCATACCCCGGACATGTCCATTCCTCATTTCCACACAAAAACATTAAACAAATTTGATTATTTCCGGTCATCGAATCCATCCGTTTTCTTGATTACGGTATCCATTTTTCCATCGGGTCGACCGATTGGCCGTGCTCTATCATCCCCAGATGGAGATGCGGTCCAGTGGAACGGCCCGTTGATCCGACCGCTCCGATAATTTGGCCCGTATAAACGAACTGGCCGGCTTCCACACCGATCACCGATAGATGCCCGTAAAAACTATCGACTCCATTTTGATGGTCGATGCGAACGTAATGGCCATACCCTCCGTAATTCAACGAAGCGGCCGTGACGAACCCGTCCCGAATGGCCAATACGGGTGTTCCTACCGGAGCGGGCAAATCGATCCCGTCATGGAACGCGGTTTCCCCTGTAAATGGATCGCTGCGTAGGCCGTATGGGCTTGAGACCGTGGTATGGCCGATCAACGGCCACAGCCAACCGTCCACCCGAATCAAGGCGAATCGGTACTTCGCTTCCGTATCGGCGATTTCCGCGATTTCGCCTTCTCCCAGCCGAAGCGAACGAAGCGCTTCATGAAAGGAGCCTTGCCAGTGGGATACGGTTGCCGCAAGCGAAAAGATGGCATCTTCGGGATTGTCAGGATCCATCGCGCCATCTCCATCGCCGTCACGTTGAAATTGCTCCCAAAGAAAGTCGGGAAGACCTGAAAAACCAACCCCTTCATTCACGGCGGGATGGCGGCCGAAATCCGTATTCACTTTGACGATGGCCGCGAGCTGCGACCAGGTGACGAAGCCGTTTTCCGCCCGCAGAAAGACCGTGAGCAGCGGAAGGGGAACGTCCAGTTGCTCCACATGGCCCAAAGGTGTCCCTTTGTAAGTGGCTTCCGAAGAAGCAACCAGCATTCCCATCAGCGCTACGCCCAACAACAGAAGCAGCATCACCAGCATCGCGCCGCCGATGCCGAGGGAACTGATGATCCAGTACAACCACTTCTTATTCGCCTGCGGCATTCATGGATGCCTCCTGTCGTGTTCCATTCCCATCACTCCGTCTCCTCGTCGCTTTCCGGTTTCGGCTTTCGTTTGGGCCACCATTGCTTGGCCTTGTCTTTGGTCCTGTTCCAGGATTCCTTCGTCTTATTCCAGGATTCTTTCGTTTCGTTCCAGTGCTGCGTCACTTCGGCTTTGGTGGTTTGGTACATCTGATGTGGCGTCGGTGCTTCAAAAAAACTAAGGATGTGCTGCAAGATCTTTTTGCGGAACAGGAAGGCGCAGAAAAACAAAAGGCCGACAAAAATTTGCTGGATGACCAGCAGCCCCGAGCCCCTTGCCACAATGTCGGAAATCAGCAGCGTGAGTCCCAAATAAAAGCCGTAAACCACCTTTGTCCCCAGCGTCCCGATGAGCCACGTGACCCACTTGCGGGTGAATGCAAAACCCCGTTCGGGAAAAACACCGAGCAGAAACACAACCGGCGCAAGGATGATGATGGCCAGCGCCATCTCCTGCGCCAGAACCAAAATGAGCGAAATCGTCCCGACAAAGAGCAGCAACGTCAAGGTGGCAAGCAAAGCAAGCAAGGCGATCAGAAAACGGGTTCCGGCGGAACCTCCCCAAAAATGACCGACCAGATCGTCGTGATTGCCGTGGTCGATGTTGGGAGAACCCAGCACTTTGCGGAGGATATCCCGCTGCGGCATGCTGGGCGCATATTGCCGGAGCAGGTGCGACCACTCCTCCCCGGGCCGAACGTTCAGTTCCACTTCCTCGTTCCGCGCCAACTTTTGAATTTCTTCGGCCTCCTCTTCGGTCACTCGGACGTCATCGGCATTTTCCCGGTTCAATTCGCCGATGGTCCAAGGGCGATCCACAAACAGTTTCCAGATCCGGTTGGACGTATTGATCAATTGCTGATCGGCCGCGGACAACAAGCCTCTCTCCTGAACCTGATCGCCGGTGACGGCCTGATACGGAGCGGCGAGCGATCCCATCGTAATCTGGGTAAGCTGGTCCATCGTTTTTGACACCCATCCGATGCTTTGACCCGCATTGGCCATGAACCAGAGCCCGCCGGCCAGAACCAGCACGGCACCTATCGTTCCCGATGTGAGCCTTGTCGTCTGGTTTTTCCAGTACCCGACCGCGATCATCCATGCCGCCAGTAGCAAAAGAACGAACGGAAGAAAACGGAAAAACAAACTCGTTTTCAACCCGTCCATAATCGGCAGGATGATGGACAGCTGCGCATTCACCAGGTCCGTATGAAAACCGAGCTGCATCAGAAAAATACCGAAACGGACCATCAGCGTATTGAGATAGAACAGGAAATTGGACAGACCGTTGAGCAAGATCGGGAACGGGTTATGCATGACCGGCTTCCAGCCTTTCCATTCGATGAAGTCATAACCCAGATCCCACGCATAGTTGTCGGGCGGATACGCTTTGTAATCCAGTGTTTTCTCGCCGGGGACGATCCCCATCTCCTGTTCGTTCGGGATGATGCGATCCATAGGATCCCCCTGCCCGGCATATGCAATCGCCGTATCTTCCGCAAACAGAAGGCAGAAACAGAGAAACAACAGAGCTGCCCGTTTGCTCATGGCATTCCCTCCCGTTCCCCGGAACTCGGCGTGGTATGAAAAATGCGCAGCAAATCATCCGGGGTCGGTTCGATCCGGACTCTTCCGATCCGGCCCGAAATATCTTTCATGAAGCAGTCCCCGGATTTCAGTTCCCGAAACGCATGGATCATCTCCTCGTCCTGCGGGTCCAGACCAAGCAGCGTCAGATTGTCCGCAATCGCCCGCGGGTCCTCCGTTCGGAAGCAGAAAATGCAGCCGAGGTTGTTGCGCGTCTCTTCTTCGGCCACATCGGAAGGATTTTGCGTGACGATAAGCGGAACAACATCAAAAGAGCGGCCCATGCGGATAATTTCATCGATCAGGAGCGCGCCCTCCGGAAAAGCTTTCAGCATCCAGCTTTCATCGATGCCGAACACTTTGAGCACATCATGGGGGCTGTAAAACATAAACTCCCGCCCCAGAGCGGCCACCAGATACATGATCCCCAACCCGAACCGCTCGTTCGGGGTCATCCCCCCTTGCAGCCGGTCGTTTCCCCGCCTTTTCGGCAACGGAAGACCAGCCAGGGTAATGACCACAAAACGCGCATGGGTCAACCGGGTCTGCTCCTCGCCGTCGCGGGCAAACACAAATTTGCCGTAAGGGCTTTTGGAGTACGACTGCAACCGGTTGACACACCTTCTCGCCTCCACCCGCATCGCTTCCACCGGCGCTTCGTCCGCCAGGTGTTGCATTTCCCTGATGAGTTGAAACAAATCCCGTTTTTCACTGGCAAACGTTCGCTCTACCGCTTCCATAATGACATCCGCCCGCTCGTCGTTTTTCGTCCCTTCAAGGAGCAAACTCAGGAAATCCAGGACAATCCCGTGGTTCCGCTCCTCACTTTGCGACATCCGAAACGGGTTGAACCGCGTGTTGGAGTCCGCGGCGAAATTGAGCAGCACCATCTGCTGGCGGATTTCGGGAATGAACATAAAACAGGCGTCTTCCCCTTTGGGATCGATCGCAAACACGATGCCTCCCTGGTTATACGCCTGATAATACAATGTCTTTTTCAATACCGATTTTCCGGATCCGAGAGTACCGACGACGACCATCGCCCCGGAACGGTTCAATGCTTTCATGGGCCGCTGGAGATCGAGCAACACCGGAATGTTGTGCACCGTGCGGCCGATATACTCCCCGTCCGGGTCGCCGATTTCGCGGCTGCCATGCAAAACGGCCGCGGCCAAATATTTCGGGTCCATCGGGATCCGGCGTTGTTCGTCCATCCGCGAGCCGGGCAGAAAAAGCTGAAACGCTTTTGCCTGATCGGCCGGCGAACGAACGATGCGCACGTGGCGCGCCGCGTACAATTGCAACAGTTGGGACACCCGCTCTTCCAGTTCCTTGCGGTTTGCGCCGGATACGTTCAGCCAGGCGGACATCCAGACGAGCGGCATCCCTTTCTGGAGCTTGTTTTCCAATACCCGCCCCCGTTTTCCCGCCCATTCCAGCGTAAGCGGCGCTTCTTCGGAAGCCTCCCGGTACTCCCTTCGTTGATCCCGCAGCACTTTGCGGCTTCTCTGCAAACCGCCGGCCGCCTCGTGCGGTGTCTCGACCTTGAAGTGCAGACTCACTTCCGCCGGAAACGGAAGATCTTCCAGCATATAGAGCCACTCATTTCCGACGGTCGGGATATCCTCCGGCACATCGACGACGGCGAAAAACGCCTGATAGCTTTTCACCCCGTCTTCCCGGTCATCGTGATGGACAATCCACGTTTTCATTTTTTCCTCGCCAACCAAATCCCCGGAAAGCTGCAGAGGCATCGATTTTTTCGGGCGCAGGCTCACTTTTTCGCCTTTGACGATCACTTCGTGAACCGAATCATCCCGCAGCGCAAGTTCCGGTTCCCGTGTCAACCCCCGGTAAAACCCGCGGCGAATCAGCCATTCGATGTCTTTCGGTTGGCAGCGCTCGCCCTGCAAATGGCTGAACACATGGGCATATTGCAACGCCTCCGCGGCCCTCGCTTGAATGACCCGTTCCATCTCCAGTTCGCCGCGCGGCCGGTACCAGAACTGTTCTTGCACACTCCGGCCCAAATAGCCCAGGACACGCTTTATCGTTTCCATCGTATGGCGAAACCCGGAAAAATCGATTTCGGGCATGTCGCGGAATCCCGAGGAAAGCCGAAGCAGCAAATACAGGGAACGCTGCCAGGGCCGGCGTTCGGCGAACCGTTGCATGACGGCCTGAACATACCGCTCGTATTCGGGGCCCGTTCCCTTTCTTCCAGCCCTCCACTGTTCCGCATCCATCATGCGGGTCACGGACAACAGCTGACCTTCCCCGTGAAAGCCGTGCAGAAAATGCTGAAAGCTGGCCACCGTTCCCCGCTTTTTTTCCAATGACTGATAGGCATACGGTTTTAACGGGATCCGGTACACCGCCCAAGGCTGCAGCAGGTGATCGAACAGAAGGTTTTGTTCCCAGTAGAGGATCGGAAATTTCACAACGTCTCACCTCCCCTTGGACGACCGGACGATGAATCGGGCAAAAAGTTTGATTTCCGGACTGGCGGCGGAACGCGTCGGATGTGCCAATGATCGGAATCCGTCACATGCACTTCCACCGCATCTTTCGTCGTCCAATGTTGGTTCCGGGATTTCTCCCATGAAGCCGGCGCCCGGGATCGGAAGTTGAGCCGCCCCGTTTCCACGGGGATGACGGCCAATCGCCCCCGCTTCCCTTTCCATTTCACCCGCACGCCGCCGGGCAATTTTGCATACACCATCCGTTTCACGCGTCCCTGCAAAGGGGTTCGCCCGCCAACCCATTCCTCCAGCCCGTCCGCGCAGGCCTGAAGCGAATACGGCCTACACCATCCTTCCAAACGGAGACGTCCCTTTCTTTCGGAAAACCGGACTTCCCGCCACCCGATCAGCCATTTCGGACGCAGCAAAAACTTCAGCACATCGAGCAAATATCCCGGAACGCTTTTCCCAGCCGGGTCGAGTTTGACACTGTAATACGCTGCGGCAATGGGACCCGCCAGCATCACAACGAGGGGATCCAACGGGATCAGCCAGGCCAGAACGGGTATCACGTAGCAAAACACGAAAAAGATGAAAACATAGACGAACCAGAGGATAATCCCATCCTGCCGGATCGGAACCCAGAGCCGGATATCCCCGATGTGATAAATTAGCGGGCGAACCCGGTACAACGCCCGGTACGATTCCGCCTTCTCTTCCTCCATCCCGCATCACCCCGGCAACGTGTCGGTCAATCCTTCGATTTCAATATTCAGTTTCCTAAGCACGTACAGTGCCAAATATTTCGCGATGCCGGGGAAGAATACAAAGACCCCAAGGATGACCGACAGGACAATATGGCTCCATAACCGGTTGTTCTCCCCGTTGGCATACATTTTGACGCCGCGGTAAATGGCGATAGTCAAAAAAATCGCCTGGAGGATGCGTTTAATCACGAGAAGACCGGTATCGATAAAATCTCCGTTCACTTCCCCCACCCCCAAACCAACTTCTTATCCGATCGACTGGACAAAAAACTTTTGATTGTCCTCCTTTACCCGAAGTTTCCACACTTGCGGAAACACGGTACCGGTAGCCGCATCCCGCACCGTGAACATCGCCCTTACGGTGTAAGGACCGCTGCCGTACACTTGCATGTCGTCCAGGGAAACCCACTGAACGCGGCCCTGCAAGGGGATCAATGTGCGGTCGCTGTCCACATAATTCGCCAAATTCCCCGGCACGGTTTCCGCGCACATCGCCTTTAAAAATCCCTCGATCGAAGGACGCATTCTGAGTTTCACTTCACTCGCCGCGTGAGGCTCGGCTTGCCCTTCATCGGACTGTTCCGGCGGATCTTGCACGGGAAGAAGGATAGGTAGATCCGTTACGGCAGCTCCCTGTTCCGACCGCACTCCCACCGGCACTTCCACGTACCAGATGCTGCGGACCGGATTCAAAACAACCGCCCGAAGTCGGACATTATACCGGCCGTTCCCTTGCCGTTGTAAAGAGACGAACTCCACAGACAGGACGGTTTGTTTGGTTTCTTTCCCCGCCGGCTGAAGGAAACTGAAACGGGCAACATCCGACCGGTTGACGTAAGGTTTCAATCTTCCTCCGCGTTCCTCGGATGTTTCCTCTCCGCTCCAGGTCATCCACTCGCGGATAAAATTCGCCGCCGTGCTGATGGCCATCTGTTGCTCCAGCATCATTTGTTCGGCTTGCTGGGATTCCTCCGCCTCCGGCCGGATCCACAGGGAAATGGAGCCAAGCGTGGATACCGTGAGCATGATCCAGAGCAGGATTCTGGGTACCAGTCGCAGGCCCATCCGGCTTCACCTCTTTTTCTTCCACTTTTCCGCCGGCGATCGTTCCCGCTGCTGTTTGCCCAAAAGGGGCAAATCGTGGGATACGGGGGGGAGGAGATCCATTTCCCACAAGGTCTGCCGCTTGCCTCCCGCCCCCAGCCAGAGCGCTTGGAGCGGCCCGTGTGCGATCCAATCCGGCTCGCTGATCGCCCAGACTTTCGGTACACGCTGTCCAAACAACACACCATGTAACAGCGGCTCCCAGACGTCTTCCAGAATGTGCCGGGTCCGCCCCGGAATTTTCGTCAGCACCAGCACATGCACCAACTCCACACGTTCCCAAATGCCCGCCAACACCCGCGCATAGTTGAGCAATTTGTCTTGCAACCGGCTCAAATTTTCCGATCCGGTATCGTACTCCAGGTGAAACACCAATCTCCCCTGGGGCCTGACGTACAGGCCGCAACCATCCGGACGAAGCGGATAATATTTGGCACCGGAACTTTTAAAGTGGGCATAACGTTCCGCCGCATCCCGGGCGGACAACCATTCCGCCATCCCTTCCTGTTCCCGGGAAAGGCTGTGGCGAATGAGCGAAATGAAAAATTCGTTGGCCCCGTATTCGTGCTCCAATTGCACCGGCGGGTCCTGCCACCCTTTCTGCCGAAAATGCTGCTCTTCCCCGGACAACACCGCCGCGACTTTCGCTCCGTCCGGCAAAAGGGCATACCCGACACGGTGATTTCGCAAAAACGTGAGCGGAACCCGCCGCACCAGCCCCTGGCGCTTCAATTCCACCATCATCCCGTAAATGCTTGATTTCCGGTAATGGAGCAGCACTTCCAACTGACCGGCCGTTAGGACGGTATGTTGGTACAGCGCCAGCAGCACTTCCTTTTTTGCTGCCTCATACATGTGCGGCATCATTCCTCCCTTCTTTCGGGGGGCGGAGTGGAGATGTAATTGTCTCGTTTTCTTCAGCGGTGCGATTCCGCGTTGTTTCGCGCTTTGTTGGCATTGAACGATGAATGGGTTTTGTGTCTAATGTTGTGTCTGTTTTTGTGTCCGGTTCGATGTCGGGTTTTTGGTGCGGTCACTTTCTCCTCCCCCGGTTTCGGTCTGTCAGTTTCGCTTCGTCAAGGCGATGCAACATGAGCTCCCGGTCGACGTCCTCCACGGGGCGCCCGTCATGCTGATCGGAATAGGCCCAGGCTTTGCGGATCCATTCTTCGTGCAAAATCGGGACCATGTCGTTTTTCATTGTAAATAATTCCAACTTCCCGTTTTGTCCTTTGGTCCTCACGATAGCGTTCAATTCGGGCAAATTCATCAGGTCGCCCGAGGTAATCTGCGGTTTTAACCAACGCGTCAGCCGATCGGCATCCGGCCCGCCAAGTTGCAGCAAAATAAGCGTCCCCACGTTGCCTAAAATGGCTTCAAGGATACGATCAGACAGCTGGGTTAAATACTGGGTGGCCAAAAACAACGAAAGACCGAACTTCCGGTCTTCCGACAAAATTTTGGCCACAATCTCCGTGGCG
>ERZ795043.1401-NODE-1401-length-12088-cov-6540.900773_pt1 | contig 12088 bp, 10 predicted proteins | sample MGYA00375127_ERZ795043 | MGnify/ENA primary metagenome ERZ795043 (study PRJEB30172, sample SAMN05518447) | compost metagenome | isolation source: Feedstock adapted compost from Newby Island compost facility, Milpitas, CA | place: USA:Newby Island compost... | reverse complement strand
TCCTCTCCTTCTTCTTCTAAAAACGAAGCAAAATGGTCGGCACGTTGAAGAAGTCCGGATAAAAATATCCATTTTTTGCTTTGTTCGTTGTTTAATTGCAAACGTTGAGGTAGCCAGTAATGCTGATAAGGGGGGATAGCATACTTATAGAATGGAACATCATTCTGAATGCCGTTTTTTAAATTTTCATTAAACTTAATTAAATCATTATGGTTCTGAAATTCTTTTTGTAATAGCTCCTCTAACTTTTTACAATCTGCTTTTTCAAAAAATGCTTTAAGTTCCTCGTAAGGTTCAGTAATGAGTTGACCAAACTTGTCGCGCCAGTGGTGGTAAGCCACAGCGGAATAAAGCAGTACTAAATCATTTGCATCAAAAATTGCTTTAATTTTATCTTCATTTATCCAGAAAAGTGAAAAAAAACTATGCGGGATATCTATAAGAGTTTTGTTAATAAGATAATGTTTATTTTGAAGTTTTATAATCTGAAAATGGGGTAATATTTTTCCAAAGTCGTGAGTGAATGCGGCTAATAGAAGTAAATTTTCAAAATTGCGTTGTTGTCTTTCATCGGTATTAAAAAATTTTTTATAGATGTTTATAAATTTTTTCGCAATGCAGAAAACATCATCGGTGTGTTGTTTCAGGGTAATAGGGTTACCATTTTTTTGTGTACTCTTTGCTAATACTACGCTCATCATTGTTGATTGTTTTGTATTTGATTATTTTTTTCAAAATCTGCCGGGAAAACAGGCAGATGATGGCAAGGATCTCTCCAAAATTCCGTATTGGTAAGGATTCCGTCGGAAAGTTTGGTGGACAGGTATTGAAATATCCTTGTACCATGGCGGTTTTGGGTGGTTTCATAATCCGCAACATCCCAGAAGGTGGTCAAATTAAAGCGCAGTCCTTCTATAGTGTCAAAAGGATTTTGTTTTTCATTAGGGATATAAATATGTTTCGGAATCCAGAAAAAATTTTTGTAATTGCCATCGCTTCTTTTCCATTGGCAGGAAACAAATTCTAGTTTTTGGATAATGAAAATATCCTCGGCTCTTCCGATGTGCAGGGGTTCCAGTTTGCCTTGAGGATTTTTAATATTTTGTTCGATGTAATTGAGTACATCTTTGTTTTTGTGATAAAAATGCAGATTAAGCGTAAAATTATTTAAGGTGTCCAGATATACAGGAGATTGCCCGCCAATGTGTTCAATGTGCCCGTTCACATAACGATTGTGAATAGAACCAAACCTGCTTTCATGATTTTTAACGGAGAGATTTCTGAACCATATCATCTCGGTGATTTTACTTTCAAAATTTCCGGAAATGGAAATTTTCATTTTTTTGAGTTCGTCGTAGATATTTGCATTGCTTAAATTATTATCATTAAATTTTTTATTTCTGTCGTTGACACCCAATAAATTACACAAAAAGCCGATGATGGTGGAATAGGGCGGAATAGGATAGGTATGTCTGCGTTGGTAGGTGAAAGGGATTCTGAAATGCGCAGTAGGTAAATAAAGTTGGATGAATAAAACATTGTCTAATGTCTCTTTACCTGATGTATCCATATGTTTATATTAGATAAATTACGATATAGCAATTGTTACTTTCTAACAATCTGACAATCCTGCTTCTTTAAGAAAGTCAATCCAATTGTTTACTACTTTTTCTTTATTATTTTTAATCTGATCGTCAATTGGAATTCTCTCGGTTCCTTCAATGAAAACCTTTTCCACAAATTCGTTTTTAAGTCCGTCGCCTATACCGATTACTTTTACTTTATTTGGATTATCTTTTGATGCATCAATTGATACATCAATATATGGATGGAAAATCGGAGCAGGTACTTTAACGGTGGCGGCAATGAATAAAAGGGGACTAGTTGGATTGGGTTCACCACTAGATTGGGCGTAGAAGCCGTTTTTGATGGCTTTGAGGATGTCTTTAAACCGTTTCTTTTTCTCTTTTCCACTTACATTGAAAGTAACTCTATGTGGACCACCTTGATTAAGGGCTTCTATGCTTATAGTCCCGATGTCCTTGTCATTACTGTCATCTTTGAGCTGGTATTGTCCTTCACTTTGTTTTACACAGCGGATTGATTTTGTAACTCCATACTGAATTTTAAGCGTTTTCTCCTGTTGGTTATATTGAGGAGGATTATTGACTCGAAACATGTAGTCCTGCTCATCTTCTTCATAGTCGGTCACTTTAATATTTGGCTTATTTTTTTTATTCTTGCCACTTGTCTGTCCCTCTTTGTCTGCATTATCATTACTTTTCCCTTCCACTTGGATATACTTCTCACCAAAGGAAAGAAAGTCGCTCTTTTTGTCTTTTTCCTTTTTTATAAGGCCCTTATCTACCTTAAGGTAAAAACCTGAAACGCGAACTGTCTTTTTACCGATTCTATAAACATCTTCACCCTCCTCAGAATCCCCTTTATCAACATTACTCAAAACTACTTGCTTAGGAGCTTCGACCTGAAGTGTCAAGATGCCTTTCTCATTATCATAGTTATAGTTTTCGACAATCCAGATATCTTTGCCTAGCACGTTTGTATCAATCGTGAAGCTGACCTTATAGAAAGATGCGTGCTCTTCTTTGTTGTAGGGATTAGGGGTAACAGCTAATCCTTGATTCTGTCCGCGCTTCACGATGTCGTGATTAGCGTAAAAGGCCAAATCACCTCCGTATGATCTTAAAGAAATAGCCTTTGTTATTCCCACAGGAGACTTTCTGGTAATTGAAGCCTGTTTGCTAATCGTGTACATATATCCAAAAGCATCCAGCTCTTCACTGGTGAGAATGTCGTCTTGCGTGATGTCGAACTGGACTACCTGGCCCTGCCCCGTGACCTTTGCATCTTTCCAATCGAAGGCGGTCTTCAGCGTCTGAAACAGATAATGCCGGATGGCGGGCTTACTGATGAAAGAGCGGACTTCACCGTTCACATTAAGCTTTTTGATAGAAAGAATGTTGCCTCCAATCTTCTCGTCACGGTTCAGTGCTGAACCATCAAAAATGATGGTAACCGTCAGGTGTTTAATTTTTGCTTGGTTTTGGTTGTTTTGATTTGTTTCCATAATTATATGTTTTTAAGGTTAGTATTTAATTTTCATCATTATTATTTTCAGGTTTTGAATTTGTTTCCTCATCATCGACCCCTAATATACCGGAAATAAATGCAAAAAGCATCACTTTAAATTCACTATCGGAATAAATGGGTTTAAAGGGTTCTGCAACTTCACGTGGTATATATTTATTGCCTGCGATGTAGATACGGGCAATGGTGTAATATGCTTCTTCCCGTTTGCCCACACGCACCTGTTCCATAAGGCGGTAGCCCATTCTTTCAAAAGATTCTTTCAATTCTTTTCTTGTATTGTACCCTTTGTTACGAAGTTTATCCATCAGTTCGGAAACATTATAACCTTTAATCTGATTTAATAATCTTGTAAACTCATTATTTCTGTTTTGATTCCATGCCCACTCTAACAACTCTTGTAGTTCTTTCAGTTGTTTATTTAACTCCTTATATACTTCCTTAAACTCATTCAGTTCGGGCTTTTCACCTTTGCTGAGTTTTTCTTTGATTTGTTGAAGCATTTCTTCCGTTGTTTTTGTTTCTGTTGTATTCATAGTTTATATTTTTTAATTTTTTCTTCAATCAATGCGTGAAGCTGGCATATTTTGTAGGCGGTTTCATTGATGTTGATTTTGTTTATGGGCAGGTAAAAATAATCTTTAATAAATTCTTTATCTGTTTTACTTTGTTGATCTTTACTGCCAATGCGTAACAATTTATAACCTGTGTCTAAAAGTTTTCCGTATTCCTGGTTCAGAACCATATTCAGGATTCTGAATTCTCCGATATCGGACAGCAGAGTGGCTATTTGTGGATCGGAAAGGATTTGCACAGTGGTATGTGGGATGGAGAAATAATTCACTTCGTCATACTTCTTCGAGACGATTTCAATATTCATTCCTGCCCATTTGCCCAGTGTGGTTTGGATTCTTGTGGCGTACTCAATGATAGACATGGCAAGGATTTCCCTTTTATCCCTGCTTTCTTTTCCGGAAACAGAACCATACATTTTTTGTGCGAATTGGTTCAGATGCCACATTACCTGAAAGGAGGGAGCATTGATGAAAATCTGCGAGTCGTCGGGAAGGTCGGTAAGAGCGAGGTGGTGATTAAGCAATACAAAACTGCAGAAATCACAAATACTAAGACTCTGTTCAGAATTAAGATTCCAAAACGAATTGGGAACACCTTTCTCACCTGCAGATGCCCCAAGTAGTTTGGAATGCTCTGATGTGAATATATTTTTATAAGTAAACCCAGACTGGTTTAAGCAAAAAGAACATCTTTTTTCTTCATGATTATTGTTGAGCAAAGAGTTAATAAATTTACCAAATTGAATGATTAGCGGCTGTGAATCTTTCGATTGTTCAAAAAGATATTTTGTATTTGCATTGAAAAATCCCCTATACTGAACATTAAAAATCTTTCCCCAAACTTCCTTTATCTTTTCTGCCTCATTCGTTGCACTTTTTTTCCTCAATCGATCCCAGCTTTCCAATAACCAATTCTTTGCAAGTAATGGTATTTTGAAATCGATACCCTTGATTTCAACTTTATATAATAGATCCGAAATATCTCCTTTGATCGTCCCGTCGTCTTGTATCCAATCTTCAATCTTTTTTTCAGATCGCTTTAGAACGTTTAGCAATCCTATTACCCCTGCATTATAGAGCCAGTTGGAAGGGTATAAAGTGATGGTATTATTTTGTGTATTCGTATTTGTGTGAATCAATGTGGTGTTTGTCATAGAAAAATTTTTTATTTGATTATTTCCAGCATCCCAAAGCCCTGGTTTCTTCTAACGCCTATACCTACATCATATAATAAATTCAATATTTCCGCATCAGCCTGCATGACAATCACAGCCTTGTTGCAGGTCATGGGTTGACCATAATGAAAAACCACCATTTTTCTGGAATTGATGATTTCATATTTCATATCATCGCACGATCTACCCAGAAAATGCTGACACAACAGCCGAATGCTGTGCTTGAATCCTTCATCAAAACCCTCATCTTCTGCACTCAGGTATTGCAAATTATCCTGCCGCCGATTCACCAGAAAAGGAGATAAGGTTTTGAATGTACATGTGCTTGTCTTGATCCTGACCTGTGGAAGCATCCGGATCTGATGAACGGTAAACCGATTATAACTGCCCCATGGAAAATGTTTTTGCTCTCTCAATCCATTATATACATGCGCCAGCAAAATCGGATCTATTGTCGAAAAATTCAGCAGTGCTCTTGTTCCTACCTGAAGATGATGACCGTTTATACCTTTCATTTCCGGGAAATACACAGAAAACGTAAACGGCTTCAGGTTTTTTTTATCATACATCTTCCGAAACAACTGGCCATCGGCTTTTTCCAGCGCCGCTTTAATCAACGACATAAAACCCCTCCGATAATCCCGGGGCAATTCAGGTTGTTCCAGCTCCATATCTATTTGCAATCGCATGGCTAAAAAATGCTTTCTTTTGTGTGTTTCAGTTTTTTCACCAAGCTATATCCTCACTACGCATCCTATGTGCGCTTAAAAAATTTTTTTTCATGACTTCTACATAACCCATGCCCATGGCATTGTATAAGCCCATTCCTGCATCAAGGGCAAGCTTCAACAAAGGCCGGGGTGCTCGCACCTGTAACAAAAACCGATCAAAGCCTCTGATGCGCGTCTGCTGCGGTGTAAAAGCTTTAATGGTGATGAGTCGGCTCCGGTAAGAAGTTCCATTCCACACGGGTTTTATTTCCGTCTGGGATATCCATCGACTGAGCCGCTGTTCATCGCCATTTTCTATCGCGCGATATTTTTCTATCCAGTTGTGTTTGAGCCATTGGGTGAATGCGGGATCATCGGGGCGCAGAAATTCGTAATGCCCGCGCTGATTTTTCATTCCCACCACCAGCGGCGAAAGCGGCCGGAGCATGAGCTCCTGCACACCATCAGGCGTATCGGGCAGGGAATCATCGAGCAGGTCTACCTGTTGAATCGTGAAAGAAGCCCGGCTGACTGGATCGGCAATATCAATCTGTTGCTGCATGAAAAGGCCTTTGAGAAAATGCTCCGCTACATCGGGCAGGTAAAAACAAATTTGAAAATCGGCTATCGGTCTTTTCATATACATCCGATCGCCCTGGATTTGAAAGGGCGTGTGCAAATCGGAAAAGGTAAACAGCTTAAATCCTTTTAATCGAAAGGGCCGGCGGTATCCGGTATCGTGAAGGAATTGTGTGTGCGTGCTGTGGGCCTCGCCGAGGATACGATAAACAGCGGCAGATAGAGGATATTGATAATTACAGGGCAGGATGGGATGCGATTCCCGGGCTTCCAAGGTGATTTTGAAACGCATGTGATGCTGGACATTTAATGCATAATCGAAAAATAGACAAATTCCTCTTAAAAAAGGGAAAATTTTATCCCCATGCGGTGAATAAATATTAATCCATCGGCCGATATGCTGGTATTTTTCATGTGCTTGGCCTATTTTTGAGCGGTTATTTTCGTTCATTTCATCATACGTGCTATGACTACTCCACTTCGTTTATTCGTCCTGACCGGATTACTGGCTATGTTGATGCTTCCTGCTTTCAGCCAGCAGCGTAATGATTCGGCCATGTATGCTTTTGTGAATCGGCTCATCGGCCAGATGACGCTCGATGAAAAGATCGGCCAGCTGAATCTGCTGACCAGCGATATGGCGGTTACGGGCCCCACCATGCGCAAAGCATATCTTGAGGATATCAAGGCGGGGAGATGTGGAGGTATTTTCAACGCTTTCGGTCCGGATTACGTAAGAAAATTGCAGGAGATTGCTGTAGATAGCACCCGGCTGCATATCCCGTTGCTGTTCGGGTTTGACGTGATTCACGGACATAAAACCATATTTCCGATTCCGCTGGGCATGGCCTGCAGCTGGGATACGACGGGCATAGCCCATGCCGCCCGCATTGCGGCTACCGAAGCGGCGGCCGATGGGTTGAACTGGGTGTTCTCGCCTATGGTGGATCTGGCTCGCGATCCGCGCTGGGGGCGCGTAGCCGAAGGCGCCGGGGAAGATCCCTATCTGGGCTCACTCATCGCCCGGGCTTATGTGAAAGGCTATCAGGGGCATAACCTGGCCGACAGCAATACGGTGATGGCTTGCGTGAAGCACTATGCATTGTATGGTGCCGTAGAGGCGGGCCGGGAATACAACATCGTGGATATGAGCCGCCGGCGTATGTTTGAAGATTATCTGCCTCCCTACAAGGCGGCTATAGATGCCGGCGTGGGATCGGTGATGAGCGCTTTCAATGAAATCAACGGCATCCCCGCCACAGCCAATCACTGGCTGCTGACCGACCTGCTGCGTCGCCAGTGGCATTTTCAGGGTTTTGTGGTCACCGACTACGACGCCATTCCCGAACTCATCAACCATGGCATCGCCGCCGATACCGCCGAAGCCAGCAAGCTGGCTTTTGAGGCCGGCGCGGAAATGGATATGCAGGGGCTGGCATATATCCATCATCTGAAAACACTGGTGGAAAACGGGCAGATCAGCGAGGACGCCATCGACCAGGCCGTGCGTGATATCCTGATTGCGAAATACAAGCTGGGCCTCTTTCAGGATCCCTACAACCGCATCAACGAAGCCCGTGCCCGGCGCGAAATCATGAGTCCCGATAAGCTGCAATTTGCTCGTGAAATGGCGCGCGAATCGATCGTACTATTGAAAAACGCCCATCAGCTGTTGCCATTAAAAAAGTCGGGCACCATCGCAGTCATCGGGCCGCTGGCCGACGATCAGCGCGATATGATCGGCTGCTGGTCGGGTGCGGGCGACTGGCATCAAGCGGTGAGCATCCTGCAGGGCATCCGCGAGGCGGCAGGGAACCAGGCCAGAATCCTCTATGCCAGGGGGGCTAATATTACCGATGACACCTCTTTGCTGCGCCAGTTGAATGCATTCGGCGGGGATATACAGCTCGCGAAAGAATCGCCGCAGCAGCTCATCCGCCAGGCCGTAGCCGTAGCCCGTAAGGCCGATGTGGTGGTGATGTGCCTGGGCGAATCGCAGGGTATGAGCGGGGAAGCCGCCTCCCGGGCCGATATCCATATCCCCGAAAATCAGCGCGAACTGCTGAAAGCCGTTTATGCTACCGGCAAGCCCATCGTGCTGGTGCTGTCGAACGGACGTCCCCTGGTGCTGAAATGGGAAAGCGAACACATCCCGGCGATCCTGGAAACCTGGTTCCTGGGCACAGAAGCCGGTCATGCCATTGCCGATGTGCTGTTTGGCGACTATAATCCCTCGGGTAAGCTCACGATGTCGTTCCCCTATGCCGTCGGGCAAATCCCGGTGTATTACAACCACAAGAATACCGGCCGACCCGGCAACCCTGATGTCAAGTGGACTTCTAAATATCTGGATATTCCCAACGATCCGCTCTATCCATTCGGCTATGGCTTGAGCTATACCCATTTCACCTATGGTCCGCTGCAATTAGACAAGGAGGTGTTGATGCCGGGTGATCAACTGCATGTGCGTGTTACGCTGACCAATGATGGTGATCGCGACGGAACAGAAATCGCCCAGCTGTATATCCGCGACCGGGTGGCCGATGTTACCCAGCCGGTGAAAGTATTAAAAGGCTTTCAACGGGTGTTTCTGAAAAAAGGGGAAAGCAAAACGCTTGAATTTACGCTCACGACCGATGATTTGCGCATCTACGACCGGCACATGCATTACCGGTATGAACCTGGCGTTTTTGACGTCTTCGTCGGCGGAAACAGCCGCGATGTGCAACAGGCAAGTTTTACGTTGAAATGAACAAAATCCGTTGCCTTTCGCCTATCTATTCAGGCTGATGCCGACAAACTGTGTGCTCAAAATCAGGCTTCACACGATAAACCCGAACAGGGTATCGTCTTTATTCAATTCGGTAAATGAGATGTGGCGCTTTCTCATGCGATCGATGAGGGCATCATAGTCGCGCGGATCTTTGAGTTCGATGCCCACCAGGGCGGGACCGCTTTCTTTGTGGTGCTTCTGCATGTATTCAAACCGTACGATATCGTCGTTCGGGCCCAGCACTTCATTCACGAACTCGCGCAGGGCGCCGGGACGCTGGGCAAAACGAATGATGAAATAATGCTTTAACCCTTCATACAATAACGATCGTTCTTTGATTTCCTGCATGCGGTCGATATCGTTGTTGCTGCCGCTCACGATACACACCACATTTTTACCTTTGATTTCTTCCCTCAGCTCGGGCAGGGCTGAGATGGCCAGTGCGCCGGCGGGTTCCACCACCATAGCTTCTTCGTTATACAGGCGAAGGATGGTGGAGCACACCCTACCTTCGGGAATCAACAGCATCCGATCGAGCACCTGTTGGCAGATCGTATAGGTAAGCTCGCCCACCTGCTTAACGGCGGCCCCATCTACAAAGGGATCGATATGCTCCAGCTTAACCGGATGCCCTGCTTTAAAGGCTTCTACCATCGATGGAGCTCCCTCGGGTTCTGCACCGATAAGTTTCACCCCGGGTCGATGGGCTTTCATATACAGGCCTATGCCCGATGCCAGTCCGCCTCCCCCCACGGGTATGAATACATAATCCACATCGGGCAGGTCTTCGAGAATTTCGAGTCCCACCGTACCCTGCCCTTCAATGATTTTGGGATGTTCGAAAGGCGGGATGAAGGTCATGCCCTGTTGTTCGGCGAAAGAGAGGGCTGCAGCCTGGCAATCATCGAAGGTATCGCCGGTCAACCGGATATCGATCCATCCATCGCCGAACATCTGCACCTGATGAATCTTTTGTTTGGGCGTAGGAGACGGCATGAACACCACGCCTTTCACCTGAAGGTGTGCACAGGAATAGGCAAAGCCCTGAGCATGATTGCCTGCACTGGCACACACCACACCGCGTTGGAGCTCCTTTGCCGGAAGGCTGCTCATCAGGTTGAAAGCGCCTCTGATCTTGTAGGAGCGCACCACCTGCAGGTCTTCCCGTTTCAAAAAAATATTGGCCTGGTAGCGCCGCGAGAGGTTTTGATTCCACATGAGCGGCGTGTGTGAGACCACCGGGCTGAGCCTTTTGCGGGCAGCCTCAAAATCCAGTGTCGGTATGGCTTTTGCTATTGTTTCAGCCATTTCCTTTGGTTTTGATAATTGAAAAAAGCAGAGCCCGGGTATATAAGCAGGCTCTGCTGAACGGTATGATTTCCCACAAGCACATGCCGGGTTTTATCCTTTCGGCCGCAGTTTACGAACGGCAGCTCCAGCCTGCCACATCTCGCTTTCTCGCAGTTCCTTCAGCTCGGCCTCCAGCTTCTCGCGGTAGTCGGGCTGACTGTTGGCCGATATAGCACGTGCAGCTTCTTTTCCACTGGCCACACTATGGTATAGCTCGTCAAACACGGGCTGGGTGGCTTCTTTAAAACGTTTCCACCAGTCGAGTGCACCACGCTGAGCCGTGGTAGAGCAATTGGCATACATCCAGTCCATCCCGTTTTCAGCTACGAGGGGCATAAGCGATTGGGTTAATTCTTCCACCGTTTCGTTGAACGCTTCCGATGGGGAATGTCCGTTGCGACGCAGGGTTTCATACTGGGCGGCAAAGATACCCTGGATAGCGCCCATCAGCGTACCCCGTTCGCCAGTAAGATCGGAATACACTTCTTTTTTAAAGTCGGTAGGAAACAGATATCCGGAGCCGATGCCAATGCCCATGGCGATAGCGCGCTCACGAGCCCGGCCGGTGGCATCCTGATGCACGGCAAAGCTGGAATTGATACCCTGACCGGCTAAGAACAACCTGCGCAGCGAAGTACCCGAGCCTTTGGGAGCCACCAGAATCACATCGATATCGGCGGGCGGGATGATGCCCGTTTGATCGCTGAAGGTGATGCCGAAGCCATGGGAAAAATACAGGGCTTTACCCGCGGTGAGGTGTTTTTTCAGGGTCGGCCACAGGGCGATCTGGCCGGCATCGGAAAGCAGGAAAGCAACGATGGTGCCTTTCTGAGCTGCCTCTTCAATGTCGAAAAGGGTTTCGCCGGGTACCCAGCCATCGGCCACAGCCTTGTCCCAGGTTTTGCCTTTGCGCTGACCCACGATCACGCGAAATCCATTGTCGCGCAAGTTGAGGGCCTGTCCGGGACCCTGTACGCCGTAGCCGATCACGGCAATGGTTTCATCTTGTAATACCTGTCGAGCTTTTTCCATGGGAAATTCTTCCCGGGTAACGACTTCTTCCGGAACTCCGCCAAAATAAATGGTTGCCATGTGTGTGTAAAGGTTTTAAAAACGGTGAAAAAATAATACAGGTTTATTTTTCAACTGAGAGTTGCTGCAAATACTGATAAAAGGCCGTGGTGCCTTCTTCGTAATGCGTATGATCCACCTCGATGAATTTTTCAATCTGCGGTTTCACCTTACGCATCATGTCTTCAGTGGTATAGAGAATGAATCCCGCCGAGCCGGTATGCGGGTTCTGTTCGTCTTCGCTGGCCATCAGCGTGCGAATGCGGATGCGCCTGCGGTTGAAGGCATTGATCATCCGGTTCAGGATGCCGAAACTATTATCGGCATATACGATGAATGAGAAATCTTTTTTCATAACCAAACGTGTTATTAAGCTTACGCTTCCAGAATCATATCCGATACGGCGGCACCAGCAGGCACCATGGGGAATACATTATCTTCCTTTTCCACCTTCACTTCCAGGAACCGGGGCGCCGGTGCAGACACGAATTCCGCTAAAGCCTCCCGGAGCTGCGCGCGTTCTGTTACGCGGCTGGCCGGAATACCGTAGGCGTCGAGCAGTTTCACAAAATCGGGATTCACCATTTCAGTGAACGAATACCGGCTTTCATGAAACAACTGCTGCCATTGGCGCACCATACCCAGGAAAGAATTATTCAACACGAGTATTTTCACTGGAATATGATACTGTGAAATGGTGCCCAGCTCCTGCAGGGTCATCTGGAAGCCGCCGTCGCCGATGATGGC
>ERZ795043.1397-NODE-1397-length-12127-cov-6494.920808_pt1 | contig 12127 bp, 6 predicted proteins | sample MGYA00375127_ERZ795043 | MGnify/ENA primary metagenome ERZ795043 (study PRJEB30172, sample SAMN05518447) | compost metagenome | isolation source: Feedstock adapted compost from Newby Island compost facility, Milpitas, CA | place: USA:Newby Island compost... | reverse complement strand
AGTACGGCAGCCGTCATAGCAATAATCGGCAGACTAAGATGCATTTCCCCGCGGATATGCTGGATAGCTTGATATCCATTGACGACGGGCATGCGCATATCGATTAACAGCAAATCGTAATGAGGATTTTCTTCGAGCCGATGTATCACTTCGCGGCCATTATCCACGGTATCTACTTCGGCTCCCAGCCGATGTAACAGGCGGGAAATAAATTTCTGGTTCACATAATTATCTTCGCCAACCAGTATGCGAAGTCCCTGTAAAGAAGGCTGGGGGAATAGCGCCGTTTGAGGCTGAGGATGAAGCCCTGAATTCCGATCGACTGGGTAAGGAATGGAAACCGTAAACACACTGCCTTCCCCCGGCTCACTTTCTACTTCGATATGTCCTCCCTGCATTTTCACCAGTAACTGCGTGATGGATAATCCCAATCCTGTACCGCCGTATTTGCGGCTGATGGCCGCTTCGGCCTGAGTGAAGCTTTCAAAAATTTGTTGAATCCGGTCCGCCGGAATACCAATCCCTGAATCGGCTACGGCAAATTGCACCATCACCCGATCTTCGGCTTCTGTCGGCAGCGCTTTTACCTGTACCCGAATAAAACCAGTTTCCGTAAACTTCATTGCATTGCCCACAAGATTCACCAGGATCTGCTTCAGCCGATGGGGGTCGCCAATCAACCGATCGGGTACATCCGGCTCACACACGATATCAAATTGCAATTTTTTCTCCATCGCCCGGAAATGAAACAAATGATCGACCGATTGAAGAATCTCTCTCAACGAGAATGGCAGCTTTTCAATGATAAGCTTACCGGCCTTGATTTTCGATAGATCAAGCAAATCATTGATGAGGGTTAATAAGGTATCGGCTGCTTCTTGGATGGAACGCAGAAATTCCTGTTGTTCTGCAGTGAGTGAGCTGCTGCTTAATAAATACGTCATTCCCACAATGCCCTGCAGGGGTGTGCGCATCTCATGGCTGATGGTGGTAAGGAATTGTTCCTGAAACTTCTCTGCATCTTCGGCCCGTTGTTTGGCTTCCACTAACTGCTGTTGATACTGGATTAAATCCGTAATATCGGTGGCAATCCCACACAGTCCAAATATCCGCTGCTGCCCATCTTTTAACGGAAATTTGGTGATGAGAAAATGATGGGGTTCATTGTTGACGTAAATGATTTCTTCAGTTTTGTCAATCGATGCACCGCGATAAATACGTTCGTCACTTTCGTGATAGCGTTGTGCCAATTCGGGTTTTGTAATATCAAAATCGGTTTTTCCATTTACCTGATCCCCGGTGAGTTGCAGGGTATCTTTAAATGCTTTGTTGACAAACTGATAGCGATGTTGAAGGTCTTTAATGAAAATCAGTGATGTGGTATTGTCCATCAGCGCCTGGAGCAGATGTTGGTCTTCTCTACGCTGACGTTCGGCCTGGCGCAAGCGCATCAGCATTTCTTTTCTTTCCGTATTATCCAGTACGATGCATTGCAGGCCCACAGGGGTTTCATCTTCCAGCAACAGGGTAGAAAACATGCGCACCCATTTTTCCCGGCCATCTCTGGTGATGATGGGGAAATCGAGCGTAGTGTCGGATAACTTATGTTCAAACTGCTGCAGGTAAAATTGAGTAACACGCTCATGCCAGTCGGGATGCACCAGTACCTTATAGCTTTTGCCCAGTAATTCTTCCGGTCTGTATCCAGTCAGTTGTTGCACCCTGCGGCTGATAAAAGTAAAGCGCCCATCCAGATCCGTGGTAAATACCACCACCCGTACGCCTTCAATGAGTTTGCGATAGCGGGCTTCGTTGGCTAATGCTTCCTGTTCGGCTTTTCTGCGCCTGGCTTCGTCCTGTTTCAATTGCCACAAGCCTACCAGCACGAATATGAAAAAACAAATACTTACAACCAGGGTATAGATCACCAATTTACGCGAAATATGCTGGTAGGACTGATCGCGTTGAAACAGTAAGCGGTTTTCTTCCCTTTCGATGTTGCGTATGGTAAGCTGCCACTTGCTTAATTGTATCTGCGGTTGCAATAGCTTCTTACTGATTTGATCAATCGGCTGGCGAAATAGGTTAAGCAGCGAATCAACCCTATCGCTCTGGGTAGGGTTATCATGAACCAGTTTCTGTAACAGCTGCAATTCATCAATCACGGCATTACGCCATGCATCCGTCGGAATAGGATTCCCTGTAAAATCTTGCTGAAGTAATGCTTGCAAACGTTGGGTATGGGAGAGTACTTCATAAGTATGCTGTACCTGCTTGCGTTCGCCTTCAAATTGACGGTAATAAGTGAGCGCGCTGATGGTAAAATAAAGAAATAAACCCAGCGCAAGTATGATGAGAATGGAAATGCGTTGCCTGAACAACATGGTTTAACAGGATAGGTTAAGTATGGGGATATACGAAAAACATCCGCATATCGATCCGAAAATTAAAAAATTTTTTATACCTGAAAAACAAAATATAATGATATGTTTTAATTTGAATAAATCTTTACTTCACGTCTGGTTTAAACATGTTATGACTGCGCTGAAAATAAAAAAGCAAATTTCGGTAAAGCAGCTAAAAAAACGGATGGATTGATTTTGCCCGACGAAGGATTTACCTTTATCTTTGTCCATACAGCCTTTTAAAGCATAGTGGATATGTATTCATTTTTGCACCAATTTTTAACGATACGGCAGGCATTTTTGCTACGTTTCACCATCTGGCTGATTGCAGTAGCAAGCGTTGCAGGAGGAATTCCATTTACGGCGCGTGCCCAGCAGCATGAAGGATATTCCGGCTCGGTCAGCACCCATGGTGAAGGAATCAGCTCCATACCGGTTTCTTATTCCCGGGATTTTTTGATTATACAGCTCGGGCATGATGTATGGAGTGGGCTTCCATCAGGTGTCAGCACAAGGGGCTGGAATCGAGATTTCAATATTGCTTTGCTGTATGATTTTCCTTTTCAGCAAAGCCATTTCAGTTTTGCACTGGGATTGGGTGTGAGCACCAGCAACGTGTTTTTTAAGAACCTGACCTTGAATATTGCCGATAGCACTTCGTCCCAGCTGAGCTTTACCAGCGATAGCAAATACAACAAATACAAAATCGCCACCACCTATCTGGAAATACCGCTTGAGTTTCGTTTTCGACAGGTTGCACAAAATGCCAATAGAGGGTTCAAAGTGGCGCTTGGAGCTAAATTAGGTTTGAATACCGATGCGCACGCCAAGGGCAAGCGTGTGGTGGCTGGCTTCCCCGAAGTGGAAAAATTCAAAACCCGTCGATTCTTTAATCCCTATCGCGTGGCTGCCACGGCCCGTATCGGCTGGGGCAATTTCAATCTCTATGGCAGCTATAGCCTGACCCCTCTGTTCCGACAAAACACCGGACTGAATGTGCATACCTATTCTATCGGTTTATGCCTGAGCGGCTTATAAATTGAAAATGGTGTTTCAGGGATTTGCCAACCAGTTTAACACCTGGTGTTGCCAGACCAGCAGCTCATGGCCTATTTGCCAGCGATGCGCGATGTCAGGAAAATACAATAACCTGCCGGGTAATTGTTGATCCTTGGCTTCATTAAAGAGCCCCAGCCCCTGACGGGAAGATACCAGCCCATCCTTTCCACCCACGCCGATCAGCATAGGCAAAGCGGGTACCCGCCATTCAGCATCTGAAACAGGTCGCATTTTTTCATGCTCCAGGACATCGTGTATCTGCGAGGCTATCCATCGGGCCGAGGTGGTGGATTCCCACGAAGGAATATTCACCACAGGATTCCAGAGCACGAGGCGCTGTATGGGATAGCTGAATGAGTGAGACGGATTTGATGCCCAGCTCAGCGCAAGATAAGCTCCCCATCCGCTGCCCATCAGGACAAGCCGCTGGGTGTCCACCCGCAAAGCAGCAAGCAATCGGGAAAGGCTATCGGCCAGGCTTTGCAGGGTTGCAGGGTTCAGGTAAAAAGCCAGTGCGTTGGGAATTTGACCTGAAGCACCCGACATGCCGATCTCAGGTGAAACCGTAAACACCCAATACCCCGCATCGGCAAGCATTTGCGGTTGTTCCCACGGCATCGCCCCCGATTGCCCTGCAGATATGCCCGGGGCATCAAACCATTCCAGATCGGGTAAGCAAATGATAGCCGGATATGTTTCTCCAGCAGAATCAAACCCAAAAGGGCGATATACCTGAATCCGGACTTTTGTATCTCCGGCGAGCGAAAAAACTTTACCGGCAAAAGGATTTGCGTCCTGCAACGTGGTATCGGTCTGGACAAGCAGATGGGCACTTCCATTTTGTTTATCTACCCAAAAAAGCTTTTGCAGACGATGCCACCGAGCAACGGCCACAATCCAGGCTGCAGGCGTTTCCCCGACCAGCGCGGCAATCGACGCATGCAAATGTGTAACTTGCTGGATGACGAGAGGTGTATGCAGCCGTTCATTATCCAGTACCTGCACCCGATAAAGCTCTATGCCCGCCGAATCAGGATAACTGGCCGTGAAAAGCAGGCTCTGTCCATCGTTCGACCACCAGAAACGATTTACCCTTCCTGCCCAATGACGGGTGAGGTTATACTGTGTTCGGTGTTCAAGATCTGCTAAAACCAGATCACGCTGACCGGCACGGCTGCCAGTTAATGTTTCGGCTATCCAGGCTATCCAGTGGCTATTGCTTGAATGGATGGCTGGATTGAATAAGGGTGAGTGATTAGCCATTAAAGCCGCGTGTGAAATATCCGATTTTGAGGGCTCACAGGTCAAACAACTGGTAAGGCCATTTTGTAAATCGTACAGATAAATCTGGCTGGTTTGCCCGGCTGTTGATGCATGCGGCAACACACCCGTTTCACTACCCTGCCCGCCAGGTTTGTATGCAGCATACACGATATACCGCTCGTCGGGGCTCCAGTGAATCTGGGTCAAAGAACCATTCACCAGCTCGGTATCCACACTGGCCTGCTCATAAGGCATCAAATCCACCGGCATACCTACATTGCCCATCGAATCAAATCGAGCATACAACAGATGACCTGCATAGCCATTTTCCCATCCGTTTGCATCAAATGCCGGTAAATCATGATAAATGCGGGCCAGGGTTTTTCCGAATTGTGGATAATAATCTCGGGCTTCTACATCTCGCACCTTTTCGGCATGCACAAACAATAGGTAATCCTGCTTCGGCGAAACCAGTAAATGCCGGTATGGCGAATCAATCTGTGTCAACGGTCGCAAGGCCGGACTGTCGGCACGTAACATGTAACATTGATTTCCTCTTGTCCCGATCCATTCGTGTGGCTGCAGCCGGGACAGGTTTTCCAGTTGCGGCCCATCAAATGAGAGCAGTTGCCGGGGATTTGACTGAACCGGCAGGGAAGGGATGGGCTGTACCCAGAGCTGATGCCGCAACAGATCTCGCTGAATGTCATAGGCCGAAATCACATAATACAACGCCTGCTTACCGGCATAATCGCCCGTCCAGCTTGCACTGATATACGGACTTGTCGCTATCCGTTCAGGTGACCAAGCCAGCTGAGCCTGAGCTGCATACATGCAACTCATCCATCCGCAACAGACGATGATATGCTTCCATTTACCCATAGCTATACCCGAAGCCTTTACATGCAATGTACTAACTTTGTATGGCTAAAGGAACCAGCATTGATTGATTTTCAACCTACTGCATCACATCCCGAAAAAGCCATACTCATCGGGATTATTACCCCGGAGACCACAGAAGCTCAAGTAAATGAGTATTTAAACGAACTGGCTTTCCTGGCCGAAACAGCCGGTGCACAGGCTGTCAGGCGGTTTGTGCAAAAACTTCCCCATCCTGATCCCCGCACGATGATCGGCAAAGGGAAGCTGGAAGAAATCAAACGCTACTTGAATGGTAAGGATATCACCCTCGCTATCTTCGATGAAGAATTAAGCGGTACGCAAATCACCAATATCGAAAAAATTCTCGGCATAAAGACCATCGACCGTACCGATTTGATCCTCGATATATTCGCAAAAAGAGCCCGTACAGCCCGTGCTAAAACACAGGTGGAACTGGCTCAATATCAGTACCTGTTGCCTCGCCTGAAAGGCATGTGGACACACCTGGGTCGCCATGGAGGCGGTATTGGCACACGCGGGCCCGGAGAAACGGAAATTGAAACCGACCGTCGACTGGTGAAAGACAAAATTGCCCTCCTGCGCAAGCGATTGAAAGAAATTGAAAAACAGGCACAGGTGCAACGGAAGGAACGTTCAGGATACATACGCGTTGCACTGGTGGGCTATACCAATGCCGGCAAATCGACCCTGATGAATGTGCTGAGCAAAAGTGAAGTGTTTGCTGAAAATAAACTATTTGCTACACTCGACACCACCACACGTAAGGTGGTTTACCGACAAACGCCGTTTCTGCTCAGCGATACGGTAGGTTTCATCCGTAAACTGCCCCATCACCTGGTAGAAAGCTTCAAATCTACACTTGATGAAGTGCGGGAAAGCGATATGCTGTTGCATGTGGTAGATATCAGCCATCCTCATTATGAAGAACAGATCGAAGTGGTAAACCGCACCCTCCAGGAATTAGACTCACTGGAAAAGCCTACACTGCTGGTTTTTAACAAGATGGACCTGTACGAACAACAGCATTTCGACCCCTATCTGCCCGCCGAAATTCGACAGGAGCTGCTTCAACAGTTGAAAGCCGAATGGCAACATCGCACCCATGGCCATGCCATTTTTATTTCGGCTACCGAAAAACGCAATCTGGATGAATTACGGGAGCGGCTCTGGGAGCACATTGTAGCGCTATATCGGCAACGCTACCCTTATCAAACAGAATTTTTCACGGTGTAGCAGTTGAGAAAAACAAAAATTCCCTAATTTTGTCGTCCCCATCAGGCTGGTGCTCGATCTGGGCACTGCTGCTGCGATACACACTCCTCCTTAGCTCAGCTGGTTAGAGCATCTGACTGTTAATCAGAGGGTCGCTGGTTCAAGTCCAGCAGGAGGAGCTTTTGTGGACATCATTTTCTTATTGATTCGGGATCTATCACATTTATACGCTATTGCATACTTTTCAAAGAACAATTTTGAAAGCTAATCACAACCTTAGCGGCCAGGGCGTGCCGTCCCATTCCTTGGTACGAAAGCGCTGATTGAAATATATCACCGCCGTTTCCGCTACAATAGCCGGAATATCTTACTCCATAACTTAAAAAAATCATTTAACTTTGTTGTATAGCGAGCCATGGCGGGTTGAAGGCCCGGCCAGCACCTGGCAGATGATGGGGGCGGGGCCGGCTGGTGTTCCACCAGCGCTAATGGCAAGTGAATCTGCATAAAAAGACCTCAGAATGCATTTTCTGGGGTTTTTTATTTTCATTCTGCACCTCGTTTTGTTATTACCTGCCCGGGGCCGTTGATCGCTGGCCGATGAATAAAAAAGAAATCCATTGATATGCATTTAACTATGGATGGTAAATACCATCAAATATAAAAGCCCATTTATCTGACGGAACATGCAGACCGTGAAGCAAAAAAATGATAATACAGAAAATCAAAAATCAATAAAAACATCAAACCTCGTATGCATCCTATAATGAATACGTAAGAAAATGAACAGAAAATGACCATACCAACAATACCAGGATATAGCCCACCAGCAAAGCTTTCAACCGAAAAGTGAGCAAAATGATACCCAGCATATTGAAAAACGGATGTGCATTCCCCTTCTTGAAACGATCTCTGTTTTCATATTTTTCTGCTCATTCTTTTTGATACACACGCACATAATCAACCTCCATTCTTGCAGGGAAAATGTCGGGATCAATACCCTGTTGTCCCCCCCAATCGCCACCTATAGCTATGTTCAGGATCAGATAACAGGGTTTATCAAATGGCCATTCGGCAAACGTTTTATGTTCGTTTGCAAAATGCAGATATCGCGTACTATCCACATAAAAATCAATATACTCCGGCGTCCATGTTATGGCATATACATGAAAAGTATCCATGCAATCGGGCACGTCTATGACAGCGGTTTTCTGGGTTTGATGCGGCCAGTTATACGCACCGGTATGTATGCTGCCATGAATCTTACCAGGGTCGAAGCCCACATGCTCCATGATGTCGATTTCACCGCAAGCAGGCCATCCCACTTTGTGAATATCATCGCCCAGCATCCAGATGGCCGGCCATGTGCCGCGGCCACGAGGCAGTTTAGCCCTCACTTCTATACGCCCATAGGTCCAGCTGGCTTTGCCATGGGTAACCAAACTGGCAGAAGTAATGGGCCGCACAGCACCATCGATATATGCAGAATCATTTCGAGCTTCAATGATCAGCATCCCATTTTCCACACGCGCATTTTCCGGTCGGGCCTTCGTATAATATTGCTTTTCATGGTTACGGAGATAACCCACTTCATAGTTCCACTTGCTGCTATCGGGCAGGCCCTGATTATCAAACTCATCATGCCAGACCAGCCGCCAATGCATATGCCCCGTATCCTGAAGAATGGTATTAGAGCAGAGATAGGCTGGCAAGGGAAAAAGCAAAAATGTTTTTCCGCTCATCCACATCATAGCCAGGCTTAGCAAAAAGCACATCATGGGAAATTTTTTTTACGCAAATCAATATTCAAGGGAATCTATTCGTGCTGTATTTGTCCATTTACCTGTCCATCTTCCTCCTCATCATCTGCTGCCTGCAACAAGACTTGCGGCAATGCCTTACCCGGAGAAACGCCCAGCTGCTCTACTCGCTTAGCTATATTCAAGAGATTACCACGACCGGTTAATGTTTTCATGGTATTTTCATAAGCATCCTGAGTTTGCCGGATTCGCTCACCCAATTGTTCCAGTCGTTGACACAAGATAGAAAATTTATCGAGCATTTTCCTGGCTTCTTCAGCAATTTGTTGGGCATTTTTTTGCTGCTTTTCCTGCTGCCAGATAGTGGCTACCAATTTTAAAGTAGCCAGCAGATTGGAAGGTCCAACAATGATGATATTTTTATGAAAAGCATATTCATACAAATTGGGATCGCCTTTCAATGCCAGCGAAAAAGCCGGTTCAACAGGCATGAACAGCAACACGAAATCCGGGGATTGTTGTCCATGAATACCCGTATAATTTTTGCCAGACAGTCCATCAATATGTCTGCGCACCGACTGTACATGCAGGTTTAACAATCGATTCTGCTCTTGCTGATCCTCGCTGTTTATATATTGCTCATAAGCCACCAGCGAGACTTTGGCATCAATAATCAAATATTTATCACCAGGCAAATTAATCACCACATCGGGCTGTAAACGGTTTCCATTATGATCCGTGAAGCTCTCCTGCAGGACGTATTCCCGACGTTCCTCCAGTCCGGATAACTCCAGAATTCTTTTCAAAATCATTTCCCCCCAAATTCCGCGTGTTTTGCTTTCGCCTTTTAAAGCCTTTGTAAGATTTCTGGCTTCTTCCGTGATTTGCTGATTTAACTGTTTGAGATGTTCCAGTTCGGTTTTTAATGCCGAATGATTTTTGATGTTTTCTCTGTTGGAATCTTCTACTTTCTTTTCAAATTCACCAATTTTTTCCTTCAGGGGATTCAAGATTTCCTGGATCCGTTCGGTGTTTTGCTCGGTGAATTTTTTAGACTTTTCTTCAAAGATTTGGTTGGCCAGGTTTTCAAATTTCTGTTGAAATTGTTGTTGGATTTGTTCGATTTCTTCTTTTTGTTGATCCAGCTTTTGTTGAAGCTGAGCATAGGCTTCTTCGGCTCTGCTTTTTTCACTCGTTAATTGAAGTACGCTTTGTTCCTTTTCTTCCAGATCTCGTTTTGCCGCTGCATACTGCTGTTGATAGAGTTCGCTTTCAGCCTGCAATCGAGAAACTTGTTGCTGCGCTTCCTGCAGCTGTCGGTGAAGATCCTGCAGGGATCGATCGGCAAGGGATTGTGTGCGCATTTTCCCGATGAGCCAGCCAGCTACAAATAAAACAACCAGAAGCAAGAAGAAGGCGGCTGTGAAAAGTAGATTCATAGTCAGCATAATTTCTTCAAAGTTACACGATAAACCACGCAAGCTATGTGCGCAAAAAAATTTTTTCCAACGCTTCAAAGAAAATCTGTGCGAATCCGTGTATTTTTAAAATCATGAAGCACACCCCGGTCTGGGAACTCTGGTTGATGAGCCTGCTGCTGGCCCTGCCCTCCTGCGGCCAGCAACAAATCGTTGTTCATCCCTATGGCTACTGGTATAAAGGCGATACCACGTTTGCCGAATTCACCGAACTGGACCGCGACAGTACGCTGTATCGACTTTTTGATGAACAACACCTGAAGCCTTTCTATTCCGATGTACCCCGATCGGCTCCTCAGGTCAGGTATGCGCCTCAAAAATATTATCCGTTACGAGGTGTGCTGGATCTGGGCGGCCGCTATGCGCTGAGCGATATATATTATTACGATGCCAACGGAGTGGACAGTTTTTATATCTATTACGGCGAGCCCGATCACTGGTTCTTGCTGCTGGCCACCACCACCGATTATTACAACAAATGGGTGCATCTGCAGGTGCATATCCAGACACGTTACCTGTATTTCATCCTCACCGGCCAGCAAAGCGTGGTGAAAGAAATTTTGTTATACGGAAATCTCATCGGTAAAAGACTTTCCAGTCGCCCCGTAGTCCATCCTACCTATCCACTTCCTACAATCGGTGAAGAAATGGGAATGGTATCGTTCAATGATTTTCCCTATCCACCACAGTTTTCGATAGGCACATGGTTTCGGAATTATGAAAATATGCCCTGGATTGATACTTCAGTTTATGAACATGATGTCAATAAAATACATTTCGTATTCGATCGTTTCAGCAACCATAGCCGCCTGGTGCATTATGCTTTTCCCGATACACAACACCTCACCTATTTTGAATTTCCTTACAACGCGCTGGTTAACAGTGGTAAGATGTTCCAGGCGCACGGAAAAGAAAAATGGCTGGCCATCCAGGGATCGCTGCCCATCAATCCATGGGAAGATATGCCCGTGGATCGGTTTGCACATCCGGGAGCCCGTCTTTCCGATCCGGCTGTTTACGATCGGGTGGCCCGCATGGCCTATTTATTCGGCGTCGTGATGGGGCGGGGACATGCACCCGACCCTTACCATCAAATTCTATTTCCAGACTCTCTTCATCAGCAGGCCTATCGTGCTGTTGAAGATGGTAACGAACGGGATGCCGACTGGATCGCACATCCCATGCAAGCCGACGCCTATTTTGCTTATGCCTCCATGTTTGATGACGGCAACGGCGCTCCTCCTGCTTCTTTATTGGGCGTAAAAAATGCAGATCCTCAGATGAAACACATCATGTTCGGTACATACTATATGGATTCGAATTTCGTGAAGGCGTTGAATTATTACATGTATTACAGGCGAAAAGACCACAAAAAGTTTATTGATGTGTACAATTTCCATCATTATGCTTTTATCCGCAACCAGCATGCAATTTCACCCGAGCAGGACAGCCTGCGGCAGAAAATCAAACGATATGTGGATTTCATCCATGATCTGGACCCCGGTAAAGAAGTCTGGTACACCGAGTGGGGATATGATCGCAATCGCAAAAGCGATCTGGCCGTACCCGTAATTCCGGGTGTGGACAGCGCTACATTACAGGCCTGGTGGATTATTCGTGCAGAGCTGGCTATCGCTTTCACAGGAGTGAAGGTAAATACCTTATTTCAGATGCGTAATGATGGACAACAGCAGGACTATGATAGTTCGGGTATTCATCGCTTTAATACTACGGGTGTCATGGATGATTACCGCAGGCCTGATGGGGTGATGAATTATTCAGCTTATCCGGTTTATTATTATCTCTCCACGTTTTATCATTTGATGTTTTATTATCGCGCCGATGCCATCATACGCGAACACCCCGGCGATTCGGTATGGATTTACCGATTCCGGAATGCCGTTCACCCCGACAGTGTGATCTATGCCATCTGGTGTCCAACAAGCGCGAATAAAATCATTACCTCGTTTCATTTTCATCTTAAGCCGCATATCCAGATAGAAACCGTACGATTAAAGGATAAAAGTTTTACCGGCGAAAGGAATGT
>ERZ795043.1394-NODE-1394-length-12148-cov-5.430745_pt1 | contig 12148 bp, 5 predicted proteins | sample MGYA00375127_ERZ795043 | MGnify/ENA primary metagenome ERZ795043 (study PRJEB30172, sample SAMN05518447) | compost metagenome | isolation source: Feedstock adapted compost from Newby Island compost facility, Milpitas, CA | place: USA:Newby Island compost facility... | reverse complement strand
CGACCTCTTGGTCCCGAACCAAGCGCTCTACCAAGCTGAGCCACGTCTCGATGTGATGTCATTTCAAACAAGCAATAATGATTTTAGCACACCGAGATGCCGTTGTAAAGGGGAAGGAGCAAAAAAATTTTTCCTGCCGGACGGGATGTCGATGCCACATGCGATGTCCCCTCGGCTAAACGGCACCTAAATGTATATTTCATGTCCATAAATAGAGAAAAACAACCCGAATTGTGAACACCCCATGATTTCAACCCCCGAAGGCTGCACAACACATAAACTTCGCGCTTTTTCCGATTTTCCGGGATTCTTTTGTATGCGATTTCGTTTCCTTCTATTGACACCCTATAAACGGTAGTCTATGATATATACAAGTTATGAACAATAAAATGTTGGTTGTTTAGTGCTCATGTCGTCTTCCTGGCAGATTTTTTGCTCGTATCAGGAGGTGGTATTGACCGCGTTGTTCATATCGTGTTTGTAGTGGGTGGTTTTTTCTCAATCTATCGGAGAGGTGTTTTCTTTGGCCAAAAAGGTGCTTGCATTCATCTGTTGCGTTGCTTTGATCAGCGGCATCCCCGTCCTTGCGGCACCGGCGTTCGCCGCAAATTCCGCGGCAGCGGCCATCGTGGTTTCGTCCGAATTTGCTCAGGTGGGCGAAACGATCACGGTGAAGGTGGCCATCAATCAGGTGACGGACCTGTACGGCGTCCAGTTTGCGCTGAAATTCGATGCCGATCTGGTCGAACCCGACGGGAACTTCGTGACGTTCCCGGCAGAATATCTGTATGTCCATGACGAGAATGCCGATTTGACCTGCGCCGCCTGCACGACGGGTCTTACCCCGGTCTATCCGCTGGTTCGGCGCAACCTTGGCGACAAGGGTCTCAAAACGCAGGTCGTTGTGGCGGAATTTTCGTTCAAGGCGAAAAGGGCCGGCACGGCACAGTTTGGCTTGGAGCAATTGAAAGCGGTTTCCTCCGAGCTGTACACCAACCAGAACAATCGACCGGACGTTCGGGTCATTCCGGTTCAGCCGGCTTCGCCGGTCTCGGTGTCCATCCGTTCCGGATCCGGCGCTCCGAATTCTCCCGGTTCCGGCTCGACCGGCACGCCGACCGTTCCTTCGCTCGACGACATTCGCAATGAATCTGACCCGGCCAAGGCGGCAGAAAGCCTGATCTCCCTGATCAGGGCGGGCGTGAGCGAAGAGATTCGGGCAGAAGTGGAACAGCTTGCGGAAACCTGGCTTGTGGTGCTCCATACCGTCGCGCCGAGCGAGCAGGTGGAGATGAACGGACAATCCTATGCGGTTCTGGATGAGGCCGACATCGAACGGAACATCCGGCTCGCCCAGGATTTGCTGAAGGCGGCGCAAGAAGGCGGTCTCGCCCTGCAAGTTCCGGCGGCCGTGACGATCGAAGCCGGCGAGTCCGGTGATGCCGATATCCTGCTGGCTCCCGGGATGTTGAACGCGCTTGCCGAGAATAAACTCGGCGTTACCGTCAGGAAGTCCGGGGCGGAACTGCAGTTTGCGGCCGGAACCATCGTCGGCGAAACGGGCAGCGAAGCGGAAGGCTTCAAAGGCGTGGTCATCTTGATCAAGCGCAGCAATGGTCAGCCCGAAGCGGTATCCGGCAGCCAATATCTGCCCGGGGCGGAATACTTGTTCGAGGCGTACCGGATTTACGGCGACCGGGTGGAAAGCTTCGATTCGTTCGATGAACCGGTCATGACGACGGTCGAATATGATCCGCAAGGCCTGGATATCGAGAAGGTCGGCTTCTATTACTTCAATGAAGCATCCGGCGAATGGGAGTATGTCCGCGCCATCCGGCATGATATGCAGAACTACAAGCTGACGGTCGCGCTGAAGCATTTCAGCCGATACGCCGTGATGGAATTTTCACGCTCGTATTCGGACATCGCGGACCTGTATCCCGAAGCCGTCCGCGCGATCGACGTGCTGTCGGCGCATCACCTCGTGAACGGGGTTGACGACTCGCGTTTTGCTCCGAAGCGCGAGATGACGCGCGCGGAATTCGTTGTCATGCTGTCGCGCCTGCTGGATTGGGATACGGCAACCTACAGCGGCGGATTCCGTGATGTCAAGAGCGGCGACTGGTTCGCCGACGCCGTGGAAACGGCATCCCGCCTGGGCGTCGTGAAGGGTTACAACTCGAGCTTCAACCCGCATGCGCCGATCACGCGCGAGGAAATGGTAACGATGCTGATGCGCGCACTGCCGTCCGGTTCGTCGGCGTCGAACGGTCCGGTCGAACGCTTCGACGATGATGCGCAGATCAGCGACTGGGCCCGTGAAGCCGTGTACTGGGCGAAGGCGAACGGTCTGGTGAAGGGCACCGGCGCGAACAAATTCAATCCGAAAGCGAACACGAAGCGCGCGGATATGGCGGTCCTGTTCTACAACGTGATGAAGAGCCTGCATGATTGATTCCATTCTCATGGCAGAGGAAAGGAGCAGTTCGATGAACCAGGTCGTCAGGGCAATCCGTTTGCCTGCGGCAATTCTGCTTCTCTTGTCGATGATGATGACGGCTCTGTACGTTCCGACAGCGAGCGCGAAAATGGGCAACACGTACGGTCCGCCGGAGTTTCTGCTGTCGCCGATCCAATCCTCCGGCACGATCGCGATCTATGACAGCGTCATCGGCAACGAGAACGGCGCCAACGTGCTGTACACGACACTGTCCGGCGATCCGGCCGTGTTCTTCATTATCAACCTCGACCATTACACGGTGATGCGTTCGCTGCCCATGCCGGGCGGCGCGAAGGACATCTGGACCCATGTGGTCGACCCGGACGGCAGGGTGTATATCGCCGCGACGAACGGCAAGCTGTACCGCTACACGCCCGGACAGGAGGAGATCGAGGAGCTCGGCGTCATCATCTCCGGCGAGAGCGCGATCTACGGCCTGAGCGCGGACGAGAACGGCAACATCTACGGCGGCACCTATCCGAACGGCAAGGTGTGGAAGTACGATCCGCAGACGAAGCAATTCACCGATTACGGCACGGTTCATACCGGCCACAATTACGTCCGCTCCCTGGCCTATTACAACGGCAAACTCTATGCCGGACTCGGCACCCAGGGCCGGCTGTATGAAGTGGACCCCGCAACGGGGAACAAGACGGAAATTCCGCTGCCTCAGGTGGCCGGCGTCACGGAAGGGAACTATCCGTTCGTCTACCAGCTTGACGTGATCCGCGACGGCAGCGGCGGCGATTATCTGTTCGCCCATCTGAGCGGAAATGGCATCAGCACGCTGATCGTGTACGATTTGGTGAAGAAGGAATGGCGTAACGAGCAGTTCCCGAACTTCCACGGCAACCGGACGTACGCGTTCGGCGATGGCAAGGCTTACTACAAGCTGAACAATACAGGCGGCAACAAGCTGGTTGAAATCGACCTGGCTACGTTCCAGACGACGGAATCCGACATGGTGCAGGATTTCTCGCTCAAGGGCGGCGGATTCGTGCAGCTGGCCAATCCCGAATTCCCGGGCCATACGCTGGTCAACATCCGTTTCGACGGCAAGGTCGGCTTCTTCAACATCACCACCGGAAAGTACACCGAGAAACCGGCGATCGTGGAAGGGCAGCCGATTCCGGTGCACAACATTGAGAAGGGTCCGGACGGCAAGTTCTACATGAGCGGCTATCCGGGGGGCTCGGCCGCGATCTATGATCCGGCTACCGGCCAGAACACCGTCATACCGATGGGTCAGGCCGAAAGCATCGGTTTCGTCGGCAACTACGTGTACTTCAATGTCTATCCGCATGCCGAAATTTATCGGGTGGACATCACGAACCCGGCGGGCGGCTCGACAAAGGTGTTCACGATCGGCGAGGAGCAGGATCGCCCGTACATAAGCCTGACGGTCGGCGACACTCTGTATCTCGGCACGATTCCGGACTATGGCCTGCTGGGCGGCGCGCTGGTCGTCCATGACACGAAGTCCGATCCGGCAACGTTCGAAGTGTACCGGAATGTCGTGCAAGACCAGAGCATTGTGGGCCTGGCGTACAAGGACGGCAAAATCTACGGCTCCACGACGATCTGGGGCGGTCTGAACGCAACTCCGACGGCGTCGGCGGCGAAGATTTTCGTGTGGGATACGGCGACGAAGCAGAAGATCGCAGAAGTTACGCCGAACCTTCCGGGCAAGGCGCCGACGATGATCAGCGGCCTCACCTTCGGCGAGGACGGTCTGCTGTGGGCAGCCGCCAACGGCACGATCTTCGCGGTTGATCCGGACACGCTGCAAGTGGTGAAGATGAAGGAGATCTATCCGAACGTTACGGACTACGGCATGTGGCGCCCGATCCATATGCGCTGGGGTACCGACGGCCTGCTGTACACCGACCTGTACGGCAAATTGACGGTCTTCAACACGAAGACGCTCGAATATCAGGATCTCGGCATCAACTCACAGCTGTTCACGCTCGGCAATGACAACAACATCTATTACATCTCGGGCACGAAGCTGTACAAGATCGAGGTCACGCAAGGCGACAATTCGGACGGCCCGCAATTGAACGTGTTCAACGGCAGCTTCGAAATGCCGGTAACCGGCGGCACCATTCCGGGCTGGTCGCTGTTCTTCGCGAATCCTTCGTCCGACGTGTCGTATGAAGTGACGAACGCAAAGGCGTTCAGCGGCAACAACAGCCTGAAGGTGGTCGACAACTCGACGAACGAACCGATCGCGCTCATCAGCGACCCGATCGAAATTCTGCCGGGTGAAGACTACACCGTCTCCGTGCAAATGTTCATCGAAACGGGACGGGGCAGCCTGCTGGCGCGTTTCTATGACGAGAACGGCGTGCAAACCGGCGGCGATCTTGTCCATCACGTGCAGACGGGCCAAGGCGACTGGCAGAAGGTGACCGTCAGCGGCACCGCTCCCGAAGACGCCAAGACGATCCGCGTATTCGCGTCGATTTCCCTGGGATGGACCGGCACGATCTACTATGACGACTTTGATGTGCAAGGCAACTTCCCGAAGGCGCCCGGCACCCTGAGCCTCGCTCCATCGGTGAATGAGACGAAAGTGGCCCAAGACTTCACGGTGAAGGTGAACGTTGACGAAGCGAATGACCTGTACGCCATGACGGTCAAGATCACCTATGATCCGGAGAAGCTGGAGGTCAAGGCTGTCTCGGCCGGCACGGCGTTCGCAAGCGAAAGCTACTTCGCGGCGGATACCTCGATTCCGGGTGTCGTGAAGATCGTCGCGACGAAGCTCGGCAGCCAGTCCGTGAACGGCAAGGCGGAAGCGGCCGTACTGACCTTCCGCGCTATCGGGGAAGCGTCCGCGACCTCCATCATCCTGAAGGCCGATTCGCAGCTGGCGGACCGCAACGCCGACAAGACGAAGAAGGTCTATTCGCCGGAGGGCGACATCGCGGTGCAAGTGAAGATCGTGAAGGAGCTTGCCGACGTCAACAATGACGGCAAGATCGACATGCAGGACCTCGTGGCGGTGGCGCAACGCGTGGGTGGAGCGTATGACGCCGGGTGCGACATGAACGGCGACAACAGCATCGACATCAGCGACGTTGCGATTGTTGCCCTGAAGGTATTGCACAATTGAGGACCCGAGGAGGAACCGCTTTGAAACCCGTACAATGGTCGGCCATGAGGACTAAGCTTGCGGGCATCGTCTCAGCCCTGATGATCTTCTCCCTGGTGTTCCCGTTCGCCATCCCGGCAGCTTCGGCTGCCGGGTACCTGAACGGAAAAGTATTCGGGAATCCGGTGGAACTGGCCCAGCCGATCCAGAAGGTCTCGCTGAATGACGCGGTGATCGGCATCGAGGACGGCCGGGAAACGCTGTACACCACGACATCGGGCAGCGGCGATGCCGTGTTCAACGTCGTGGACATCAGGACGAATACGCTGCTTCGCTATTTCACCCTGACGGGTGTCAACCAGTCGTGGCGGCATTCGATCGCGCCAGACGGAACGGTCTACATCGCGGCGATCAACGCCAACAATACCGGAGCGCTGTGGAAGTATTCTCCGGAAACGAAGCAGGTAACGAACCTCGGCAACCCGTCTCCGACCGACAAGTCGCTGTGGTCGATGACGATCGACGACAAAGGCAATGTCTACGTGGGCACGTTTGACACCGGGCGCGTCGTCAAATATGATCCGAAGACGGGACAATACCACGATTACGGCCAGGTCAGCCCGGGACGCGACTATGTGCGCTCGTTGGCCTATCACGACGGCTATGTGTACGCCGGCACCGGCACGGTTGGCCAGGTCGTCAAGCTGAACGTTGCAACCGGTGACAAGGAAATCATCTCCGGACCGGTGGCCGGCATTCTCGGCCTCGCCAATGATGAAGATGTGCCGTTCGCCTACGACATGGCGGTCGTGGACAAGTATCTGGTCGTCCGCTTCGCGGAGGAAGCGTATGCCCTGTTGTTCTACGATCTGGAGAAGGAAGAGTGGGTCAACGTCAAGATCGCCCAGACGATCAAGGACAAGCAAGGCAATGATTTCACCGGCATCGGCGCCTTCGGCTTCAACCAGCTTCCGGAGCGCAACGGCAAGATCTATGTCACCATCAACCGGCAACTCGCGGAAGTCGATTTGACGACGTTTGAAGCCGTCTCGACGGGCATCAGCTTCGGCAGCTCGCTGCGCGGCGCGGCTTGGATTGATTTCGGCAATGGACCCGAGTATGTGACGATTTCCAGCGACGGTAAAATCATTGCGATGGACGTCGACAATGGCGTGCGTCGCAACATGGATGCGGTGGTGAGAGCTTCGAGCGGCATTCCGCTGCACCAACTGGAAACGGCGTCCAACGGCCGGATTTACATGAGCGGCTATCCGGGCGGCACCGGGGCCGTGTTCAATCCGAAGACGAACCAGATTACCACCTTCCCCCTCGGACAGGCGGAAGGCATGGTGGAGATGGACGGCTACATGTACTTCGGCGTCTACCCGGGAGCCGAAATTTATCGGGCTTCGCTCAGCGATGAGACGCCGGCGCCCGAGTTCGTCTTCCAAATCGGAGAGGAACAGGACCGTCCGTACATGATGACGACCGGAGGCGGCAAGCTGATCATCGGCACCATTCCCGACTACGGCAAGCGGGGCGGTGCGATCACCATCTACGATCCGGCTACGGGCGAGAAGAAGGTGTACCGCAACATCGTATCCGATCACAGCGTCACCGCCCTGGTGTACAAGGATGGCCTGATCTACGGCGGAACGAACATCTACGGCGGCACGAACACGACGCCCGCTCCCGATGACTATGCGAAGATGTTCGTTTGGGATATGGACACGGAGCAAAAGATCGCCGAGATCGACCTGAAGTCGACCATTACGGAACTGAACAAGCCGCACATGATCACCGGCCTCACGTTCGGTCCTGACGGCAACCTTTGGGGCTTCGTGGACGGCATCCTGTTCAAGATGAATCCGGACACCTATCAAGTGGTCGATTACAAGAACATTTATCCCAACGTGAAGGATTACGGCTTCTGGCGTCCTTACCATCCGCGCTGGGGCAAGGACGGCATGCTGTATGTCGACTTGGCGGACATCGTGACTGTCATCAATCCGGCCACGATGGAATATGTGCAACTGACGCCGACGGGCAAGGAAATTGCCTTCATGACGCTTGCCGAAGATGCGAACGGCAATGAGAACATCTACTACAATGAAGGCGCGAAACTGTTCATGATTCCCGTCACCGTCGGCGATCCGCCGGAAGAAGAGCCGGAGCAGCCTGAACCGCCTGTTCAGCCGAAGGTTCCGCATCTTAGCGTGTACAACGGCAGCTTCGAAGAGCCGGTGACCGATGGCAAGATTCCGGGCTGGAGTTTCTTCTTCTCCGATCTGACGCCGAACGTGTCTTTCAGCGTATCGACAGAGCGGGTATACAGCGGCACCCACAGCCTGAAAGTGGTCGACAACAGCATTGACGAGCCGATCGCCGTCATCAGCGATCCGATTCCGATCATCCCGGGCGAGACCTACACGACCACCGTGCAGATGTACATCATGGACGGACGGGCCAGCCTGCTTGCACGGTTCTACAACGAAAAGGGCGAACAGGTTGGCAATGACATGCTCGAGCACGTATACACGGGCTACACGGGCAGCTGGCAGAAGATTACCGTCAGCGGAACCGCGCCTGCGGATGCGAAGACAATCCGGGTATTCGCTTCAATCCCGAAGGCCTGGACGGGAACCGTCTACTATGACGATTTCAATGTCGAGGGCAAATTCCCGGCAGTCAATGAGGCCAACAAGCTGCGGCTGAATGCGTCTTCGAGTATCATGGAAGTCGGCGAAATCATCAAGGTGAACGTCAATGCAGCTGACGTGAAGGATGTGACCGGCGTAAGCGGCGAAATCACCTATGATCCGGACGTCTTCGAAGTGGTCAGCGTAACAGCGGGTGAATCGTTCGCATCCGGAGGCAGTTTCACGTCGGATAAGGACACGGCGGGCATCGTGAAGTTCATCGCGTCCGTTACCGGTGACGATGTGATCAGCGGCGACGTGCATGCGGCCGTACTGGAGCTGCGGGCGAAGAAGACGGCGGCCGCAAGCGCCGTCACGTTGACAACCGAGTCGCAACTCGTTAAGATTGAAAATGCTACCAGCAAGATTTACAAGCCGGATAACGACATTGTGCTTCAAATAGCGGTTGTGAACGGATATGCCGATGTCAACGGTGACGGCAAGGTAGACATCCTGGATCTCGTGGCAGTGGCGAAACGCGTGGGCGGCGTGTACGACGCGCAATTCGACGTGAATCGAGACAACACGATTGATATCAACGATGTCAGCCTCGTGTCGCTGAAACTGCTGAAGGAATGAAGCAATTCAGAAAGTTAGGCATTGGGGGTCTGCGGATGTATATTCGCAGACCCGCCATGTTTTTGACAACGGTTGAGGAGAAGCGCAGATGTCAAGCTTGAGACCCAGCAGGAAGACATTCAGGATCCGCCTGAACGAAATGGTGTCCCAGCTTCGCGGTGAAATACTCGCTGGCCGCAGAAAGCCCGGCGAGTTTTTGCCGCCTGAAACCGATCTCGCCAGAACCTTCGGCCTAAGCCGCAATTCGGTCCGCAACGGTCTGGACACGCTGATTCGGGAAGGGCTGATCGAGAAGGTGCCGAAGGTGGGCAACCGGGTGCTGAAGCCGTCCGGCGGGCAGCCCTCCACCATTCGTTTCGGCTACTATCCCACCATGCTGAACGAGACGATTCTCCACGAGCTGGTGGAAGCTTTCTGCCGGGAACATCCGGACATCCGCGTGCATCTGGTTCCGATTCACTACTATACGTTCGTGGAAGCGGTGCCGGGATATTTCAGGGACGGCCTGCTCGACGTTGTGACGGTCAATTACAACAACTTCAGGCAATGGCTGGACCACGGCTACGGGCACATGTTCGAGCCTCTACCCCCGAACGGGGAGCTCTATCCCTTCCTGTCGCAGGCCTTCCGCCAGGACGGCGCGCAGCTGGTGCAGCCTTTCGTCGCCTCGCCGGTCATTCTGTGCTACAACAAGGACCACTTCCTGGAGCGCGGTCTGCCGGAGCCGGACAGCAGCTGGACGTGGGACGATTTGATCCGGCATGCGGCAGCCGTCAGCGAAGGAACGGACCGGTACGGTATTTTCTTTCATCTCGTTTCCGAGCACCGGTGGCCGATCTTTCTTCTGCAGAGCGGCATGCGGTTTCAACGCAACGAGGCGGGCGAATACAATTTTTCGGATGATCGTCTGTGGGAAGGGCTTGAGCTTAGCAAGAAGCTCATCCACAACCGGAACAACCGGCATATTTTCCTGTCGGACCGTGATTCGGATACGGAGCTTCTGTTCCTGCAGGAGAAGGTCTCGATCATCATCACGACCTATTACGGCCTGAACACGATTGCCAGCGCGAAGTTCCGGTTCGATGTCGCGCCGCTGCCGAGTTTCCGCCTGGCGAAGACGATGATGACCGCGATAGGTCTGGCCGTCAACCGGGAGTCGAAGTCGAAGGAAGCGGCACTGAAGCTGGTGCAATATCTGACATCCCATGAGGCGCAACTTGAAATCCGGCGCAATACCCTCACGATCCCGAGCCACAAGCAGGCGGCGGAGTGGCAGGGGAAGGAGACGATGTACCGTCCGTCGCGTTTCTTCATGTATCGGGAGATCGCGCCCACGTTCGCCTACATTTCGGATCTGGGGCTGAAGCTGGACGAGCTGGTCCGCCTGAAGGACGAACTGAAGTTGTACTGGTCCAATCTGGAGACCCGGGAACAGCTGGAAGAGCGGCTCCGTCACCTCTTCGCGCCCGAATCCCGACGGTTCCATCCACTTCCGTAATTCAACTCCCGCAGGATGGCATTTTGCGCATCACGCCGATACCGGATCCATCCCGCATGTGAAGAACCCTCCCGCCGGATTCATCCGCAGGAGGGTTTGTCATGTTCATGAAGCAGATTCCGCAGAAGTCGAACGTGCCTCCCGCTCATGAGCGGCCAGCCCTCGGATCGACCGGATGCGCGAGAGGACCAGCGCCGTGATGACCACCAGCAGGCCGCAGATGATGAACAGGAACCCGATGCCCCTGCCAGGCCCCGTGCCGATGACGCGGCCGACAGTCGCGGCAAGCGGGCCGCCTTCGTCGAGCAGCGGGTTGAACACATGGTCCGCGAGCGGGCCCGCCAGGCCGTAGGACGCGATGAATCCGAACTGGGACAGAATGCCGACAATCCCCCAAGCGCGTCCCTGCTTCTCGTTCGGAATGTTCCGGCGCACCAGCACATCGCAGCTCATGTTCACGAAGGGCAGCGCCGCCAGGAACAGGAAGCCCGCCGCAGTGATGCAGTACACGTTCGCCGTCATGCCGAGCAGGCAGAAAGCGAAGCCCGCGATGATCAGGCTGACCGTCAGGATGTCCACGTAGCGCCGCCCCACGCTGATCACGCCAAGCAGGAGGCTGCTCGCCAGCATGCCGAACGCGCATACCGACTGGATCGTGCCGAGCGTCCGGGAATCCGTGAAGGACAGCACCATCGGGCCGATCAGCGTCTGCAGGAACCCGAGGAAGAACGTGACGAGCGAAATGATGAGCACGAGCAGCCATACGCCCCGGTTATCCGCAACGGACCGCCAGCCTTCCCGCAGCTCGTTCAGCCAGCGGCTGTCACGCCTGTCGCGCTGTTCCCGCCGCTCCGGCCTCATCCGGTTCCGGATCAGGATCACCGTCAGTACGGCCAGCAGGTAGGTGGCGATGTCGATGATCAGCACCGCTTCAATGCCGAAGCGGCTCAGAATCAGGCCGGCGAGGAACGGCGACAGCAGGAAGCGCGACGATTCCGCCAGCTGGACGAGGCCGCTGCCCTTCGAGTACTGGTCTTCGGTGAGCAGATCGGTGGCCGAAGCCTTGTACGCCGGACTCAGGAGGCCGACGAAGGCGGAACTGAACGTCACGCCGACATAGACGGGCCAGAGTCCGGATCCGCCGATCCACAAGAACGGCAGAATGAGCGCGATGCCGGCCGCAGATCCGAGATCGCTGATGATCATCATCAGGCGGCGGTCGAAGCGGTCCGCCAGCATGCCGCCGATCGGCCGGACCAGGAGCGACGGGACGAACGCGAGAAAGGTCACCAGGGCGGCCCAGGTGGCCTTTCCCGTACGCTCGAAAGCGTACACGCCCAGCGCGAAACCGGTAAGTCCGCTGCCGACCATCGACAGGAACTGCCCGGCCCAGATGATCAGAAACTTGTGAAACGATGGGTTCCGGTCCACACGGTTCATCCCTCTCCGAGATTGATCACGCGGATATCGCGCCAAGGCGGCGCAGCCGCATCAGAAACCTTGCCCGATCAGCCATTCGGACAGCAGGTTTTCCCGGTGCTTCCGTTCTTCCGGACTGTCGTGCGCGAATTTCCCCAGGCGTTTCTCCGCGACCAGGCGGCCGTCCAGCATGAACAGCACCCGCTCGGTGCAGGCCGCGACGCGGGGATCGTGGGTAACCAGCAGAATGGTCATGCCCTGGCGGTTGAGGTCGGCGAGAAGCCGCATGATATCCTGCGCCGCCTGCGAGTTGAGCGCGCCGGTCGGCTCGTCGCCGAACAGGATGTCCGGCGAGT
>ERZ795043.1391-NODE-1391-length-12174-cov-3.793052_pt1 | contig 12174 bp, 10 predicted proteins | sample MGYA00375127_ERZ795043 | MGnify/ENA primary metagenome ERZ795043 (study PRJEB30172, sample SAMN05518447) | compost metagenome | isolation source: Feedstock adapted compost from Newby Island compost facility, Milpitas, CA | place: USA:Newby Island compost... | reverse complement strand
GGCAGGCCCGCGCCGCGGCCGAAGCAGTAGATGCGCGAGTGCTCTAGGAAGCGGCCGATCAGGCTTTTCACTCGAATATTCTCGGAAAGACCAGGAATGCCGGGCCGCAGGCAGCAGATGCCACGCACGACGAGGTCGATCTCAACGCCGGCCTGGCTTGCTTCGTACAGCGCGGAGATGATCTGAGGATCGACCAGGGCATTCATCTTCGCCCAAATCGCTGCCGGCCGGCCCGCTTTCGCGTGCTCGATCTCCTCGTAAATGTGCTCGAGGATACGCGCACGGATGCCGTTCGGGCTGGCCGCCATCACCTCGAGGTCCTGCGGCTTGCCGTAACCGGTGACGAAGTTAAAGATGCGCGCCACATCGCGGCCGATGGCGCGGTCGGCAGTGAAGAACGACAAGTCAGTGTAAATGCGCGCCGTTTGTGGGTGATAGTTCCCCGTGCCGATATGGCAGTAGGTCGCGATGTCGTTTCCCTCACGGCGGACGACTAGGCCGAGCTTGGCGTGCGTCTTGAGCTCGACGAACCCGTAGACGACGTGGACGCCGGCCTTCTCCATCTCACGCGCCAGATTGATGTTGGTCGACTCGTCGAACCGCGCCTTGAGCTCGACGACAGCCGTCACCGACTTGCCGGCATCGGCAGCCTCCTTAAGCGCCTCGACGATCGGGCTCTTCTCCCGTGAGGTCCGGTAAAGTGTCCACTTGATCGCCATGACGTTCGGGTCAGCCACCGCTTGGCGCAGATACTGCAGAACCGCGTCGAACGACTCGTATGGGTGGTGGACCACGAAATCCTTGGCGCGGATGGCGGCAAACACGTCGCCGTTGAATTCCCGAATACGTTCGGGAAAGCGAATGTTGAACGGCTTGAACAGCAGATCCGGCCGGTCACGGACGATGAGCTGGCACGTGTCCGCCAACCCGAGCAGGCCTTCCTTCACGAATACGGCCTCGTCGGCAACCTCCAGCTCGTCGATGACGAACTGGCGCAAATCCTCCGGCATGGACGCCTCGATTTCCAGGCGGATGACGTTGCCCCGGCGGCGCCGTCTGAGCTGCGTCTCGTAAGCGCGCGTCAGATCCTCGGCATCCTCCTGGAACTCCACGTCGCTGTCGCGCAGCACTCGAAACGCGCCCTGCGCGATGATGGTGAACGTCGGATAGAGCTCGTCGAGGTAAAGCCCGATCACGCTTTCCATCCGGATGAACCGAATGGCTTTGGGATCGTCCGAATCACTCGGCAGCCGGATAAAGCGATCGAGCTGAGAGGGGATCGGTATGAGCCCCTTCATCAGCTTTCCTTCCGGGTGCTGCATTTTGACGACGAGCGTCAAAGCCCGGTTCTGGATGAACGGGAATGGGTGCGCCGGATCGACGTTCAGCGGCGTCAGAATGGGAAACAGCCGCGTCATGAACTCATTGTCGAGCCACTCGCGCTCCAGCGGCCTCAAATCTTGAGGCTCGACAAGGTAGATGCTGGCCTCTGCCAGCTCAGCCTTCAGCGCCGTCCAGCAACGCTGCTTTTCCGCGACAAGCTCAGCGACGAACGCGTTGATCTTCTCCAGCTGCTCGGAAGGTGTCAGACCATCTGCGCTGAGCGTTGCAACGCCCGCGGCCACCTGCCCATAAAGACCGGCCGCGCGGACCATGTAGAACTCGTCGAGGTTGGAGGCGGAAGTCGAAAGGAAACGCAGCCGCTCGAGCAGCGGATGCCGGCTGTTCAACGCCTCTTCCAGCACCCGGCGGTTGAACTGCAACCAGGAAAGCTCACGATTGTAGAACCTCGCAGGGCCTTTGGGGGGCTCGGGGTGACCAGCTGTGCTTTCAGCGGCGTTCTCGACCGCGCTCATCGACGTCTCCTGACACCGTGCGCAAACTGTTAGTCTGGACACGGCACATTACCTTCAGACCCGTTACGATAGGATGATGAGGAGCGCGCGGGTAGCGGTTTACGCTTCGGCCTCATCCGGCGCCAGTCGCGCCAGAACCTCTGCCACGAGCGCCCGGGTCACCCTACGCCGGGTGGCCAGCGCGAGCCTGTCGATCTCGGCCACCGCCCGCTGAGCCGCCTCGGTGGAACGCTCGATGCGCAGCGCCAAATACGAAATGACATGCGGCTCCACGGCGAGCTGCCGATCGGCAAACAGCTTTACCAGCAGGGCCCTGAGCAGCGCCTCATCCGGGCTCGCGATGCTGACGACCGGCACGGCCCTGAGCCGCGAACGCAAGTCGGGTAGCGCAATGGTAAGCTCACCGGGGGCGCGCCGGCTGGTCAGCAACACCGAAAGCTTATGCTCGGCGGCCATGTTCAGAATATGGAAAAGCGCCTGCTCGTCGGCAATGCCGCGGTCGATGTCCTCTATGGCGATAGCCCGGTGGGCTCCGAACTCCGACGCGCTGTCCTGGCTTAGCGAAGTCGCTGGCAGCGTGAGTGCACTCGACCGCGACCGCCAGACGTTAACGAGATGGCTTTTTCCGGAGCCGGGAGGGCCTGTCACGGCCATGGCCGGATGCGGCCAATCAGGCCAGCGATCAATAGCCAGCACAGCTGCCTCGTTGCACCCGCTGACCAGAAAATCTTCCGCCCCATGAGCTGGCCGGTGCGGAAGCTCTAGCGGGAGCTGTTCAGGGCTATTGCTCATGGTCCCTTCTTGATCGGTGGGTCGAGGTCTGCGGGCGCTAGCGCCGTCCGCCCCTTGTAGATGGAGCTCGACAGATAGACCTCGAGCGCGAAGCGAACCAGCACGGCGATCGCAGCCGCCATCGGAACAGCGACCAGAACGCCTACGAAGCCGAACAGATAGCCGAACACGAACAGCGAGAAAATCAGCCACACCGGATGCAGGCCGACCTTCGGGCCAACGATGCGCGGCGACAGCAGACTGGAGTCGAGCGCCTGGCCGATGCCGAACACGGCCAACACCTTCAACAGCGGCAGCGTCTCGGGCCAGTACTGGATAAGTGCCACCGTAAGCGCGGTGATCAGACCGAGCGCAAAGCCCACAAACGGCACGAACGATAAGAGGCCCGCAGCAAGGCCAATGACGAGGCCATAGGGAATATCAGCCCAGGTCAGGCCAACGGCGTACAAGGCGCCCAGTATCAGGCAGATGAGACCTTGGCCGCGGATAAATGCCGAGACCGCCGCATTGATTTCGGTGGCCAGCCTGCGGATCGTCGGCGCATGATCGCGCGGCAGCCAGCTGTCGATCTTCTCGAGCATCGAGTACCAGTCGACGAGCAAATAGAAGACGACCACCGGCGTGATCAGAAGGAGCGACGCGAAGTTCACGAGCGCCATGCCCTGCGACCACACGGATTGGGCCAAATAGCCGATCACGCTGGCCCAGTTCCGCGACAGTTCAGCGGCCACGGTGTCCAACCAAGCCTGGAAATCCGCAAAGTGGCTTCCGAGGCGCTCCCGCGCCGACTCTTCCACTAGTCCGCGCACGCGCTCGATCTCACCCGGCAGGACTTCCACGAGCTGCTGCACCTGGCGAGCGATAATCGGGATCAGGAAGACCACGGCCGCGACGAGCGCCATGACAAGCAGGGTGACGACGATGGCCGAGGCCCACACGCGTGGGAGGCCCAGCGCGACCAACCGATCCGCGAGAGGGTTGAGCGCGTATGCGATGACCATCCCGGCCACGAACGGCAGCAGCACCGAGCGAAGGACGAGTGCCGCAAGGATCAGCAGGATCAGCGCCGCAAGCCAGAAGAGCACCTGCCGTTCGACCCGCATGTGATGCTTCCCCTCAGCTTGAGCGGTTCGTCCCCCTCGCGACCGCCTGGATGCGTGGTTTGTCACAAGGCTGAGAGTGCAAGGATCGCAGCCTGATCTCAAGCTGCTGGATTTTCGTCCTGGTAGCCGGCCATGTGTGCCAGCCACGCTCGCATGTAGGCCACGAGCGACGCTAGGGTCGATGCGGCGGTAGCCCATACCAGCGCGGTGCGGATGTCACCGATGCCGAGGCCGAATCCCTCGTCGGCCAACACGGTGGCAGCAAGCACGATCTGTGTCACCGTATTGATCTTGCTGACGACCAGCGGCTTGATCCGCACGGGATTGTCGAGCAGCCACGACAGCACGACAGCCATCACGATCAGGATGTCGCGCGAAACCACGGCGATCACCAGCCAGGACGGCAGCTCACCCAACACCCCGAGCGCGACAAAAATCGAGACCACCAGCATCTTGTCGGCTAGTGGATCGAGGTAGGCGCCCAGCTCTGTCTGCCAATTGAAGCGCTTGGCGAGAAATCCGTCGATGGCGTCGCTGATCCCGGCGACGACAAACAGCACGAACGCCGCCTGTATGCGTCCGGAGACGAGCAGCCAGAACACGATGGGGACGAGGATGACCCGTCCGAGTGTGATCAGGTTAGGTATGCTCAAGGCGAGGTCCGGTGGGTCTCGGGCATGTCAATAGTTGTAATTGCAGCCCATTGCACGCGCCGTCGCGACCGCGGAATTGCGCCCAGCGACTGTTGCTGATCGAGCACAATTCTCGACGATTCACAAGGAGGGGCTGACCTGCAGTGTGCTGCCGTACTGCCGCACGTCGAAACCTTGGGCGGTCAGGGCCTGGGCCAGCGCTTCAGGTCCCCCGGGATACATCACGGTGACGTCCGCACCGCGGGCCGACAAACCATCGACCTGCATCCCCTCCAGACCCGGCAGCATCGAGATCCGCTGCTGCATCTGCTGCCACTGTCGGAGGTTCCGGAATTCGACAATCATCTGCACGGGCATCAGGGCCCCACCGAACCCAGCGGAGGCGGTTCCGCCGTCGAACTTCAGCGCCTTCCAACGGCCTTCCAGGATGCCGAGTGCAATGACGGCAGCCAGCTCGCCAGTGTAGAGCGGATCGTCGAGGTTCAGTCGATAGGACCGCTTGAGCACGAACGCACCGACGGCGTCTCTGCCAGTCAGGGTCACGTTGAGCCGCTTGGCCGCAAGGTCCGGCTGAGCCACGGCCAGCATGACCAGGCTCGAGCCATAAGCCTTTGAAAAGACGCTGAGAACGGAACCGTCCCCTTTAACGAGCTTTTGGATCACTTCGGCCGTCAGCTCCGGCTTTGTGTCGCCGAGCTTCACCGGCGTCAGCGCATGCTCCAAGTCGAGCCCTGCCCAGACCTCGCGCCACATCCGGCTGCCGCGCGCTGCTGAGAGCTCTGCGGGTACGGCCCCCTGCCCCGCCGCGGCCGGCAGGAAAACGGGGATCAACGTAACGGCTGGCGCCTGCTCATCGACGAAGGGCACGCCTTCGCTTCGCAGCAAATCGCGGATGGGCTCTGGCCGGAACGAGAAGTCGAGGCTGGCGATGTACTGGGTTGCGGAGGTGCGCTCGTCGCGCACTGAAACGCCCTCAAGCAGCTCGTCGGCCTTAACGTGCTTGACGCGATCGAGCCGATCATAGGCCGTTACTGGCACCAGCCGTTTCAAAAGCGAGCGGAATGCAGCCTGCCGGCCTTCCGCGAGCGCCTTTTGCTTTGCAGTGACGGCATCGCTGGCGACGGCATCGACGGGGTACGCGGCAACCGTATAGGCCTCATCCTCGGCCGATGCGGGGAAACCAACCACTGAGAGCGCCAGACCGGCTGCGACTCCAGCTGCAGCAGCCCTAATGTGACGCACTCCGAGCCAGCTCACGAGGCCCCTCCTCGATGCGATGTACAAATGCGCAAGTTGCCCGCCGCGCGCGAAGTCTGCTACGACGCCCCATCTCACGGGGAGCAATGAGGCCAAAATGGGGTCCGGTCAATGCCTGAGCTGAGCGGCGAAAATGGGCCGTGGCGCGAGTAGCCGGAGTGTGGCGCGAAGGATCACGATGTCTGAAACCGACCAGCCTCCCCGAACACCAATCACGTATCGCGATGCGGGTGTCGACATCGATGCCGGCAACGCGCTCGTCGAGGCCATCAAGCCACTTGCCAGAGCTACCCGTCGGCCCGGTGGGGACTCGGAGCTCGGCGGCTTCGGAGCGCTCTTCGACCTGAAGGGGGCCGGCTTCACCGATCCGGTGCTGGTTGCCAGCACGGACGGCGTTGGCACGAAGCTCAAGATCGCCATCGAGACCGGCCGGCATGACACCATCGGCGTCGACCTCGTGGCCATGTGCGTCAACGATCTGCTCGCACAGGGCGCCGAGCCGTTGTTTTTCCTCGACTATTTCGCTTGCGGAAAGCTCGACGTGGACACGGCGCGGACGGTCATCGCCGGGATTGCCGAAGGGTGCCGCCAGGCTGGTTGCGCTCTGATCGGCGGCGAGACGGCCGAGATGCCCGGGATGTACGCAGACCAGGACTATGATCTGGCCGGTTTTTCCGTCGGCGCGGTCGAGCGGGGCTCGCTTCTGCCCCGGAGCGATATCGCCGTTGGAGACGTACTCATCGGCCTTGCCTCGTCCGGCCCCCACTCGAACGGATACTCCTTGATCCGGCGCCTTGTCGCGAATGAGGGGCTTTCGTGGGATGCTCCCGCATCGTTCGCGCCGGATCGGTCGTTAGCAGAGGCCTTGCTCGAGCCGACGCGGATCTACGTCCGGCCAGTACTATCCGCCATCCGCGAGACAGGAGCCATCAAGGCCGTTGCGCACATCACCGGCGGCGGTCTCATCGAGAATGTGCCGCGTGTGCTACCAAACGGGATCGCTGCAGTGGTGGACCTGTCGAGCTGGACAGCCCCTGCCGTCTTCGGATGGCTGGCCCAGGCGGGTCGCCTCGAAACGGCCGAGCTTCTGCGAACTTTCAACGTTGGGATTGGCCTCGTCTTGATCGTCTCGAAGTCCCAGGCGGACGCCGTCATGACGTACCTGCGAGCCCAAGGCGAAACACCACGCATCATCGGAGAGCTGGCTGCGGGTGACGGGCAGAGAACCCAGGCCAAGGGCAGCGGCGCGGCGGGGGCGCTGCGCGTTGTCGGCGAGCTATCGTTCGCAGATCCCGGCCCGGCGGGTGGAGCATGAGCAAGAAGCGCGTGGCTATCCTGATCTCCGGTCGCGGCTCGAACATGATGTCACTCGTCGAGGCCGCGCGCGATCCAAGCTATCCCGCTGAAATCATTTTGGTGATTTCGAACCGGCCCGAAGCTCCAGGGATAGCGTGGGCCGCCTTCCAGGGACTTCCGACGAAGGTCATCGACCACAAGAGCTATCCCAGCCGGGAGGACTTCGAGGCCGCACTGCACGAAGCGCTGGTCGCATCCGGGGCCGAAATCGTCTGCTGCGCGGGGTTCATGCGGCTGATGACGGCGGGATTCGTCGAGAAGTGGTCAGGCCGGATGCTCAACATCCATCCTTCCCTGCTGCCCGCCTTCAAGGGGCTTGATGCGCAGGCCCAGGCTCTTGCCGCGGGTGTGAAGATAGCCGGGTGCACGGTCCATTTCGTGGAGCCGGAGATGGACTCAGGCCCCATCATTGCGCAGGCTGCCGTTCCCGTGTCCGACGACGACACGCCCGACACTCTCGCCGCCAGAATACTCTCTGCAGAACATAAGTTGTATCCGCACGCTCTTCGCCTCGTCGCAGCGGGCCAGGCCCGCCTCGAAGGCCGACGGGTCGTCGTAGACGGAGCAATTAACCAGACTGCGCAGCTCTTCTCGCCATCCCTGGAATACAAAGGCTAACTGCTCAGCCGACCGCGGCGCGCCATTGTGTAGCGGGTCAAACGGATAATCTGGACCGTGTGGAGCGCTAGTGCTACGAGGCAGGAAGATCACCGGCCAGGCGTTTACTTTCCCACGCCATCCCCGGTCGGATGATGTAGAGAAGTAATTGGTCGCCAGAACCGATTCGGTCGAAGTAGAAATCCTAATTGTATTCGCGTTCGGATGACCACACTCGCGGAGTGACATCGACCATGAGCGCACCGCTGCCGTCGCATGTTCATCAGCTGGGGGAGCAGAGTTCGATCTGGTTCAAGCTCACACCCCTGCTCAAGGGTGATCCCGAAAACCCCATGCGCACGCTGATGCAGATGGCTGAGCGCTACGGCGACGTCATCACCGTGAACATGGCCAATCAGCGTGTCGTTCTGCTCACCGAGCCCGAGCACTTCAAGCATGTGCTCGTAACCAAGGCGGACAATTACACGAAATACTTCGACGGTCTCAGGCCGATCTTCGGCAAGTCCATGATCACCGTCGACGGACAGCTTTGGCAGAAGATCCGGGCGCCGCAGCAGCCGGCATTCCACCCGGATATGTTCGCCGAGTACATCCCATACTTCCTGATGGCCATCCGCACGAAGATGGAGAACTGGCGCCAGCTCGCCCAGACCGGAGAGACGGTCGAGATGGTCGAGCAGACGTGGACGCTGGCCGCGGACATGATCTGCAAGGCGCTGTTCAACCGCGACATGCCGTTCAACCCGCACTTCGTCTTCAAGTGCGTGAAGACCTACACCGACGTGATGAACCACAAGGCCATCCGCCTGAAGAAGGTGGCGGGCCAGGAGTTCGAGATCACGGAGGAAGACGCGGCGAAGGCTGTCGAAGTCTGGGGTGGCGTGCCGGATATCGTGATGGCCGCCAATCCGCGCGAGCACCGCGAGCGCACGCTGTACTCGATGATCGAGGCTGCCGTTGCCGACCCGAACATTCCTGAGTTCGACCGGGCACAGGCTGTCGACGAGATGAAGCAATACCTGTGGGCCGGAACCGAGACGACGGCGCTCACGCTGGCGTGGTCGCTTTATCTCACCTCGAAGCACCCCGAGGCGGCAGAGCGCATCCGCCGCGAGGGCGAGGCGACCTATGGCGACCGCGATCCCACGGCAGCCGACTACTCAGCGCTGGCTTACACCCGTGCCGTGATCCAGGAGACGATGCGCCTTTATCCGCCGGTGTGGGGCCTCATCCGCGTTGCCGCCCAGCACGACGAGATCGGCGGCCGTGAGATCCGGCCGGGCGACCGCATCGTCATGTTCTCTTACGGCGTGCACCACAGCCCGAAGTACTGGGACGAGCCCGAGGAGTTCCGGCCCGAGCGCTGGATGGGTGACGCCGCCAAGAAGCGCGCCAAGTACACCTATCTCCCGTTCGGCGCGGGCAAGCGCTCCTGCATCGGCGGCGCCATGAGCCAGGTGGAGAATACGCTGGCGCTGTCGATCCTGCTGCGCCGCTTCCGGCCCGAGTACGTCGGCAAGGAGCCGCCCAGCATCAACGCCACGGTCACTCTGACGCCGAAAGGCGGCCTCCCCTTCCGCATCCACGAGCTGAGCTGAGCGAACAGCTGCTTGCCCTCACTTGAGCAGCCTCAAAGCCATTTCTCCTGAGCGTGGCTAGGACACGGCTTGGCGCGATCGGCAGAACCGATCGCCGTTCACGTCGTTACGGCTCGGATCGTCCTTTCCCCACACTCAAGGAGAGAACCGTCATGTTCCTTTCGCGCAGCTCCAAGCTGGCAGGAGCCGCAGTCGCCTTGCTTCTCACGTGGGCTCCGGCACAAGGCCAACAACAGCGGATCACTGCCCAAGAGGCCGATGCCTACTTTCGGCAAATCCAGCAGGAGGCGGTGGAGATTATGCGGTCGCATGATTCGGCCCGGCTTCAGAAGTGGGTCGAAGCGAACATCGCCGATGGTGCCGTCATGCAAGCGAGCGCCATCCTTCACCGCAATGGAGTGCGCAAGGGCTTCATCGAGGTTACGTTGACAAAGGATGATATGCTCAATATGAGTTCATTGCTCGCAGGTGCAATCGGGCAGGGAGTCTTCGGCGACTACGCTCTCGAGGTCACGGTCACAGACGTTCTCCCCTTAGGACCCGACGCTGCAACCGCATCGGTGAGGTGGACGGAGCGCATCAGCATTGATCCCCAGAAGGGTGAGCGCGCAATCCAGCCTGGGCAGCATCGCGATCTAGTCACAATCGAAGCGACCGCGGACTGCACTCACCTTCTGCGGCGCTCCGATGATGCGCTCGTCCTTGGCCTATCGACCTGCAAGGCTGAAGCAAGCTTCTAAGCTCCAAAATGGTTCTCGTGTCGAACACGGAAAAACTACTTTGATTTTTCTTAATATTAGGCACGAGCAGTATTCACGAAAAGTTTTTTTTTACCAACCGAGCCCTTTCTTGCGAATTGCCACTTTCATCCCATATCGCCTCGCGAGGTATAAAAAGTTTTGGTTCAGGTCGTTTCATGGGACGTCGTTCCCGGCATACGGCGGAGGAACTCCGCGAACTGGCAATTCAATCAGCCTACCAAATTATTACAGAGAATGGTTTGGCGGGCATTTCCGCGCGTGCAATCGCGCGTCGGATCGGATATTCAGCGGGCACGCTTTACAATATTTTTGGCAGCCTCGATGAGCTGGTGCTGGAGGTTGAGGGCCTGCTCCTTGGTGCCCTAGACCGCAGGCTCTCCCAAGTGGCCGCGGAAGGGCCGCCACAGCGTCAATTGAATAAGTTGGCGCGCGCCTACCTCAACTTCAGCCGCGAGAACGAGAAGGTCTGGAGCCTCATCGCTCAGCACGATCTCCCTTTCAAGAAGAGCGCACCCCCTTGGTACTCGGAACGGCTGGAGCGACTTTCCGACCATTTCGAGGACGCCCTCGCAAACCAGCTGCCGCTAATGAAGAATAATCCTAAGTCGCTGAAGCAGTCAGCTCGCGTCGTGTGGGCTGCACTGCACGGCATCTCGCTGATGTCGGCCACTCGGAAGCTGCCCGCAATGTTTCACGAGTCGATGCAGCACATTGCTGATGATCTGATCGAAACTTACGTGGCGGGCCTGCAAGACAGGGCAAACCGCGACCGGCCATCGGCTTAACCCTAAGACTTAAGGCTGACCGCTCCCCGATGACGGCTGGAGAGCATCAATCCCGCCTTCGGATTGGCGCTCGATAGAGCCAGTTGCCAACTCCGACGCATTAGGTTCGGGATTGGAGACAAATTCATCGCTGTAACCGATCAACCCAAACCATTTCTCCTGAGGAAGCAGCCTCTGCTGCAGGCCTGCCCAAAGTTCTCGCGAGGTAATGCCATCGACGAACGGCTTCGCCGGCGGGGTCATGGTAAACAAAAGGGCTGCTAAAATAGCGACGACAGCGGAATCTCCGGGCTTCCGTCCGTCGTAAAGTTTCAGCGCCGATCCAAATGAAGCCTTAAAGCGCGTGTCCATCACATCGACGCTGGAAATCTCGTCGAGAATGAGATGCGTGATGTAGCCGACGAACAGAAAGCCACCCGCAAGCCAGGCGACGCCCTCATGCCGGCCGAGCACCTGCTTGAAAACAATTGCGGTGAGGAACCAGAACAGCAGTCCGGCGAGAATGGAATGCCAAATGCCACGATGATAGGAAAAGCGATGGAAAACCGCCTCGCCGCCATATCGGAACAGAACGAACGAGCCGAGCCATAAGAGCCACATTTCGGCGATCGAGTATTTGTAGGCGACCGCGAAAAGCACGCAAAATGCGAGGAAAATCGCGAGGCCGGAAAAGAGCGCACGGCTCGGACGCGAATCCTTGAGATCGATATCGGGCAGCACGCTGCCGAGCACGCCGGCGAGCGTGACCGCGATGAGGTTTTCGGGCGCGATCACATCAGCGGCAAGCGTGAGAGTCGCGAGTCCGCCACTGACAACCGTGCCGACCGCAATGTGCGTAGTGAAATTCGCCATGCGTCACCCCCCACCCTGACTAGCGAGCATCGATCAGCACTAACCAAGGCACCGCCACCTAAGCACTGATTCGGGATGAGCGGGGAACAAGCGGCCGGCAGGCAGCTGTGGACTGTCCGTCGTTGGCTCAAGCATCGCGAAGCTGAAATGCACGTTGCGGCGTACATTCGCCGCGTTGATCGGACAGGCCCTCGATGACAGGTAACGCCCTTTGAACAAGGGTTTGCGCACGTTGTTTTCAGTCGAGCAGCCAGGCCAGCCTCAGCCGCCCAGCGCGCTCAGCCGACTCGCGATGGCCAGCATCGCGGTCGCTCTGGTGGTGATGGCGCTGAAGTACGTCGCCTACGCGGTCACTGGCAGCGTCGCCCTGTACTCCGACGCACTGGAGAGCATTGTGAACGTGGCCACAGCTATCGCCGCGCTCGTAGCGGTTCGCATCGCCGAGCCCCCGGCAGACCGTGGCCATCAGTTTGGGCACCACAAAGCCGTGTACTTTTCTGCAGGACTGGAAGGTGCCCTCATCCTGCTTGCGGCTGGTCTGAT
>ERZ795043.1390-NODE-1390-length-12176-cov-30.606386_pt1 | contig 12176 bp, 10 predicted proteins | sample MGYA00375127_ERZ795043 | MGnify/ENA primary metagenome ERZ795043 (study PRJEB30172, sample SAMN05518447) | compost metagenome | isolation source: Feedstock adapted compost from Newby Island compost facility, Milpitas, CA | place: USA:Newby Island compost... | reverse complement strand
CGACGAGCCGATGAACGGGCTCGACCCGGTCGGCATCCGGGACATGCGGGCGACGTTGCGGTCGCTGACCGAGACCGGCACCACCGTCATGGTCTCCAGCCACCAGCTGGCGGAGATCGCGCAGCTCTGCGATCACGTCGGCGTGCTGGTGGCCGGGCGGACCGCGTACGAGGGCCCCCTGGACGGTCTCGCCGTGGACGGCGACCTCGAAGAGGGCTTCTTCCGCCTGCTCGAAAAGGCAGGCTCAGGGGTGCGCTGACGCCAAGCACCCGGCAACGGGAATCGGCCTGTCGCAACCCCGGAACCCGGGCGCGGTGACCGGCGACGTCACGACCTCGGCCGGCAAACCGACGGCCTCCCGGCGGTCATGACCACGTACCGAGAGGACGCCGATCGTCGCCGCGCGGGCGGCACCACCTCGTCGCCGCCCGCGCCGTCCACGACCGCGGGTGCCGCGAGCGTCCGAGGTCGGGACCATCCGGTGGCCTTCGGAGCAGCGGACACGGCCATGCCGTTCGACGGGCGGCGGCGGAGCACCACCCGGTCGATGTCCGCCTCGGTACGGCAGGCCGTACCCAGCCGTTCGAGCGTGTCGGCCGTCCGCAGCACGTTGAGGATCTCGTCGACGGCGGCGGACTCGATGGGCACGTCCGGGCCTGCACAGATCTCGACCGGGGTGCCCCACGGGTTGGGCAGTCGAAGCCACGCGTCATCGACGCGGACGAGACGGGGATCCTGATGAACCGTCACGGCATCACGCCGCTTGGAAGTGGCCAAGAAAACCTTCCTGTCGGCTGCTGGTGTCAGGTCACAACGCGATGGCCATCCGTTCTGGAGGCGGATGGCGTGGAGCCGCCCGGAAGTGGCCGGGGGCGGGCTCCCCGAAGTTCAGCAGCCGCGGGGACGATCTTCACGATATCGCCGGATTCCGCCTCGCCCAACGGGTTTTCGCACCGACCGTGCCGCGGAGGCGCGGCCCTCGGCCCTGTCCTCTCGACCTGTCTGAAACATTCGGCGAAAGCCGCTCGGCAAACCGGCGCCTACGCAGGTGGTCGGGTCGCCAGGTGAGCATCGGCCGCCGTCCGTGGCCGCCTGAGGGCACAACCTGCGGGTCCGCGGATCACCCTCGTGCGGGCGAATTGAATTCGAGAAGAGAGCCCGTGCGTCCGCTTTCCAGCGCATGAACCTTTCAATACGCGTATCGCCACTTCGGCTGTCGCTGTCGGCCGACCGCACTCGTCCCGATTCAGCACTCCCGTTGCCAAAGGGTGATGCATTCGGGCGATTACAAGATCGCTAATCGTAGTAACGTTGCACCGGCATCGAAACCGGGACATGCGGCCCTCACCGGCCGGGCCGATCGCCTTTGTTCCGGCCCTCATCGGCTCGTTTTCCCGAGGTTGTTCCGTGCGACGATACCGTTTCGGCCGGATCGCCGCGCCGCTCGCGATCGGCTATGCGGCCGTGGTCGTGGCGGCCGGTGTCGGCGCCCTGGTCACCGGCGATCCCACGCTGCTGCGTCGGTTGGTCGCCGGGGATTGGCCGACGCTCTTCGGCTTCACCTGGTGGCTGGAGGTCCTCCTGGTGGCGGGTGGGCTCCTGCAGGCCTGGGCCTACTGGCAGGTGCTGCGGGGCAGGGCGGCCGGGGAGCCGCACCGCGGCGGAAGGGCGGTCGGGCTGCTGCGGGCCGCGCTGTACGTCACCGTCGCCTACGGCCTGATCTTCCAGCTGCCGATGGTCCGGGTCCCGTACCAGTGGTGGGTCGAAATTCCCAGCGGGCTGGTCGACCTCGCCGTCGTGTGGCTGTTCTTCGTGGTCCTCGCCGGTGTCCTGCCGCGATGGTTGCGGATCGTCGGTCTGGCGGCGGGCCTGTTGAGCAACGTGCTCGGTACGGCCGTCACCGTCGCCGAGCAGCTGGGGGCGGCCTTCGCCCAGAACCCGCTCTGGCTGCTGCTGATCAGGCCGCTGTACCTGACGTGGGTGATCCTCGTGCTCGTCGGCCAGGCCCGGGATCCCCGCTGGAGCAGGGGCACCGTGCGGGTGGGTGCGGCCGCGGCGTCGCTGTCGTTCCTGTCGCCCGGCACCGTGGGCTTCGTCTCGTACGGAGACGAGGTGGATCCGCTCACCGCGCTGCACATGCTCACCGGCGTGCTGGCCGTTGTCTGGTCCGTGTGGCAGGCCCGCTCCGCGCACGAACTGGCGAGCCCGCCCGGCCGTCCCTCCCCGCGGGCCGTCCCCACGCGGGTGGCGCCCCGGCCCTGGCCGCTGGTCGCCTTGGCGGCGGTGCCGCCGCTGATCCCCGCGGCCGTCAACCTCGCGCAGGGCATGCCGATGTGGATCGGCCCGCGGGGCGCGGTGGCGGAGTTCTTCCGCGCGTTCGTCGGCGTGCCGGACTTCCTGCTGTGGCTCGCCGTTGACCTGCTCGTCGGGCTCGGCGCCCCCGCGGTGCTGGTCGTGATCGCGGCCGCGCGCCGCAGCGGACGGCTGGTGCGCGGCACCATCCTCGCCCTGCTCGTCGCCGCCGCGGCCGGCGTTGTCACCGTGGCCACCACATCGTCCGAACCCCTACCGGAGGGGTTCCCCGAGCTCGTCGAGGAGCAGCTGCGTTTCTACCCGGACGGGCTGTTCGTCCCGGATCAGAGCGGGCGGCTGCGGTTCGGCCTGTCGCCGCTGTGGTACAGCGCCGCGCTCGCCGCGTCCGCCTTCGCGCTGTTCCTGCTGTACACCAAGCCGCCCGCCGTGCGCCCGCGCCTCCACATCCTGGCCGGGACGGCCGGCGTGCTTACGGCGCTGTGCTTCCTGCCCGCCGCCGACCACGCGCGCGGGCCCGTCACCACTGCTGCAGACTGCGCGCCCGATCCCTGGGACCCGGGCGGGCGGGCGGAGGGCGAGCGGCCGGCCGGCGTCCGGGACTTCATCTGCAACGTGCGCAGAGGCGGCACGCTCAAACTCCCCGACACCACGCCGGATCTGGCGCTGCTCGCCTACGGACGGCGGCTGTGCGACGTCTACACGCGCGACGACCCGCGCGAGCTGGCCCGCGTGCGGTCGGTGCACGGGGTGGACGTCCGCGGCCTCTCCTGGGAGCTCGCCGGGATCTGCCCGGCCGCCGACGCGGCGGTCAAGGCCAGACAGGACGCATGGGACCGCGAGTTCGAGGAGTTCCAGGCGGAGGAACGGCGCAAGTGCGCCGCCACGCCGCGCCACCGCCCCCGCATCCGGCCGGTCAAGGCGATCCGGCTCGCCGAGCCGCAGTGGCCCGAGGCGGGACTGGAGCTGTACGAGCCCGACGGGCGGGCGGACGCCCGTGACGACCTCTACCCGGAGGACGGCCTGGTCACCGGAGGGCCGGGCCACCTGATCGTGCAGCTCGACTCCGACTTCCACGTCTGCGTCACGCTGGAGACGTACGCGCGCCGTCCGCCCGTGGAGGTCAAGGGCTGGGACGAGGTGGTCGAGGCCGGCTACCACAGCCCGACCGGTCGGCTGGTCCTCGAGGACGCGCTGAGCGGCACCGAGCTACCCGACCTGTCGCTGCACGGGCGCAAGGGGCACTACCGCATCCGGGTGCACTACGCGTGGTTCCCCTGGAAGGGGGAACGCCACGGCACTCAGCGCCTGCTGATCATGGCCTACCCGGGGCCGGGTGACAAGCTCCTCACCTATCGGAAGCGTTCCCGCAGGTGACCGTCACCGCCGGCGCGCCGCAATCCCACCGGTACGGCTCGCGCTCCCCGGCGGCCGATCCGGCGGCGTGACGGCGCCCGGCCGGGCCACGAGAAGGCCCGGCCGCCCTTTGCCGGACGGCCGGGCCCTGCCACATGGGGTCAGACGCCCGTGGGATGCCAGACCGTCTTGATCTCCAGGAACGCCTTCAGCCGCTCGACGCCGGGGTCGGCCGTCCAGTCCGGGGTCGACGGCCGGACGACCCGCTTGAGGTTCTCCGCGGCCTCGCGCTCGCACGCCAGCGCCAGGTCCGGGTCGGTGACGCCGGTGAGGTCGATGGCGTTGACGTCCATGTGCGCGGCGAGCGGCGGGGCCAGCTCGGCCTGCAGGCCGGTGAGGATGTTCACCACCCCGCCGGGCAGGTCGGAGGTGGCGAGCACCTCGGCGAGCGTGATCGCGGGCAGCGGGGCCTGCTCGGCGGCGACCACCACGCAGGTGTTGCCGGTGACGATCACCGGGGCGATCACCGAGACGAGGCCGAGCAGCGGGTCGGCCGCGGGCGCGATCACGGCCACCACCCCGGTCGGCTCCGGGGTGGAGAAGTTGAAGTACGGCCCGGCGACCGGGTTGGCCGAGCCGTACACGGCCGTGATCTTGTCGGACCAGCCCGCGTACCAGACCCAGCGGTCGATCGCCGCGTCCACGTGCGCGGACGCCACGGCCTCAGGCAGCCCGGCGGCCTGCACCTCGTCGACGAACTGGGCGCGCCTGCCCTCCATCATCTCGGCGATCCGGTAGAGGATCTGGCCGCGGTTGTACGCGGTCACGCCCGACCAGCCGGGGAAGGCCTTGCGGGCCGCGACCACCGCGTCCCGGGCGTCCTTGCGTGAGGCCTTCGCGGCGTTGGCGAGGAAGTTCCCCTTGGCGTCGTTCACCGGATAGGACCTGCCCGATTCGGATCGAGGGAAGGCTCCCCCGATGAACAGCTTGTAGGTCTTGCGTACGGCGAGCCGCCGCGCCTCACTCATCGCCCCTCCACCTCTGCCTGACCACCTGTCCCTCGGCGAACCGGGCCGGGCGGGCCGCGGCGCGCACCCGCCGCGCACCGGGCCCGGCGGACGGCGGGACGGGCCTAGTCATCGGCCCTCCAGATCCGCTGCGACTCGGCGGAGGGCCGGGCGGGCTTGTACACCTGGCCGCAGCGGCACACGCCGCCGCGGTGCGCGTACCAGCCGCGCCGTACCGTGAACCGGCGGCTGCGGTGCACGCGCGAGTAGCCGTTGCCCGCCCCGGCGGCGGCACGCCGTACCCAGCGGCGTTTTCTGCTGTGGAAACACTCAGGTGACGTCAAGGTAGGCCTCCAGTCCGTGGCGGCCGCCCTCGCGCCCGTATCCCGACTCCTTGTAGCCCCCGAACGGCGCGGTGGGGTCGAAGCGGTTGTAGGTGTTCGCCCACACCACCCCGGCGCGCAGCCGTTCGACCATCCACAGGATGCGCGAGCCCTTCTCGGTCCAGATGCCCGCGGACAGGCCGTACGGGGTGTTGTTCGCCTTCGCCACCGCCTCCTCGGGGGTGCGGAAGGTGAGCACGGACAACACCGGGCCGAAGATCTCCTCGCGGGCGATGCGGTGCGACTGGGCCACGCCGGTGAAGATCGTCGGCGGGAACCAGTAGCCCTTCTCCGGCAGCGTGCAGGCCGGCGACCAGCGGGTCGCGCCCTCGGCCTCGCCGGACGCGGCGAGCTCGGTGATCTTGGCAAGCTGCTGCGCCGAGTTGATCGCGCCGATGTCGGTGTTCTTGTCGAGCGGATCGCCGACCCGGAGCGTGCCGACGCGGCGGCGCAGCGCCTCGAGGAACTCCTCCTCGATCGACTCCTGCACCAGCAGCCGAGAGCCCGCGCAGCAGACGTGGCCCTGGTTGAAGAAGATCCCGTTCACCACGCCCTCGACGGCCTGGTCGATCGGGGCGTCCTCGAACACGATGTTCGCGGCCTTGCCGCCGAGCTCGAGGGTGAGCCGCTTGCCGGTGCCCGCCACCTGGCGGGCGATCTGCCGCCCGACCTCGGTGGAGCCGGTGAACGCGACCTTGTCCACGCCCGGGTGGGCGACGAGCGCGGCCCCGGTGTCCCCGGCGCCGGTGATGATGTTCACCACGCCGGGCGGCAGCTCGGCCTGCAGGCAGATCTCCGCGAACAGCAGCGCGGTGAGCGGGGTGGTCTCCGCGGGCTTGAGCACCACGGTGTTGCCGCAGGCGAGCGCGGGGGCTACCTTCCACGCGAGCATGAGCAGCGGGAAGTTCCACGGGATCACCTGGGCGGCGACGCCGAGCGGGCGCGGGTCCGGGCCGAGCCCGGCGTACGCGAGCTTGTCGGCCCAGCCCGCGTGGTAGAAGAAGTGCGCGGCGACGAGCGGCAGGTCGACGTCCCGCGACTCGCGGATCGGCTTGCCGTTGTCGAGGGTCTCCAGTACGGCGAGCTCCCGCGCCCGCTCCTGGATGATCCGGGCGATGCGGAACAGGTACTTGGCCCGCTCGGAGCCGGGCATGCGCCCCCAGACCCGCTCGTACGCCTCGCGGGCCGCGCGCACGGCGCGGTCCACGTCGTCGTCCGCCGCGCAGGCCACCTCGGCGAGCGGCTCCTCGGTGGCGGGGTTCACCGTGGTGAACGGCTGCCCCTTGCCCTCGGTGAACTCGCCGTTGATGAACAGCCCGTAGGAGGGCCGGATGGCAACGACATCCCGGGACTCGGGTGCCGGTGCGTAGTCGAGTCGCATGGCCCCTCCTTCAGTCCAGGGTGAAGTAGTCGGCGCCGCCGTACCGGCCGGTGGCGAGCTTGCGGCGCTGCATGAGCAGGTCGTTGAGCAGGCTGGAGGCGCCCAGCCGGAAGTACTCGGGGGTGAGCCAGTCCTCGCCCGCGGTCTCGTTGACGAGCACGAGGTACTTGATCGCGTCCTTGGCGGTGCGGATGCCGCCCGCCGCCTTCACCCCCACCCGGCGGCCGGTGCGCGCGAAGAAGTCGCGCACCGCCTCGAGCATGACGAGCACGACCGGCGGCGTCGCGGCCGGGCTGATCTTGCCGGTGGAGGTCTTGATGAAGTCCGCGCCGGCGAGCATGGCGAGCCAGGAGGCGCGCCGCACGTTGTCGTAGGTGGCGAGCTCGCCGGTCTCCAGGATCACCTTGAGGTGGGCGGCGCCGCAGGCCGCCTTCACCGCGGCGATCTCCTCGTACACCTTCCGGTAGTCCCCGGCGAGGAACGCGCCGCGGTCGATCACCATGTCGATCTCGTCGGCCCCGGCGGCGACGGCGAGCGTCGTGTCGGCCACCTTCACCTCGAGCGAGCTGCGCCCGCTGGGGAACGCGGTGGCCACCGCGGCGACCTTGACGCCGGTGCCGCGCAGCGCCGCGACGGCGTCCGCCACCAGGTCGGGGTAGACGCAGACGGCTGCCACGCTCGGCACCGTGGGATCGTCCGGGTCGGGGTGGACCGCCTTGGCGCACATCGCCCGCACCTTGCCGGGCGTGTCCGCGCCCTCGAGGGTGGTGAGGTCCACCATCTGGATGGCCGCGTCGAGAGCCTGGGCCTTGGCCGTGGTCTTGATGGATCGGGTGCCGAGAATCGCCGCCCGCTGGTCCGCGCCGACTCGGTCAACGCCGGGCAGTCCGTGGAGGAAGGCCCGCAGTGTCGCGTTGGAGCCGGCGACCTCCGCGAGGGGAGTAGTCACAGTTGACACTCAACCAGCATTGCCGACGTCGGCGAGTGTTTCCAAACCGGAACCGGCCCAGCGGCCCTCCGGGTTTTCGGCGAATTTCGCCGACCCGGCCCCGACCTGCGTTCCCGGGGCTCGCGGACACCGGCGGAGAGCCCGGAGACATGTCCGGATACAGGCGGCGGATACGCCCGCGGGCCCGCGCCCGCGGGCCTCGTGCGCCCCCGGTACGGCACGGCCGTACGGGGGCGATACCCGAAATGTCGTGGTGGCCGCGGAACGGCCTCGGCGGCCGGGATCGCCGTTCCGAGAACACACGGCGGCTCGCCCGGACATCGATTCAGCTAACAGCTGACTGGACGGACCGGCCGCCGAAGACGCGACGGCCGGGCATTCGCGGTGCGCGAAAGCCGTAGAAACCCCGCGAGGGACACCACCGGGCACCGCCGCCCACGTGGTACGGCCGGCACGATGCCCGGGCGGACGGGCGCGGCCCACCGGTTCCGGCGGGCCGCGAAGGCGTCGGCGGGCGGGCCGGCGGCCCCGCCCGGCCTCAGGCTGCGAAGGCGTCGACGAGCATCCACACGCCGAAGATCGCGAACGCCGCGGCGGCGCCGTACTTGATGAACCGCTCGGGCAGCTTGCGGCCGAGCATCGCCCCGGCGACGATGGCGAGCGCATCGGCCGCGACCATGCCCACGGTCGAGCCGATCCAGGTGCCGACCCAGCCGTTGTGGGTGGCGAGGGTGATCGTGGCGAGCATGGTCTTGTCGCCGAGCTCGCTGAGGAAGAACGCGGTGGTGACCGCGAGCAGGGCGCTCCCCGCGGCGCGGGTGGCCTTGGCGGACTCCTCCTCGCTCAGCTCGTCGCCGCGCAGCGTCCAGATCGCGAACCCGAAGAACGCGAGGGCCGCGGCGATGGTGATCGCCTTGGTCGGCAGCGCCGTGCCGATCAAGCCGCCGATCGCCACGCTCATCAGGTGCACGACGGTCGTCGCGACGGTGATGCCGGTGATCACGATCCACGGCCGGTACCGCGTGGCGAAGGCCAGCGCCATGAGCTGGCTCTTGTCGCCCAGCTCGGCCACGAAGATCATCCAGAGGCTGATCCAGAACGCTTCCACCGAGGTCGCCCTTCCAGGTCGGACGCGGCCGGACCTCGGCGGCGTCCCGGTCCTCGGGCACGACGACCTCGGCCCGGCAGCGCGTTTGTGCACGTTGCCGAGCCGAAGGTCTCGTCCGCCCGTCACCGGGCCCGCGTGACCGGGCACCCGAGCCGTCAGACGGCCCCGGGGCCAGCGTGTCGATCACGCGATTGGGACTACTCCCCTTCGGTTTCCACCCGACCTTAACACCTCCGCGTCGTAAAAAAGGTCCCGGGGGAGCGTCAACCGCCGCGGTGCGCCGAAAGCGAACGTCACAGCTCCAGGCCGACGAGCACCGGCTCGTTGACCAGCCGCACCCCGAACTTCGCCTCCACGCCGTCGCGGACCTCGGCGGCGAGGGCGATCAGGTCGGCGGCGGTGGCCGGCTCGTACGGCCCGCCGAGCCCGCCCGGGTGGGTGAGCGCGAGGGTGTGCTTGGTGGAGATGCGCACCGGGCCGCGCCGGTAGCCCTTGGGGAACCCGGCGTGCTCGATCAGCCAGGCCGCGGGCACCTTGACCGTGCCGTCGCCCACCTCCCAGCGCGGGTAGCCGGGGGCGCGGCGCTCCAGCTCGGCGGCCTGCTCGGCGGTGAGCACCGGGTTGGTGAAGAACGAGCCCGCGCTGCAGGTGTCGGGGTCGGCCGGGTCGAGCACCATGCCCTTGCCCCGGCGCAGCTCGAGCACGGCCTCGCGGGCGGCGGCGAGCGGCACCCGGTCGCCGAGCCCGACCCCGAGCCGGTTCGCGAGCTCGGCGTACCCGATCGGTCCGGACTCGCCGGAGCGGGCGAGCGCGTAGGTGACGTCGAGCACCACGTACCGGCCGAGGTCCTGTTTGAAGGCGCTGTTGCGGTAGGAGAAGCCGCAGCGTTCCGCGGGGAGCTCCACCACCTCGCCGCGCCGCCGGTCGTAGGCGCGGACCCGCTCGATGGTCTGGGAGACGTCCTGGCCGTAGGCGCCCACGTTCTGGATGGGGGTGGCGCCGACGAGGCCGGGGATGCCGGAGAGGCACTCGACGCCGGACCAGCCCTCCTCGACGCAGCGCCGTACCAGGGCGTCCCAGTCCTCGCCCGCGGCCGCGGTGACGCGCACCCGGTCGCCGTCGGCGGCCACGCGCACCCCGGCCGTGGCGACGCGGACCACGAGGCCGTCGAAGCCCTCGTCGGCGATGACGACGTTGCTGCCGCCGCCGAGCACGAGCACCGGCTCGCCGGCCCGGTCCGCCTCGGCGACCAGGCGGACGATCTCCTCCTCGGTGCGCGCCTCGGCGAACGCCTTGGCCGGGCCGCCCAGCCGCAACGTGGTGTACGGCGCGAGCCGTACCCCCTGCAAACGGTCGTTCACGAGGGTCAACTCTAGGGGGTCAGGCGGTGCGGAGCAGGCGAAGGACCCGGTCGTAGGTGCGGCGGGACTCGCGGTCGCGGTAGGCGGGATCGACGTCCGCATAGCCGCGGTGGCGTTCGGCGTGCACCGGCAGCGCGGTGGCGGGGACCACCTTGCGGCCGGGGAGGGTGAGGAAGAACTCCAGGTCGGCGTTGCGGTAGTAGCGGGCCTTGCCGGGGAAGCCGCCCGCGGCCAGGGCGCGGTCGCGGCGTACCGCGAACAGGTAGCCGAGCAGCGCCCGTACCTCGCCGGGCCCGGCGTCGTGCCAGGAGCGGCCGTCCGGGCCGGGGTCGACGCCGCGCCAGCCCGCGGCCACGACGTCGCCGGCCAGCGCCTCGGCCAGCGGGGTGAGCGCGTCGCCGTCGAGGATCGTGGAGGTCTCCATGACGACGTGCACGTCGGCGTCGTCCATGCGCAGCAGCGTGGTGCGGGCCGCGCCCCAGCCGGCCGAGCCGCCGCGCCAGTGCGGGGTCTCGGCCACGTGCCAGGCGTCGATGCGGCCGGGGTGCCGCTCGGCGAGCTCGTGCAGCACGGTCCCGGCGCCGTCGATGTCGCCGAGGTCGAGGGCGAGGATCCGGGCGTCGGTGTGCGCGACGAGGGCGTCGACGCACCGGCGCAGGTCGGACGGCCGGCCGTCGACGAGCAGGGCGACGGTGACGCGCCGCGAGGACTCGGTGGCGTGGGCGGTGCCGCCGACGTCGACGGGCTCCTCGAGCCGGGAGGTGGCCAGTCCCCCGTCCCACAGCGTCTGGGCGGAGACGGCCTGCTCGGTGCCGACGGCGGTGCCGGGCCGCTCGTGCCCGCCCGCGGTGCCGGAGGGGCCGTGCTGTGGCAGCGCGGCCACGGTGGGCCACACCCGGAACGCCGGCTTGGGGACGAGCTCGAAGCCCGCGGGGGTGTCGCGGACCAGCCAGCCCTCCTCCGCGATGCGCTCGCGCAGCACGTCGGCCTGGGCGTAGTCGCGGCGGGCGCGCGCCTCGGCCCGCTTCTCGGCGAGCCCGCGTACGTGGCTCGGGGGTTCGGCGGTGGGTCGGCTCACGCCCGCACGCTACCCCGCCCGCGCGCCGGGGAATCGTGCCCGATCCATCCGGTACGGCGAGCCGCCCGGCCCGGCGGCGCGGGCGGCCGGGGTCAGGCGAGGCGGACGATGGCGCGGGCCTTGGACAGCACGCGGTTGCCGCCGGACTTCGCGGTGATCGCGATGACCACCTTGTTGTCCTCGAGCTTGCTCTCCACGACGCCGCTGACGGTGATCACGGTGCCCTCGTCGGTGTCCGGCACGACCACCATCGAGGAGAACCGCACGCCGTAGTCGAGCACCGCGCCGGGGTCGCCCACCCAGTCGGTGATGAACCGGCCGCCCTGGGCCATGGTGTACATGCCGTGGGCGATGACGTCGGGCAGGCCGACCTGCTTGGCGAACCGCTCGTTCCAGTGGATCGGGTTGAAGTCGCCGGACGCGCCCGCGTACTGGATGAGGTTGACCCGGCGGACCGGGTAGTCGACCGGCGGGATCTCCTGGCCGACCTCGACCTCGTCGTACTTGATCGTCGCCGCCATGTCAGGCCGCCCCTCCGCGCTCGACGATGGTGTTGTACGTGGTGCAGACGAGCTCGCCGTCGAGGGTGGTGACGTCGCTGCGCACGGTCACGAACTCGTTCCGGCCGACGCTGCGGATGTCCATGATCGTCGAGGTGTGCTTGAGCACGTCCCCGGCGTAGATCGGGCGCTGGTACTCGAAGCGCTGCTCGCCGTGGACCACCATGGCGAAGTTGAGGCCGAACTCGGGGTCGGCGAGCGCCTCGCTCGCACCGGTGAGGGTGAACACGATGGGGAAGGTCGGCGGGGCGACGACGTCGGGATGCCCCGCGGCCCGCGCGGCCTCCCGGTCCAGGTAGATCGGGTTCTCGTCACCGATCGCCAGGGCGAACTCCTTGATCTTCACCCTGGAGACCTCGTACGGCTCGGGCGCCGGATAGCTGCGCCCGATGAAGTCCCGGTTCAACGCCATCGTGCCGGTTCCCTCTCGTGAACTCGACGATCGACCAAGGCGACACCCTAACAGAGCGTCTTCCGGCCCGTCCCGTTCACGGGAACCTCCGCCGACCTGGGAATTCCCCCGAACATGCTCGCGCCCGCCAGGATCTGGCGGGCGGAACCTCCATCACACGGCGACCGGCTCCCGGCGCGGGGCCTGCCGATCGGCGGCCCGGCCGGACCGCGGAACGCTCAGCGGGTCTCGCGGTGGGGCTGGTGCCGCTTGCAGTTCGGGCAGTACTTCC
>ERZ795043.1389-NODE-1389-length-12180-cov-34.467876_pt1 | contig 12180 bp, 6 predicted proteins | sample MGYA00375127_ERZ795043 | MGnify/ENA primary metagenome ERZ795043 (study PRJEB30172, sample SAMN05518447) | compost metagenome | isolation source: Feedstock adapted compost from Newby Island compost facility, Milpitas, CA | place: USA:Newby Island compost... | reverse complement strand
CACAACGAAAAAGATTTTTATCCAAAAAGCAAGGCCGCTTATTTCGTTCGTTTAACAACCGCCGTTTAAATGGCAAGTTATGAACGAAATAAGTGGCCTTTCCTTATTATTATTTCGAAACTTCAATGGTTTATCCGGCCGCAACGGGCCGCAAGATCCTTGAGGCGCCGGGCCAATTCGGGCGAAAGCGCCCGCTCGGATACGCGCCAGCGCCAGTTGCCGGAAGAGGTGCCGGGGATGTTCATGCGCACTTCCGTTCCCAGGCAAAGGATGTCCTGCATCGGCACAACGACAGTATGGGCGCAAGAACGGTAAACGGCCTCGATCGTTTCCCAGACCAGGCGCTCCGCCTCCTCAGCCGAAAGATCCGGCCTGGCCGACTGGAACCAGCCCCGCAAGGTATCGTTGTCATGGGTGCCGGTGTACAGCACATTGTCCGCATCGCGCAGAGGCAGACGGCATTTCCTTTCCCACGGCGTAGTGAGAAACTGCCAAACCTTCGTGCCCGAAAGCGAAATTTTCCGTTTGAGTTCCTCCACTTCCGGCGTGATGAACCCCAGATCTTCGGCGAACACGGGCAATTCCCCGAATTCTTCCCGCAATGCCGCAAAGAAATCTTCGCCCGGACCCTTGACCCACTGGCCCCGCACGGCGGTCTTTTCTTCAGCCGGGATGGCCCAATACGCCTCGAAGCCGCGAAAATGGTCCAGCCGCACCACATCCACCAGTTCAAGCAGATGGCGCAGCCGCTTTTTCCACCATCCGTAACCGTCTTCTTTCATTTTCGCCCAGTCGTACAGCGGGCTGCCCCAGCGCTGCCCGTCCAAGTTAAAATAATCCGGCGGAACGCCGGCCACCCTGACCGGCTGCCCCTTCTCATCCAGCTCAAAAAGTTCGGGATGAACCCACACGTCGCAACTGTCGTGCCCCACAAACAGCGGAATGTCCCCGATGATGCGGATGCCTTTGGCGGCAGCGTATTCCTTCAGCCGGCCCCACTGTTTAAAAAAGACATATTGCACAAACCGTTGGTACTCCATCTCTTCATTCAGCATCCGGCGATACTTGGCCAATGCCGCCCCTTGTCGCCGCGCCAGGCTCTTCGGCCACCTATGCCAGGCTTTGCCCCGGTAATGCCGCTTGAGCGCCGCATACAGCGCATAGTCCTCGAGCCACCACGACGCGCCTTGCAACCACGCCTCATAGTCCGGCGGCGCCGCGCGCCCCTTGAACCCGGCAAATGCGCGGCGCAATAGCCCCTCTTTCCAGGCCGCTACGCGCTCGTAATCCGTCCGCTCTTCCGCAAATTCCGGCGCATCCGCCAGATCGCGTTCATCCAGCCATCCTTCCTCCGCCAGCGCCAGCGGGTCGATCAGCATTTCGCTGCCGGCGAAGGCGGAATGGGCCAGGTACGGCGAATCGCCGTCGCCCGGCGGATGGAGCGGCAGGATCTGCCACCAGGTTTGCCCGGCGTCCGCGAGAAAATCGACAAAACGGTACGCCGCCGGCCCCAGGTCGCCGATGCCGAACCGGGAAGGCAGGCTCGTTACGTGCAACAAAATACCGGCGCTCCTGCGGCGAAGCCCGGCGATGCCGCCATACGTCCCGTCATACGTCCCGTCCGCCGGCCAACGCTCCCGCAAAAACACTTTCCCTTCCAGCGGCCCCAGCGTCACTTCGAGCCGCCCGTCCGAAAGCGCCACCTCTTCATCCGCCAGCACGTCATACGCGGTCCCGCCAAACCACTCGCCCGCCGGAATCGAGACACGGGCATCCCTTTCAAAGTCGCGGTTCATGACCACCAAAGCCGCGTTGTCCGCCCGCGCCTGCCCGAAAACGTCCCGTCCCTTCCGGATTTCCCGGACGTACCCGTACACGGACTCGCCAAGGGGCAGCGATATCCAGCTGCCGGTGCGAAACACATCATATGCGCGGCGCAAGGCCGCCATCTCCCGCGCCCAATCCAAAAGGTCCCGGTTCTCCTCCCCCCACGGGTACGTGGACCGGTTTTCCGGATCGGCGCCTCCCCATACGCCGGCCTCATCCCCGTAATAGACCGAAGGCACGCCCGGGAACGTCATCTGCCACAGCATCAACAGTTTCAGGCGCCGCACGGCCAGCCCATCCTTGTCCCCATCGGACATCCATTCCGGCAAACGCTCCCGCATCACCGTCAAAATGCGCGGCACGTCATGGCTGCCGATCAGGTTCATGGCGCCGTAAAAATACGGAAGCGGATAATGCTCGGCCAGCGTCATCAGCGCCAGATGGGTGCGCTCCGCATCCTGCAGGCCCAGCATGAAATCCACCGCGATGGCGCGGAACGGATAGTTCATGACCGAATCCAGCTCGCCGCCCAGCAAATAATCCCGGCGCCGCCCGTAGCTGATCTTGTTGGAGGCGTCTTCCCACACCTCGCCGATCAGCACCGCCTCCGGGTTCAGTTCCTTCAGTTTCGCCCGGAACATCTGAATGAACTCGTCGGGCAGCTCGTCCGCCACATCCAGCCGCCAGCCGCTGATCCCTTTCTCGTGCCAAAACTTGACGACGCTGTCCTCGCCGCGGATGACAAAATCCAGGTACGACGGCTCCAGCTCATTCACTTCCGGCAGCACCTTGATGCCCCACCAGCACTCGTAGTCATGGGGCCACTCGCGGAACTTGTACCAGCGAAAGTACGGCGAATCCTGCGACTGAAAGGCGCCCAGCGACTCGTAGTTTCCTTTCTCATTGAAATAGATGCTGTCGCTGCCCGTATGGCTGAACACGCCGTCGAGGATGATGCGGATGCCCATCCCCGCCGCTTCCCGGCACAATTCCGCAAACTCCCGGTTGTCTCCAAACATCGGGTCGATGCAATGGTAGTCGGCGGTGTCGTATTTGTGGTTGCTCGGCGCTTCAAACACGGGATTCAGGTAAATGGCGCTGACGCCCAAACCTTTCAGATAGGGCAGCTTCTTGCGCACCCCGGCCAGGTTGCCGCCGAAAAAATCCCAGCAGATGACTTCTCCCCGCTCATTCCGGATGTAAAACGGCTTGTCCCCCCAATGGGCGTGAATGACGCTGCCGGGCTTGGGTCTCAGCACCCGGCCGTCCACGCTGCCGTTGCAAAAACGGTCCACAAAAATCTGGTAGAGGATCGCATCCTTCCACCAGGCCGGCACATCACTCGCCGGATCATACACGGTGATCTGCCAGGCCGGCGGCGCATGATGCCAAACTTGCCCCTCCCCGCCGAAGCCGTGCTCCCGTTTGCCGTAATAGAGACGTCCGCCGCCCGATGCAATCTCAAAAAAATACCACAAAAGCTGCGGCCGCTCCGGCGCCGCAAATTCCGCCCGAAAGACGGCGGATGAGCCGTCGGCGCCCTCCCGTTGCATCTCGAAGCGCACTTCCCGCGCTTCTTTCTCCAGATACACGACGCAATAAACGGCCTCCGCCGCCAGGCCGGCATCGATCCGGAGGCGCAGCCGCACCGTCCGCCCCGCGCCGGCCGCGCCAAACGGTTCCCGATAGAACCGGTCATGGGAGTTGTGAACGATATTGGACCAGGTCATGGAAAATGCTCCTTATCCGCGTCACTCTACCGCATACGGACGCAGCTTCCAGATTTCCGTCGCGTATTCCGCAATCGTCCGGTCGGAAGAAAACTTGCCCGAATGGGCGATGTTGATGATCGCCTTGCGCTGCCACTCCTGGGGATTGCGGTACGTCATATCCACCAGTTCCTGCGCTTCCACGTAAGGCTCGAAATCTTTCAGCACGAAAAACTCGTCGTTGCTGGTCATGATCGAATAGTACAGGTCATGAAATTCGGAGTTTTCCTTCGAAAGATCCCCGAGCATGAGCAGCTCGTCGATCACCTGGCGGATGCGGGGATCCCCGTGATACAGATCCTGGGCGGAATAGCCGCCGTGGGTGTAATAATGGATCACCTCATCGGCGGTGAGGCCGAAGATGAACATGTTTTCCTGGCCGACCATCTCCGCCATCTCCACGTTGGCCCCATCCAGCGTGCCGATGGTCAGCGCCCCGTTCATCATGAACTTCATGTTGCCGGTGCCCGACGCTTCCTTGCTGGCCGTGGAAATTTGCTCGCTCACGTCCGCCGCGGGGATGATCTTTTCCGCCAGCGTCACCGAGTAATTTTCCAGGAACACCACCTTGATCTTGTCCCGGATCGCGGGGTCGCGGTTGATCACGTCGGCCAGCCGGTGGATCAGCTTAATCACTTTTTTCGCAAAATGGTAGCTCGGCGCCGCCTTGCCGGCGAAGATGAAGGTGCGCGGCACGATGTCGAGCCCCGGATTCTCTTTCAGCCGCAAGTAGAGATCCATAATGTGCAAGGTGTTGAGAAGCTGGCGCTTGTAGGCGTGAATCCGCTTGATCTGCACGTCGAAGATGGACTCTTCGTCGATGGCGATGCCTTTGCGGTCCCGGATCAGCTTTGCCAGCTCCTTTTTGTGTTTTTGCTTGATTTCGCGGACCCGCTCCTGGAAACCGGCGTCCGACGCATATTTGATGATGCCGGTCAGTTCTTTGGGATGGCTGATCCAGCGCGGCCCGATGCTTTCGGTGATGAGGGCGGCCAGCTCGGGGTTGGCGTTCAGAAGCCAGCGGCGGTGGGTGATCCCGTTCGTTTTGTTGTTGAACTTGTGCGGGAACACCTCGTAGAAATCTTTCATTTCCCGCTTCTTCAAAATTTCCGTGTGGAGCTTGGCCACGCCGTTGACGCTGTGGCTGCCGGCGATGGCCAGATGGGCCATTCTCACCTGGCCGTAGGCGACGATGGCCATCTGCGCCACCTTGTCCAGATCGCCGAAATGCGCAAACATCTGGCGGCAAAACCGCTCGTTGATCTCCTCGATGATCATGTAAATTCTCGGCAGCGTCCTCTTCATCATCTCGATGGGCCATTTTTCCAGCGCTTCGCTCATAATCGTGTGGTTCGTATACGACACCATTTGCGTCGTGATCTGCCACGCTTCGTCCCAGCCCATGCCCTCTTCGTCCATCAGAATCCGCATCAGTTCCGGAATAATCAGCGTGGGGTGGGTGTCGTTGATGTGCAGCGCCATGTGTTTGGGAAGGTCACTCAGCGGCAATTCCTGCCGCTTGTACGAGCCCAGGATGCTCTGCGCTCCCGCCGACACGAGAAAATACTGCTGTTTCAGGCGCAGCAGCCGGCCTTCCTCGCTGGAGTCGTCCGGGTACAAAAATCCCGAGATCGATTCCAGCGTGCGGTTGTATTCGAGAATTTTGTAGTAGTCGTCATCGCGGTCCACGTACGCGGGACTTTGGCCCGTCAGCGGTTCGGCGCTCCACAGGCGCAGCGTGTTGACGGTCCGGTTGCGGTAGCCGATGATCGGCACATCGTAGGGCACGGCCAGCACCGATTCATAGTTGCGGTGGTCAAAGACCAGCCGGCCGTTTTCCTCGCGGGGGATGACCTCGCCGCCGAAGCGCACTTCCACGGCCCTGTCGGCGCGGCGGACTTCCCAGACGTATTCCCGCTTCAGCCAATAGTCCGGCAGCTCCACCTGGAACCCGTCGACGATCTTCTGTTCGAACAGGCCGTATTTGTAGCGGATGCCGCAGCCGTGCCCCGGGTATTGCAGCGAAGCCAGGGAATCGAGAAAGCAGGCGGCCAGCCGGCCCAGCCCGCCGTTGCCGAGCCCCGCGTCCGCTTCCTGGTCCAGCACCTCGTCAGGATCGAAACCCAGTTCCGACAGCGTTTCCCGGCAAATTTCATACAACCCCAGGTTCTGCAGATTGCTCGTCATCAGCCGGCCCAGCATGAACTCCATCGAAAAGTAATAGACTTGTTTGACGTGGTTGTTCCGGTATTGCCGGGACGTCTGAAACCAGTTTTTTCCTGCATATTCGCGAATGAGGGAGCCCAGGGCGAGATAGCAGTCATGGGGCGACGCCTCATCGAGCCCTCTGCCGAGCTTGGTTTCGAGTTTTTCCACGAAATCTTGTTTGAACTGTTCCTTGCCGATGACCATGATCCGCCGGTTGCGCCTCCTTATTGGCCCGGTTTGCCCGCGCACAGCATTTGATAGATTTCCATGTATTGTTTGGCCGACTCTTCCCACGCAAAGCGCGAAGCTTCGATGTTCCGGCAAATTCGCGGCCAGTGATCCCTGTCATGGTAAAAACGGACCGCCCGCTCAATGGTGTAGAGCATATCGTGGGCGTTGTAGTTATGAAAGCTGAAGCCGTTGCCCTCGCCGGTATATTCGTTATAGGAGAGCACCGTGTCCTTGAGGCCGCCCGTCTCCCGCACGATGGGCGCCGCGCCGTAGCGCAGGGCGATGAGCTGGCTGATGCCGCACGGCTCGAACTTGGAAGGCATCAGGTACAGATCGCTGGACGCGTACACTTGGCGGGCGAGGCCGTCGTCAAAGGTGATGCAGGCGGCCACCTTGTCCGGATGGCGCCACGCGGCGCTGCGGAACGCGTCTTCATACCGGGCTTCGCCGGTGCCGACAAGGACAAACTGCACATCCATCCGCAACATGTCCTCCAGCACGTGAAGGATGAGGTCAATGCCCTTTTGCTCCACCAGGCGCGTCACCATGCCGATCATGGGCACCTCGCGGCGCTGCGGCAGACCCAGCATTTGCTGCAGGCGCCATTTGTTTTCCCGCTTCTTTTCCCCGTCGCACCCTTCATACCGGACGAACAGGTGCGGATCTTCCGCCGGGTTGTACAGGTCGTAGTCGATGCCGTTGACAATGCCCCGAAGCTGGCCGGCGCGCTTCCTGAGCAGCCCGTCCAGGCCCTCGCCGTAATAGGGGTCCCGGATTTCCTCGGCGTAGCTCGGGCTGACGGTCGTCAGAAAATCGGCGAAGTTCAGCGCCGCTTTCATGAAGCTCACGTTGCCGTAATATTCGACGCCGTCGATGGTGAAATATTCATCCCCCAGGTTGAGCAGGTCGCCCAGGATGCTGCGGGGAAAAATCCCCTGGTATTTGAGGTTGTGAATCGTAAAAACGGTGCGCATGTCCCGATAGAAAGGATCGTGGCGGTAATGGGCATGGAGCAACAGCGGGATCATGCCGCTCTGCCAGTCGTGGCAATGCACCACATCCGCCCGAAAATCCATAAAACGCATGGCGCTAAGCGCCGCGTAATTGAAAAAGGCGTAGCGTTCGGCCTCATCGTAGTAACCGTACAAATCCGGCCGCTTGAAATAATATTCGTTGTCGATGAAGTAATAGGTGATGTCGTTATGCGTCAGCTCTTCCACGCCGCAGTATTGCCTGCGCCAGCCGAGCTTGACTTCATAAGTGGCGGAAAGCCGCATCCGCTCCCGCCAGTGGGGGGCGACGGAGGCGTACTTGGGCAGAACCACCCGCACGTCCGCCCCTTGCCTGATGAGTGCAGCGGGCAGTGAACCGATCACGTCGCCCAGCCCGCCGGTTTTGGCAAAAGGCGAGCATTCCGAAGCCACAAACCACACTTTCATTTTCGCGTACCTCCCCGCCCGCCTGACTCGCGGTCAAATCACTTTTCGTTTCGGGATGACGTAGGGCCTCATCTGGGAGCCGATGAGCCGGCTGCCGTCGGTGATCGTGACGTCCTTGTCCAGAATGACGTTTTCCAGATAAGCGCCTTTGCCCAGTGTGCACCGCTGCATGATGATCGAATTTTTGACCGTCACGCCCTCCTGGACGCGCACGCCGCGGAACAGGATGCTGTTTTCCACCTGTCCGGCGATGACGCAGCCGTTGGCGACGAGGGAATTTCTCACCTCGGCGGTCTCCAGGTATTTCACCGGCGGCTCGTCCTTGATCTTCGTGTATACCGGCTTGGGCTGCTGGAACAGCTCGCGGTAAACGTGGGGCTTAAGCAGGCTCATGCTGTGCTTGTAGTAGCTTTCGACGGTGTTGATCGTCTGCAGAATCCCGGTGTGCTCGTACGCCTGCACGCGCAAGGACGCCGTTTGCTGGATGATGCCGTCCCACAGGAAGTTTTCCGCTCCGTGGGCGATGCATTGGCGCACGAGATCCAGCATCAGATCCTTGCGCATGAGGTACATGTTCAAAAACACGTTCGGGTTGTTTTCGTCCATCGAAAATTGCCGCACGCGGCCGTCATCGCCGATGGTAAGCCGCCAGCAGCTTTTGTGCTCCTCCGCCGGCTCCGTCCGATGGCAGACGACGGTCACATCCGCGCCCGTTTCCAGGTGATGGGCCATAACGGCCCGGAAATCGATGTGGCACACCTGCTGGGCGCCGCTGAACAGGACGTAATCCGCCTGGCCGCGGTGGAATAAGTCCATGTTGTTGTGAAAATGCCGGAGGTCTCCCTTGGAATGGTCCGTCGGGTCGTTCCAGTCGGGCGGCAAAATAAACACCCCGCCTTTTTTGCGGTCCAGGTCCCACGCGCCGCTGTGGCTCAGGTGGTCCATCAGCGAGCGGTATTTTTTGCGGACGAACACGGCCACGCTGATGATGCCGGCATGCACCATGTTGGACAGCACGAAATCGATGAGCCGGTACTTGCCAGCGTAAGGAAGCGACGCGCCGCAGCGGAAATAGGTCAACTCATTAAACAAATCCGGCTCGCTGTCGAGATTGATGATTCCCATCGTTTTGAACATCGGCTCCACTCCCCCCGCATTTCCGGTGACTTCCGACTCCCTTTAGTAGTGCAGCGCGCTGGGCGGATGCATGATCGAATGCTCGTCAATCAGCGTGATTTCGCCGTCCTCATCGTCCGTGCCGATTTGCACGCCATCCGCAATGACCGCGCCTTCGCCGATGATGGCCCGCGTGATTTTCACGTTGCGCCCGATCCGGACATGGGGCATGATGACCGAGTCCCGGATCACGCTGCCTTCGCCCACATGCACGTCGTAAAACAGCACGGAATGGCACACGTCCCCGTACACCATGCAGCCTTCGTTGATGAGCGAGCTTTTGACGGTGGCGGTGGGCGCGATGTAATGGGGCGGCTGATACGGGTTTCGCGAGTAAATGCGCCAGTTCGGATCGTTCAGATTCAGCTCCGGGTTGTCGGCCAAAAGGTCCATGTTCGCTTCCCACAAACTTTCCACCGTCCCCACATCGCGCCAGTAACCCTGGAACCGATAGGCGAACATGCGGCAGTTTTCCCGCAGCATGCGCGGGATGACGTCTTTCCCGAAATCGTGGCTGGAGTCGGGGTTCTGATCGTCCTCGGTCAAATATGTTTTCAGCACGGGCCACTTGAAAATATAAATGCCCATGGAAGCCAGGTTGCTGACCGGTTCGGCGGGCTTTTCCCGAAACGCGACAATTCGGTGGTGCGCGTCTGTTTCCATAATGCCGAAGCGGCTGGCGTCTTTCCAGGGCACTTCGATGGCGGCTATGGTCACATCCGCATCTTTTTCTTTATGGAATTGCAGCATCAGGGAATAGTCCATTTTGTATATGTGGTCGCCGGACAGAATCAGCACGTGGTCCGGCTGGTATTGCTCGATAAAAGCGAAATTCAGGAAAATGGCGTGGGCCGTGCCGAGATACCAGGATGCGCCCTTCTGCTCGGAAAACGGAGGCAGCACGCTGACGCCGCCGTTTTGCCGGTCCAGATCCCAGGGGCTCCCGATGCCGATGTAGCTGTTGAGCACCATCGGCTCGTATTGCGTCAGCACGCCCACCGTCTCCATCCCCGAGTTGGTGCAGTTGCTCAGCGCAAAATCGATGATCCGGTACTTCCCCCCGAAATGCACCGCAGGCTTGGCCATCTTTTTCGTGAGGGATTTGAGCCGTCTGCCTTCCCCGCCGGCCAGCAGCATGACGACACATTCCTTGCGATTCATCGCGATCAGGCCTCCTTCCGTTCCGAATGATGCTCCGGCTGCAAATAGAGCGCCGACAAGGGAGGCAGCGTCAGGTTTACATGATACGGGCGTTGGTGCCAGGCGCCTTCCTCGGCTTCGACGGCGCGCGGAAGGGCAAGCCCGCTGCCGCCGAACTCCTTTCTGTCGGTATTGAACACGATCCGGTAAGCGGTCCGCTCGGGAACGCCGATCCAATAGTCATGCCGGGTCACGGGGGTAAAGTTGCAAACGGCGATCAGGTAATCCCCCGCTTTTTTGCCTTTGCGCATAATCGTCACGACGCTCTGCTCCCGGTCGTGGGGGTCGATCCATTCAAACCCGGCCGGATCGTGGTCGAGCTGCCACAGCGCTTTATGGTTCCGATAGAAATGATTGAGCCGGCGGCTGAACCGGTGCATTTTGCGGTGCATCTCGAAATCGAGCAGTTCCCAGTCCAGATCCTCCAGGTCCTTCCACTCGTCGAATTGGCCAAACTCGCCTCCCATAAACAGCAGCTTCTTGCCGGGATGCGCAAACATGTAGGCGTAAAAGACCCGAAGATTCGCAAATTTCTGCCAGTAATCGCCGGGCATTTTGTTGAGCAGCGAGCGTTTGCCGTACACCACTTCATCATGGGACAGCGGCAGGACGTAGTTTTCCGAATACACGTAGGTGTAAGAGAACGTGATCAGTTCATGGTGATATTTGCGGTGAACCGGGTCCAGCTGCATGTAGCGCAGCATGTCGTTCATCCAGCCCATGTTCCATTTGAAGTTGAAGCCGAGTCCGCCCGCGTAGGTGGGCGCGCTGACCAGCGGCCAGGCGCTGGACTCCTCCGCGATCATCAGCACGCCGGGACACTGCGCGAACACGATCTCGTTCAGCTTGCGCAGGAAATAAATCGCCTCGATGTTCTCGTTGCCGCCGTATTCGTTGGGCGCCCATTCGCCGGGCCGCTTGCCGAAATCGAGATACAGCATGCTGGCCACGGCGTCCACGCGAAGGCCGTCCAGATGGTACTCCTTGAGCCAGAACAGGGCGTTGGAGATGAGAAAGCTGTGCACCTCCGGCTTGCCCAGGTCGAACGCCAGCGTGCCCCACTCGGGCTTTTCCGCCTTGCGCGGGTCCGCGTATTCGTAGAGCGGCGTGCCGTCAAACAGGCGCAAGCCGTGATCGTCCTTGCAAAAATGGCCCGGCACCCAGTCGAGGATGACGCCGATTTCCTGCTCGTGGCAGCGGTCGACGAAATATTTGAAATCATCCGGGGTGCCGAAACGGCTCGTCACCGCATAGTACCCCGTGGCCTGATATCCCCAGGACCGGTCGTACGGGTGCTCGGCGATGGGCAAGATTTCAATGTGCGTATATCCCATGTCTTTGACGTAAGGGATCAGCTCTTCCGCAAGTTCCCTGTATGTATAAGAGGAGCCGTCGGCCTTATGTTTCCAGGAACCGAGATGCACTTCATAGATGAGCAGCGGATCCTGATGGACGCTGCGCCTCGCCTTCCGCTTCTGCCACTTGTCGTCGTTCCACCGGTATTGGTTTAAAGGATAGACGACGGATGCGGTCTTGGGCCGCACCTCCGCGTGGAAAGCGTAGGGGTCCGCTTTCATCAGCCGCGCGCCGTGCATCGTATGGATTTCATATTTGTAGAGATCCCCCGGTTTGGCGCCGGGGACAAAGCAGGTCCAGATCCCGGAGTCTTCGATTCTGCGCATCGGGTGGCGCCAGCCTTGCCAGCCGTTGAAATCTCCGGCGACATACACCGCCTTGGCGTTGGGGGCCCACACCGCAAAACGGACCCCGGCCTCGCCGTTTTCTTCCCGCAGATGAGCCCCCAGCATCCGGTAGCTTTCCAGCAAATTGCCTTCATGAAATAGATAGATATCGTCTCCGCTAATACCATGCGCGACCATCGCGTCACTCCTTCAGTTGCTTGCGCCTATAAGGGGATGCTGCAGGCTGCGCGGAATCGTCTCCGGCATGCTGTTCCATTCCGTACTCAACTGCTCTCGCGCTTTTTGAGGGGATGTTGCGGGCTGGTGGAATCGTCTATGCCGTTCCATCCTCAATCGCTCGCGTCTATTGAGGGAATGCAGCGAGATGGTGGAATCGTCTCCGGCATGCCGTTCCATTCCGTTCTATACGGCTCGTGTCTATTGAGAATGCTGCGGAAACGGCCCGTCAAGCATAGTCAGCCCGGCGGCTCACGCGTCAATGGCGTTGGAAAACGGTTCATGGTATTAAAACATTATGGCATAGTATGTTTTCATACCTCTATGATATTAATTACATCTCCTTCTATGTTATCCCTGAATCCGTGATCATCAATTGATGAAAATGCGAGAAAAAGCAGGCAAATACAC
>ERZ795043.1381-NODE-1381-length-12250-cov-12.362854_pt1 | contig 12250 bp, 9 predicted proteins | sample MGYA00375127_ERZ795043 | MGnify/ENA primary metagenome ERZ795043 (study PRJEB30172, sample SAMN05518447) | compost metagenome | isolation source: Feedstock adapted compost from Newby Island compost facility, Milpitas, CA | place: USA:Newby Island compost... | reverse complement strand
CGATGACAATTTCGCCACCATCGTCGCCGCGGTGGAAGAAGGACGGGGCATCTACGAAAACATCCGCAAGTTCATCCGCTATCTCCTTGCGTCCAATGTCGGCGAAATCCTGACCATGCTGCTGGCGATGCTGGCGGGCCTGCCGCTGCCCCTTGTGCCGATCCAGATTCTGTGGGTCAACCTGGTGACGGACGGACTGCCGGCCATGGCCCTGGGCGTCGACCAGGCGGAAAGCGACCTGATGCAGCAAAAACCGCGCCCCGCGAGGGAAAACATTTTCGCCCGCCGGCTCGGCTGGAAAATCATCAGCCGCGGCGTGCTCATCGGACTGTGCACCCTGGGGGCGTTCGTTCTCGCGCTGCGGGGGGCGGAAGACGATCCGGACCGGCTCGTCTATGCGCAAACCGTCGCCTTCGCCACCCTGGTGCTGGCGCAGCTCATCCACGTGTTCGACTGCCGCAGCTCGCGCTCGATTTTCCACCGCAACATGCTGGAAAACAAATTTCTGGTGCTGGCCGTCCTGTCGTCCCTGGCGCTGCTCTTGGCGGTGCTGTACGTCGAACCGCTGCAGCCGATGTTCCACACGGTTCCCCTTGGTCTGCAGGACTGGGCGCTGGTGTTCGTGGCCGCCGGCATTCCCACCTTCCTCGCCGGCGCGGGCAGCGTGATCGGCGGGAGAAGGCAGCGCCGCAAAAAATTGGGCGTCCGCCCGGTGGCGTCGCAGCGGTGAGCCGGGCCGCATGGCAGCGGTCATTCCCGCCCGGGGTTGACCCTCGCTTGGCGCGCAAGAAGGAGGGGTGCGAACCCGTCCGCGGGACATGCGCAGGGCATGACGCCGGGGGAGCAAATATGCTACCATTAAAGGCGCCGGCCGAACGCCCTCCTTCGGGCGGGGCCGGATGTGACACGGGGAAACGGATGGGAAGAGGATGAAAACGGACCTGCGAACCGCCCTGCGCAGCCGCGTGATCGTGGGAGACGGCGCGATGGGGACGTATTTGCATCAGCTGGGCGTGCCGGTGGGGATCTCCCATGAGGAGCTCAACCTGAGCAGCCCGGACGTCGTCGGCGACGTGCACCGCCGGTACATCGAAGCGGGCGCGGAAGCCGTCGAAACGAACACCTATTCCGCGCAGCGCTGGAAGCTGGAAAAATACGGGCTCGGCGAAAAAGCGGAAGAGATCAACGCGGCCGGCGCGGCCGTCGCCCGGAAGGCGGCCGCGGGCCGCGCCTGGGTGCTCGGCGCGATTGGCCCGTTCCGCACCGGCCCGGGCCGGGCCGTGCCCGGCAGCAGCGTCCGGCGGCGGGATTACGAGGAGCAGATCGGCGCGCTGATCGGGGCGGGCGTGGACGGCCTGATCCTGGAGACGTTTTACGATCTCGAGGAATTGTCGATGGTCCTGCGCCTGGTCAGAAAGCGCAGCGATCTCCCGGTGGTCTGCCAGTTCGCGGTGGAGGACCCGGCGCGCACGCCGGACGGCGTGCCGCTGGCGGAAGCGTTCCGGCGGCTGGCCGGCGAGGGGGCGGACGTGGTCGGGCTCAACTGCCGCGGCGGCCCCAGCGCGATGATCCGGGCGTTTGCGGAACTTCCCCGGCTGGATGCGCCGTTTTCGGTGTTTCCGAACGCCGGGTTGCCCGATTACGTGGACGGCAGGATCGTTTTTTCCGCACCGCCCGAATATTTCGGAGAGACCGCGCGGACGTTCGCGGATCTGGGCGTCCGCCTGATCGGCGGCTGCTGCGGGACGACGCCCGAGCATATCGCGGCTGTCGCCCGGGCCCTGCGGGGATACGCGCCGGCGCGGCTTCCGGCGGAAGGCGGTCCGGCTGCGGAACCGGCGGACTCGCGGGCGGACGCCGGCAGAGCGGAAGCGGCGGGGAAATCCGCGCCCGCGGCCGTCGTCCGAATCACGGGCGAACCGGCCGGAGCCGGCGGCGCACCGATTGGCGGCTCACAGGCCGGCAACGCACCGGTTGGCGGTGTACCGGCCGGCGGCGAACCGACCCTCGTCGAACTGGTCCGGCGGCGCCCCACGGTCATCGTGGAGCTGGACCCGCCGCGGGACCTGGACCTCAGCCGCTTCATGGCAGGGGCCGCGGCGCTGAAGGAGGCGCAGGCGGATGCGCTCACCATGGCCGACAACTCGCTGGCCGTGTCGCGGATGAGCAACATGGCGGTCGGCGCGCTGGTCAAGGAGCGTATCGGCATCCGCCCGCTGGTGCACATCGCCTGCCGCGACCGCAACCTGATCGGCACCCAGTCCCACATGATGGGGCTGCACGCCCTGGGCATCGACCATGTGCTGGCCGTGACCGGCGATCCGGCCCGCTTCGGCGACCTGCCCGGTTCCAGTTCCGTATACGACATGACGTCTTTTGAGATCATCCGCATGATCAAGCAGCTCAACGAAGGCATTTCGTTTTCCGGCAAACCGCTCCGGCAGCGGGCCCGGTTCGTCGTCGGGGCGGCTTTCAATCCCAACGTGAAGTATCTGGACAAGGCGATCCGGCGGCTGGAAAAGAAAGTGGAAGCCGGGGCCGACTTCATCATGACGCAGCCCGTGTACGATCCGCGGCTCATCGAACGGATTGCCGACGAGACCCGGCACATTCCGGTGCCGATCTTCATCGGGATCATGCCCCTGGCCAGCGGCCGGAATGCGGAGTTTCTGCACAACGAGGTGCCGGGCATTCAGCTGTCCGACCGGGTCCGCGAGCGCATGCGCGGCCTCGAGGGAGATGACGGCCGGCGGGAAGGGCTGGCCATCGCCCGGGAGCTTCTGGACGCGGCGATGGAGCGCTTCAACGGCATTTATCTGATCACGCCCTTCATGCTTTATGAAATGACCGTGGAGCTGACCCGCTACGTCTGCCGGAAAGCCGCCGCGAAGGCGCCTTTCGCCGGCGGGGCGAACGCTTGAGCCGGGCGGGAGGCGCGCCCTCTTGTCCCGCCCCCCGTTTTCAAGTAAAATAAAGCAATAACAGGCGGGACGCGAGATTGGAAAATCCTGCAACCTCAAGCGATGGCCTCGGCGATCGGCGGGCGGTACGTACGGACAGGCCCGCGACCGGAAAGACCTGCAACCGATGGATGCGTGGGACTGCTTCCGGAAACAGTGGATGGGTGTAGTCCGACCCCTGGGCGTTGCTTGCGTGAGAGACCGGAGGGACCATTTTTCATGGCGATCAAACTGATCAACATCGGTTTTGGGAACATCGTTTCCGCAAACCGGATCATCTCCATTGTCAGTCCGGAATCGGCTCCGATCAAGCGCATCATCCAGGAAGCGCGGGACCGGCACATGCTGATCGACGCGACTTACGGGCGTCGCACGCGCGCGGTGATCATCACCGACAGCGACCATGTCATCCTGTCCGCCGTGCAGCCGGAAACCGTCGCGCACCGTTTGTCCGCCAAGGAAGAAAAAGAAGACGAAAATGTGGAATGATGCGATGACACCCAAAGGCAGCGGATTGCTGATTGTACTTTCGGGACCGTCCGGCGTCGGCAAGGGAACGGTCTGCAAGGCGCTCAGGCAACGGATGCCGGAGCTGGTCTATTCCGTGTCGGCGACGACCCGCGCGCCGCGGGCGGGAGAGCGGGAAGGCACCGATTATTTTTTTCGCACGCGCGAAGAATTCATGGAGATGATCCGCAGCGACGCGCTGCTCGAATATACCGAATATGTCGGCAACTATTACGGAACGCCGCGGGAATTCGTGGAGCGCACGCTGGCGGAAGGCAAGGATATCATCCTTGAAATCGACGTGGCGGGCGCCCGGCAGGTAAAGGAGAAGTTTCCGCGGGGCATTTTTGTGTTTTTGCTGCCTCCTTCCTTCGAAGCGCTGAAAGAACGGATCGCAGGGCGGGGCACCGAACCGCCCGAGATCATCGCGCACCGCCTGGTAAAGGCCTCGGAGGAAGTGGCCCGCGTGCGGGACTACCAGTATGCCGTCGTCAATGACGACATCGAAGCGTGCTGCGCGCGCATCCAGGCGATCATCACGGCGGAACACTGCCGGAGCGAACGGGTTCCGGAGAGCTACTTTCGGGAATTCGAGCGCATGACCAGCGCCGATCCCATTTCCGAGAGGTGAGGTAAGGTGCTGTATCCTTCCATCGACGAGCTGATGAAAAAAGTGGACAGCAAGTACACGCTGGTCGCCGCCGCTTCCAAGCGGGCGCGCGCCCTGCGGGACGGGGCTCCCACCGAACTGAAGGAGCCGAAGTCGAACAAGGTGGTCGGCGTGGCGCTGGAGGAAATCTATCACGGCCTCGTCGACATCCAGATGCCGGGCAAATGAACGGACCGGCCGCCGGCCTTAACAGACCGCAACCTTCGCGGTTGTTTTTTTTCTCGCGGCCGGCCCCCAGAGCGGAGGTGTAACGGTTGGACCAACCGCTGGCGGACAAAAGAATCGTCCTCGGCGTCACGGGCGGCATCGCCGCCTACAAGGCGGCTGTTCTGTGCAGCCGCCTTGTCTCGCTGGGAGCCGAAGTGCGCGTGATCATGACCGAAGGGGCGACCCGATTCGTTACGCCCCTCACCATGCAGACGCTGTCGCGCAACCCCGTGGCGACGGACGTGTTCGACGAGCCGGACGCGGCGTCCATCCGTCACATCGCCTGGGCCGACTGGGCCGATCTCGTGGTGGTGGCGCCGGCGACGGCGAATGTCATCGGGAAGTATGCCGCGGGGATCGCCGACGACATGCTCACCACGACGCTGCTCGCCACCACCGCGCCGGTGCTCGTCGCGCCGGCCATGAACGTGCACATGCTGGAGCATCCCGCCGTGGTCCGCAACATGGACATTCTCGCCGAACGGGGCGTGGCGTTCGTGGAGCCCGGCACCGGGCAGTTGGCGTGCGGATATGTCGGCCGGGGACGCCTCGCCGAGCCGGAAGACATCGCCGCGGCCATCGTGCGTATGCTGGCCGGCGACCGGCCGCTGGCGGGCCGAAGGGTGCTGGTGACGGCCGGCGGTACGGTGGAGCGCATCGATCCGGTCCGCTACATCACCAACGATTCCACGGGCAAGATGGGCTTCGCCCTCGCCGAAGCGGCGCGCTTCCTGGGCGCGGACGTCACCCTGGTCTGCGGTCGCACGGAAGGGACGCCGCCCGCAGGGGTGACCGTGGTTCGCGCCGAATCGGCCCTGGAAATGCGCGAGGCGGTCATGGAACGCCTGCCGCGCACCGATTTTGTCGTCAAAGCCGCCGCCGTGGCGGATTATCGCCCGGCCGTCCGCGCCGGGCATAAGATGAAGAAGGATGCGGAACGATTGACGCTGGAGCTGGTACGCAATCCCGACATTCTGCAGGAAGTGGGCGAATGGACGGCCGCCCGCCGGGCGGCGGGCGAGGCCGCGCCATTCGTCGTCGGGTTTGCCGCCGAGACCGGCGACCTGGAGCGGCACGCAATGGAGAAGCTCGCGCGCAAGAAATGCGATCTGATCGTGGCCAACGACGTGTCGGAGGCCGGCGCCGGATTTGGCGCCGACACGAACATCGTCAGCATCTACGACGCGAACGGGCTGGTGGAGGCGCTGCCGATCATGAGCAAGCGGGCGGTGGCCGAGCGGATCTGGCGGCTGGCGGCCCGGCGCGCCGCGGCGCTGCGAGGGGACGGGGACGCATGAACGTCGCCCGCGTGGTCGTCGACGTGCCCAGCCGCGAGACGGACCGGCCGTTCGACTACCTGGTGCCGGACCGGCTGAAGCCGTGGATCGAGGTGGGCAGCCGCGTCGCCGTGCCGTTCGGCAGCCGCACGCTGCAGGGCATCGTCATCGCCCTGGCGGAGCTGGCGGAAGTCGGCGAAGAACGCCTGAAGCCGGTGGCGGAAGTGCTGGACGCGACGCCGCCGCTGACGCCGGAGCTGGTGGAACTGGGCCTCTGGATGAGCCGCCGCTGGCTGTGCCCGGTCAGCGTGGCGCTCCAGGCGATGCTGCCGGCGGCGCTGAAAGGCCGGACGGAGAAATACGTGTCCCTGGCCGACGGAGCGTCCTGGGACGAAGAAGAACGCGCAGCCCACGGCGCGGTCATCGGCGCGCTGGAACGGCGCGGCGCATTGCGGCTGTCGCAGCTTTTGCGCGAATTTCCCGGAGAAGCGGATTTCGTGCGGCGCGCGCTGCGAAGCGGGCGCCTCGTGGAGACCCAGCGGGTGGAAGACCGGGTGTCCGTGCGCAAGGTGCCCACCGTGTTTCCGCCGGAGGAGGCACGCCTCCGGGAAGCCCTGGAACGCCTGCCCGCCCGTGCCGCGAAGCAGCGGGAAGCGGTGCGCTGGCTTCTGGAACGGCCCGAACGCGGGCCGGCGCCGGTGCGGGAACTGGCGGAAGCGGCCGGCGTATCGCCGACCGTCCTGCGGGCCCTCGCCGCGCAAGGATGGCTGGAGATCCGCGAGGTTCCGGTGAACCGGGACCCTTACGCGGGCCGCGTGTTCCGCCCCACTTCGGCCTTGCCGCTCACGCCGGCCCAGCAAGGCGCCTTCGCGCCGCTGGCTGCGGCCATCGGGCGCGGCGAAGGGGGCGTTTTTTTGCTGCACGGGGTGACCGGCAGCGGCAAGACGGAGCTGTACCTGCAGGCGATCCAGCAATGCCTGGAACGCGGGCTCGAGGCGATCGTGCTGGTGCCGGAAATCGCCCTCACCCCGCAGATGGCCGAGCGGTTCAAAAGCCGTTTCGGCGCCGACGTGGCGGTGATGCACAGCCGGCTTTCGGACGGGGAACGGTACGACGAATGGCGCAAAATCCGCGAGGGCCGGGCCAGGGTGGCGCTCGGCGCCCGTTCCGCCGTGTTCGCCCCGTTCCGGCGGCTTGGCCTGATCGTCGTCGACGAAGAGCACGAAACCTCCTACAAGCAGGAGGACAACCCCAAATACCACGCCCGCGACGTCGCCGTGGAGCGGGCAAGGCGCAACGGCGCGGTGGTGCTGCTCGGCTCCGCCACGCCGTCCCTGGAGACGTATGCGGCGGCGACGGGACTGGCGGAGCCTTCCGGCGCCTTCTCACCGTCCGGTTCCTCCGCCGTCCGGCCCCGCTACCTGCGGCTGGCGGAGCGGATCGGGGACCGGCCGCTGCCCGCCGTGCGGATCGTCGACATGCGCGAGGAGCTGCGGCGCGGCAACCGCGCCATGTTCAGCCGGGCCCTGGCCGAAGCGCTGCGGGAGCGGCTGGACCGCGGGGAGCAGACCGTGCTGCTCCTCAACCGGCGGGGGTACTCCACGTTCGTCATGTGCCGATCCTGCGGTTTTACGGCGGCCTGCCCGCACTGTGACATTTCCCTCACCTACCATCGCGGGTCCGGGAATCTGCGGTGCCACTACTGCGGCTATGCCGAACCGGAACAGGCAACGTGCCCGGCGTGCGCCAGCCCCCACATCCGCTATTTCGGGACGGGCACGCAGAAGGTGGAAGAATATCTGGCGTCGGCGTTTCCCGGCGTCCGCGTCATCCGCATGGATCTGGACACCACGACGGAAAAGGGTTCCCACGAAAAATGGCTGACCCTGTTCCGCGAGCGCAAGGCGGACGTGCTGCTCGGCACGCAGATGGTGGCCAAGGGGCTCGATTTTCCGCATGTGACGCTGGTGGGCGTGCTGGCCGCCGACGCCACGCTGCGCCTGCCCGATTTCCGCAGCTGGGAGCGCACGTTCCAGCTCCTGACCCAGGTGGCCGGGCGCGCCGGCCGGCATGAACTGCCGGGGGAAGTCATCATTCAGACCTACGATCCGGATCACGTCTCGGTGGTGTGCGCGGGACGCCACGATTACGAGGGGTTTGCCGAGGAGGAGCTCCGCCACCGCCGTCTGCTCGGTTACCCGCCTTACGGGCGGCTCGTTTCCGTCGTGTTCGCCCACGAGCGGCGGGAAGTGGCCCTGGAAGCCGGCGAAGGGTTCGCGGATTTCCTGCGAAGCCGGGCGGCGGCCATGGGGCTGTCCGACCGGTTCGACGCCTCCGGCGCCCCGGCCCTGGACGTGCTCGGCCCCGCGGCCGCGCCCGTGGCGCGCCTGAAAGATCGATACCGCATCCAATGTGTGGTAAAATATCGGGGTGGCGTGGATGCGGGAAGCCTGGTGTCCGCCGCGCTGGAGCCCCTGGGCGCCGCCATGCGCCGGGGCGGGCTCCAGGTGTCGGTGGACGTGGATCCGCAAATGATGATGTGACAAAAAAGGATGATGAAACATGGCCATACGCATGATCGTCCAGCATCCCGATCCGGTTTTGCGGGAACGGGCCAAGGAAGTGACCAAGTTCAACGCCAATCTCCACAAGCTGCTCGACGACCTGGCGGACACGATGTACGACGCCCAGGGCGTCGGGCTGGCCGCGCCGCAGATCGGCATCCTGAAGCGGGCGTTCGTCGTGGATGCGGACGGCAGCGGCCTCATCGAACTGGTGAATCCGGAAATCGTGCTGAAGGAAGGCGAACAGTTCGGTCCGGAAGGGTGCCTCAGCATCCCGGGGCTGCGGGCCAAGCGCGTCGTCATCCGCGGCCAGGACCGCTACGGCAACCCGGTGGAATATGAGGGCGTCGATTTGCTCGCGCGGGCGTTCCAGCACGAGCTGGATCACTTAAACGGCGTCCTGTTCATCGATATAGCCGAATCGGTGTACGAACGGCCCCAGGAGCCGGAAAGGGACGGCGAGTGACCGATGCGGGTCGTTTTCATGGGCACCCCCGCCTTCGCCGTCCCCTCCCTGTCCGTCCTGCTGGAGGAAGGGGCGAACGTGGCGGCGGTGGTCACCCAGCCCGACCGCCCGCAGGGGCGCAAGCGGGAACCGGTGCCGCCGCCGGTCAAGGCGTTCGCGCTGGAACGCGGGCTGACCGTGCTGCAGCCGGCGAAGCTGCGCAGTCCGGAGGCGGTGGCGGAGCTGGCGGCCCTGAAGCCCGATCTCATCGTCACCGCCGCATACGGGCAAATCCTGCCCCGCGCAGTGCTGGATCTGCCGCCGCGGGGCTGCGTCAACGTGCACGGGTCCCTGCTGCCGCGCTACCGCGGAGGCGCGCCGATCCAGCGGGCGATCATGAACGGGGAAACGGTGACGGGCGTGACGCTGATGTACATGGAGGAAACGCTGGACACCGGCGACATGATCGCCAGCGTGGAGGTGCCCATCGAAGAAACCGACACGGCGGGCGACCTGTTTGAGAAACTGGGCAGGGCCGGAGCCGAGCTGCTCCGCCGGTGGCTGCCGGCGCTCAGGGACGGCACGGCGCCGCGCACGCCGCAGGACGAGCGGCTGGCCACCTACGCGCCCAATCTGACCCGCGAAGACGAGCGCATCGACTGGACCCGCACGGCCCGGGAAGTGCACAACCAGGTGCGCGCATTGGCGCCGATGGTCGGCGCGTACGCGCTTTGGCGGGGACAGCCGTTGAAAGTGTGGGCCTGCCTTCCGCCGCGGGAGGCGGACGCCGGCCTGCCCGACGACTGGCGGAAGCTGCCGCCGGGGGCGGTGCTGGAAACGGGGCGTGCGGGCATCCGGGTGCGGACGGGCGACGGGAGCATCGTGCTGGCCATGGTGCAGCCCGCCGGCAAAAAGGCGATGACCGCCGCGGAATTTGTCCGGGGCGCGCGGCTTTCTCCCGGCGATTTGCTGGAGTAGGCCGCGCGTTTTGCGTGGATGCGACGTGCAGCGGAAGGATGCGGCGGGCGTTTTTTCGTGCAAAAATCATGATATTTTTGTCGTTGTTACGAACGGCGGCGGAAAGTAAGAAAAGGAGGCAGGGACATGGGCCAAAGCCGGGGCGGACGGCGCGGCGGAGCCGGACCGGCCGGACCGCGCGAAGTGGCATGGCGCGTGCTGGTGCGCGTCGGCGAAGAGGGCGCGTTCAGCGGCATCGAGCTGAATCACGCCCTGGAGCAGGCGCGGTTGTCCCGGGAGGACGCCGCCCTGGCCACGGAGCTCGTCTACGGGACGATCCAGCGGCTGAACACCATCGACTGGGTGCTCGCCGGGCGGGTGAAAGGCTGGCCCGACCGCGTCGAGCCCGACGTGCGGGCCCTGCTGCGCCTCAGCTACTACCAGCTTCGCTGGCTGACGCGCGTGCCGCCCTACGCCGTGGTGAACGAGGCGGTGCGCCTGGCCAAGAAACACCGCCATCCCGGCGTCGCCGGCCTCGTCAACGCCGTGCTGCGCGGCTTGCTGCGGGACGGCGTCGCGCCTCCCCTGCCCGGCCATCTGTCCGCCGCCGAACGCATCGCGCTGGAGCACAGCCACCCCCTTTGGCTGGTGGAGCGCTGGATCGCCGAATACGGCAGGGAAACGGCGGAAGCCGTCTGCCGCGCGGGCAACGAGCCGCCGCGCCAGTCCGCGCGGGTCAACCCGCTGCGGACAAGCCGCGAGCGGCTGCTGGAGGAAATGCGGGAAGCGGGTCTGGACGCCCGGCCTTCCCTCCTCAGCGAAGCGGGCGTGACGGTGGCGCGCGGCGGCAATCTGGCGGCGACGCCCTGGTTCGCCGCGGGACAGCTGACCATCCAGGACGAAAGCTCCATGCTGGTCGCGGCGGTGGCGAATCCGCAACCCGGTTCGGTGGCGGTGGACTGCTGCGCGGCGCCGGGCGGCAAGGCGACCCATCTGGCGGAGCTGATGGAAGGCCGGGGCGAGGTCATCGCCAACGACCTGCATCCGCGCAAGGCGGACCTGGTCCGGCAGCACGCCGAACGGCTGGGGCTGTCCTGCATCCGGGTGGTCGCGGGGGACGCCGCCGATCTGCCCGAACGGCTGGGCGCGGAGAGCGCGGACGTGGTCCTGCTGGACGCGCCCTGTACCGGCCTGGGCGTCATCCGGCGCAAACCGGAAATCAAATGGAACAAAACGGAACGGGACATCGCGGACCTGGCGGAACTCCAGGCGAAGCTGCTGGACCGCGCGCAGGCGCTGGTCAAGCCGGGAGGGGTGCTGGTTTACAGTACCTGCACCATCGCCCGCGGGGAGAACGAGGATAACGTGCGCCGTTTCTTGAGCCGCCATCCCGACTTTTCCCTCGATCCCTTCTGGCCGGAACCCGTACTGGCGCCCCTGCGCAAGGCGGGGCTGCCGGCGGATCCGTTTCCCGGCATGATCCAGATTCTTCCGCATCACTTCGGCACCGACGGCTTTTTCATCGCACGCTTCCGCCGGGCGGCGGGAGCCGGGTGAGGGAGAGCGCGCCGTCATCCCGACGGTCGCGACTGAAGGCGTACGTGCCGGCGGCCTCGAGAGGGCCGTGCCTGCGGTCGAACGCTCCGGCGGCTGCGACAAAAGCACCAAAAAGTTGCCGCATTTCCGCTTCCGGCGGGCCATGGCCCCGGAGGCCCACCGGCAACCGCTTTCGGGGGAACGGCGGATTGTGATAAAATGAAACGAACGGACGCGCAGGGCAAGCCCGGCGGGTCCGGAGCGGATTTTCGCAAAACCTCCGGACGGCGGTCCGGAACCTGGCGGCGCCCCCCGGGCGGCCGCAACGGAGTGAACAGACATGGATCAGGTGCTTCCCCTCATCTACGACCTCACGCTCGATCAGCTGGAAGACTGGGCGGAAGCGCAAGGAGAACCCAAATTTCGCGGCGAACAAATCTTTCAATGGCTTTATGCGAAAAGAGCCGATTCCTTTGACGCCATGACCAACCTGCCCCTTGGACTGCGGCGCAGGCTGGCCGAACATTTTCGGATCGCGGCGCTGGAAGAGATCACGCGTCTGGCGTCGAAGGACGGCACGGTCAAATTTTTGTTCGGCCTGCACGACCGCCACGCCATCGAGACCGTGCTGATGCGGCACCGCTACGGCAACAGCGTGTGCGTCACCACGCAGGTCGGCTGCCGCATCGGCTGCACGTTCTGCGCCTCCACCATCGGCGGCCTCAAACGAAACCTCACGGCCGGCGAGATCGCCGCCCAGGTGATTTTCGCGCAACGGCTGCTGGATGAAGAAAACGCCAGGGTGTCCAGCATCGTCGTCATGGGATCGGGCGAACCCTTTGAAAATTACGACGCCACCATGACCTTCATGCGTCTGATGTCGCACCCGAAGGGACTGGCCATCGGCCAGCGGCATATCACCGTGTCCACCAGCGGCATCGTGCCGAACATCTACCGGTTCGCGGACGAAAACACCCAGTTCACGCTGGCCGTTTCCCTTCATGCGCCGAACGACGAACTCCGCTCCAGGCTGATGCCCGTCAACCGCCGCCATCCCTTCCGGGAGCTGATGAAAGCGTGCCGCTACTACATTTCCCGGACGGGGCGCCGGATCACGTTCGAATACG
>ERZ795043.1366-NODE-1366-length-12385-cov-4.931792_pt1 | contig 12385 bp, 8 predicted proteins | sample MGYA00375127_ERZ795043 | MGnify/ENA primary metagenome ERZ795043 (study PRJEB30172, sample SAMN05518447) | compost metagenome | isolation source: Feedstock adapted compost from Newby Island compost facility, Milpitas, CA | place: USA:Newby Island compost facility... | reverse complement strand
GAGCAGTGGGCGAACGACGAATTCCGCAGCGTGAACGCGCATATCGAATACTTGCTCCGCGAAGCCCTGTACCGCGCCGGCCGGCTGAAGCGGCGGCCGCCAGGAATCGCGCCGGAGGCGGCCGGCGAATCCGGCGGCAATCCCGGAGGCGAACCCGGCGGGAAGCCGCCAACCGGTTGAGGACGCATCCGGCCAATGCGCAAACGGCAAGAGCCCGCATCCCCCGATGCGGGCTCGATTCGCGTCAAGACGCCGCGTTTTCCGTCACGGAAGTCTCGGCGTCGCGTTTTTCGCTCCTGCCATCCATTCTTCCCATTCCCTCGCCAGGCTCGCCAGATCACGCCCGGCCGTCTCCCGATCCCGGTATGTGAGGTACTCCTCCCGCGTCCGGGTCGGAAACAGATTCATCGGATCGGCATAGCCGGGCCGCGCCAGGTACGGATGGAACGACGCGGGCACCGCGACGGCGATCTCCCGCCGCATTTGCTCCCGCAGCGCCTCGACGCTCCTGTTCTCGCTTATGGTGAACGTCTGGTTGATCGCATCAAGCGTATTCATCGCCGCGAACGTCAGCGCCTCCTCATCCGTCCCGCCTATGAGCCATTTCAGGAATTCCCAGGCCAAACCCTGCTGCGCGCTGTCCCGCACGACGGCAAACCCGCTCAAGGGGGCGGCGTTGAGCCGCTCGCCGTCCGGCGCTTTCGGCAGCGGGCCGACGCCGTATTCCGCGTTCCTGGGATAGAGCAGATTCCAAAGCGCTCCCGCCCGGTATATGCCGAGGGCTTCCAGTTCCTCTCCCTCCGAATCCGGCAGGTCTCCCTCGGGTATGAGCTGCATATACCGCACGAACGCCTCGATCGTCTCTTCGCTGTCCAGCCAGCCGATGACCTCGCGGCCGTCCGGCGACGTGTACGTTCCGCCCCAGCTCCGGATCAGCGATTCCGACCAATCCACATCCACGGGAAAAGAAACGGCGAACCCCGCTTCCACAAGCCGCTGCGCCGCCTCCGCAAAGTCGATGATCGTCCAGCCTTCCTCCGGCTCGGCCAGCCCCAGCTCCGCGAACTTGGCCGGATCGTAGTAGACCACCATCGGATCGACGCGGATCGGCAGCAACACCGCACCGCCGGCCGGCGTCGCGCGGCTGATCAGATCCCCGTACGGACCGGGCCACAGGTTCTCCTGCCCGATCCAGTCCCCGAGGTCCATCAGCCGATCGGCGTACAGCGTCGCGGCCTGATAAGCGGTCAGCTCCACGATGTCCGGCGCATGCTCGCTCAACACGTCATCCAGATTTCCCTTTCCGGACGGGATGTCGATCACTTCGATTTCCACGCCCGGATGCGCTTCCATGAATTCCTTCATCCGCTCCTGGATCAGCGTTACTCTCCAGGGATACGTCCCCGCCAGGTACGGACGCGTCATGGGATTGCCGTTCAAGAACAGCGCGATGCGAAGCGTTCCCGACAATTCGGGCGAACTCTCGCGCGCGTCGCGCCCATCCCGCCCGATCCGAAAGCCGACAGCAACAGGATCAGACAGGCCAGGACGACGATGGCCCAACGATTCATATTGCCAGCCCCCTGCTTTTCCTGTTTTTATATATTTTCCTTTTGTTTGTTTTTTTCGTCAATTCGGACGCCAATATTTTCAAGTGATCTTCGTTCATGGTCAAGCCCTTGGCCATGACCTTGCCGTCCGGCGACAGAAGATAGGCGAAAGGAAAGATTTCCGTCCGGAGCGTCCTCAATTCGTCATGATCGATGGCCGCGACCGGCATGTGAAGGCCGTATTCGTCGACGACGCTCCTGACCGATTCACGGTCTCCCAGCATCAGGGAAACAACGCGAATGTCGGGATGCTCCCTGGCAAACCGGGGAAGGACGGGATACAGCATTTTGCACGCGCCGCAGTCGGGAGAGGTGAGCACGACGACCGTTCCGCCGCCATGGGCGAAATCGTGATGTCGGGACGCGTCAATCCAGTCGAAGGCAAGGATCGGAAACGAATCTCCCGCCGGTATCCCGTGGCTTTGGTGGGTCAACACCCCCAGGGGAAACGGATTGGAAAGTTTGGACAACAATCCGGCCACAACGGAGCAGACCGCGATGAGGACAACGGATTGCAACATCACCGATCCGATGACAACGGATTCCATCATTTATCCCCCTTCCCTAGAGCAAACTTCCGCGCCTCAGTTTCCGCAAATAGGCCCGCATCCTGTCAACGAGAATATACAGACAGATGACGAGCAGACTGTCCGTGATCCAAAACGCGAACAGGACAGGATCGGCCGCGGGACTGATCCGTTCCTCCCCGTTCAGGAGAACAATCAGCGCCAGACCGGCGAGGATGGCGGATTTGACCAACGTCTCAACGCCCAACCGTTCATCCGTCAATTGACCGAAACAATGGCATTTTTCATCGGTCCCGCGCACGGCCGAGCGAAGGGAGAGCGCCGCGAACAGCAGCGTCAGGGCGAGTATCGTGAACGCTCCGCAAATCGCCAGGGTATCGATCAGCAGCATGACCCCCGACGCGATCTCGGCGGCAATGACCAGATGGGCCGCGGCGCCCGCCGTTTTGACGGGGAACCGTGAAAGCTGCGCCACGGTGTTGCGAAATGAAGCGAAAGACAGCCATTTGGCCAATCCCGAAACCGCAAACACGCAAAACAGGAACACCTGCACAAACGGAATGAGCGCTTGCATCAGATCACCTCCGAATAAACGCCTTTCAAAGATTCCCGCTGAAGCCGATACATCTTCGCATATTCGCCGTCCAGGCGGATCAACGCATCGTGGGTTCCCGATTCCACCAGCCTGCCTTCCTTCAGGACGAAAATGTTGTCCATAAGCGGGCACAGCGACAGCCGATGCGTGATGACGATCGCGGTTTGATCCTTCATTAATTCATGCAAGGTTCTCATGATGGCCCGTTCGGTAACCGGATCCATGGAAGCGGTCGGCTCGTCCAGCACGATGATCCGGGATTTGCGGAAAAACGTCCGTGCCAAAGCGATCCGCTGCCACTGTCCATACGACAGTTCACGCCCCTCCCCGAACATCGTCCCCAGTTGGGTGTCAAATTGCTGCGGCATCTGCTCGATCAGATCCAGAACGCCCGCCCGCTTCGCCGCCGACCGGATCTCTTCCATACGGGACGCGGCATCCGCAAGGGCGATGTTCTCCGCCGCGGTCAGTTCATAGCGGACGAAATCCTGAAACAACGCGGAGACGTGACTTCGAAAATCTTCCGTGTCTATATGCTCAATCGGAATGCCGTCGATCTCGATCGCGCCTTTATCCGGCTTGTACAGTCCGAGCAGACACTTGGCGAGGGTCGACTTTCCCGCGCCGTTTTCCCCGACGATCGCGACTTTTTCCCCGGGGCGGATTTCCAGGGAAATATCCTTGAGCACCTTGACCGGACGGTTGGGATAGGCGAACTCGACGCCGGAAACCTTGATGCCCCGCCTGATCGGATCGGGAAACCGTACAGCGGCGACTGTTCCCTTCGATTCCGGCTCGCCGTCAATGAAGGCCATCATCTCGGACACATAGTAGGTGGATTCATAGACCGTCGCGAGATCCATCGCCAGCTTCTGAATCAGCGCTTGGCTCGAGACAACGGTTTGGGCGAGGGCAACATAGGCGCCCACCGTCAATCTTCCCAACCAGCCGAAATACAAGAGCAACGCGATCAACCCGTGTTGCAGCAGCACGCCGAAGGAATCGACGCCGAGCACCTTGAGCGTCGCCCTTTTCTCCAAATCGAGCTGCTCCGACGCCGTTTGCCCGAACATCCGGCGCCAACCGTTCAGCAGGAAAGAAGCGGAGTTGAAGATCCGGATTTCCTTGGCGAATTCTTTACGGGTCAGGAGATGAAAAAAATAGTCGGTTTTTCGGGACAGCGGCGTCTGGTGAATCATTTGCGCGAATCTCGATTTTCCGATGCGCAGGTTGACAAGCAACGAGGGGACAATGTACAACAGCAGCGCCGCGGACAACCACGGACTTACGTCGGCCAATATGGCGAGAAACGAGACCAGCGTGATCACGGATTGTATGCCCGAAAACAGGCTGTTCAAAATATTGGCCTTGGATTGGGCATACGTCGCCTGGTGAAATTTGTCGTAATAACCGGGGGAATCAAAGACGGCGAGCGGCAGCCGGACGGCTTGCCCGGCGATTTTTTCCTGAAAATAACGCTTGATGCCGACCTGGATGCGGGCGAATTGATAACGTTCAAGACCGAGCAGCGCGGATAGCAGCACAAACAGCAACAGCTGGACGGACAAATAGAGCGAGACCCGGGCGATATTGCCGTGTCCGGAAAAAAGAACCGCCGCTTCGTCCACCAGTTTCCGGGTTACGACAATTTGAGCGGAGGGGATAAGGGACGCGACGATTTTGACGGACAGGTAAACGGCGGCGCGAATCGGTTGTTCGGCCCAAAAGATGGCGATCAATCGCTTCAGGATCGCCAATCGGTTCCCCGTCCTTTCTCCCCGAAAGAGCAAATAACCTCATGCCTCCTTGTCATCCATTTTGAGTAAAAATTATACTTATAATCCCATATAAAATAAATAGAACTTTTTTACCTAATATTTAGTCTTTTAAAATGATTCCAAATGAAGGGCTTACATTATACAATCTGGATAGTCTCCCGATGAAAGGAGGTGTGAGTAATGCCGTGCCGTCTCGTTCATATCGCTTGCGTGGACTGCTACCAGGCCGAACAGTGGAAAAAGGAAAAGCTGGAGGTTTATTACTGCGGTGAAGGACACAACGCCTACACGGATTACCGGTACAAGGGCTGCGGAACCTGCTGATCCTCTTTTCCTCTGACCTGCGGGTCCGCGGTGACACCCGGGCGTGTTGCCGCGGATCTCTCTTAACCATCCCTCGAAATGAAACGAGCCGGCCGGGCGGCGGTTTCGGTCCCGCCCCGGCCGGCTTGCCGTGTCTGCGCCGGCATGCGGCTTACGTTGCGTATGGCGCTCGCTTTTTTCCCCGCACTTCTTACCTGCCGTTCGGCGGCGTCTTGTCGTGACGCACGGCGAACCAGTCTCCCGCGTCAAGCACCCGGTCATCCGCCATATAGTCCCCGTAAGGCTTTCCGCTGTCGAAGGGACCGTCGAAGACGACCAGCCGGAGATAGGGTCCGGAAGACCTCATGATTTCCGTCGTGCCGTCGGGATGCGTGATCGTGCCCCAGTTGTCGCTGTACAGTTGGTCGAGCGGCATGTTGACCTCCGACGACGAAACCGTCCGGGCGTTGCCGCTCGTGTTGGCGATCACGAGGGTTCCCGTGTTGAAGTCCGGGCCCGGGGTCTGGTTGTTCGGCGCCGTCAGGTAAATGGCGCTGTAGGCGGGCAGGATGAACGGCCGGTCGTTCGTCAGGGCGTACCGGTTGGTCGGCTGATCCCTGCCGGGGTATTGCTCCACCTTCGCGATGTACATCCGGAACATGCCGCCGTCCCGGAAATGAGAAGCGCCCATGCCCTGTCCGGCGCCGCTTCCGCTTCCCGCGGCCGGCTTGGCGGCCCCCGCGCTCACCGCCGTTTCATGCAGACGTTTCGCCATGATGACCGCCTGCTCGACGGTGGTGTTCTCCTTCGGGCCGAACGTGCGCTCGCTTGTCCCCTTGACGACGTCGATCGAAGACATGAATTCGATCGCTTCCGCCGCGAAATCCGAGAACCGGCTCCGGTCGTCGAAGGCTTTGGCCTTGCCGTACGGAATGCGGACGGAGCCTTCATCCAGCACGCGCTTCAGCATCGTGGCGAGCTGTTCCCGCGTAATCTGCGCGTCGGGAGAAAAGAGATCCTGCGCCGTGCCCCGGACGATGCCGAGCCGGTAAGCCCTGACGATGTCCGGATTTTGCACGTCGCGGAACGGATTCGGAGCCGCGTCGAGCGCGCCCGCGTCCGTGCCGGTCAGGAGCTCGTACAGCCTGAGCGCGACCAGGGCGAACTGCTCCCGGGTGATGTTCTTCGCAAAGTCCAGTCGCGCCACCGGATCGGTCAACCCCAGGCTTTGCGCGTCCGCAATCTCCCGCTGCGCCCACCCGGAGACCCCTTTCAGCGCGACCGCTTCCTGCGTCGCGCCTCCCGCGGGCGCGCCCGGATCCGGCGATCCCGGCTCGATGATCGTGAAGCGGATCGTCTTCCGGTTGCCGCCGGGTCCGGTCACCACCAGCTCGTACTGGCCGGGCTCGCTCACCTTGTCCCACGACCGGATCGGCTTGCCGTTCAGCGTCGCCGTCCCGTCGCTGAACCGGATCGTGCGCTCCGTCGTGTACAGGCCAAGGTCCGTAACGCCGCGGACGACGACATCCGGCGCCTTGATGGTGAACCGGATGACGGCGCGATTGCCGCCTTCGTCGGTGACGATCAGCTCGTGATCCCCGTACTCGCCTACATACAATTCATAGTTCGGTTCGCCGGTTATCTGGTCGACCTCGAACCGGACGCTTGCGGGCTTGCCGTTCAGCTCGGCCCGACCCTCGTCAAATCTGATGGTCACCGGCTCCCCGTAAACGCCGCCGTCGACGACGCCGGTAATGTTCGGCGGGGTCTTGTCGATGATGAAGTAATTGTATTTCAACACCCCGTCGAAGATGACGATTTCGTATCGGCCCTCCCGTGTGACGGTATGGCCGCTTTCGATCGGCCTGCCATTCAGCGTCACTTCCACGTCGGGACCGAAATTCAGGACGACATCCGTCGAGTACACGCCTCCTTCCACGACGTCGGGAATTTTCGACCGCAGCAGATCACTGGCCGAATTATCCAGTTTCAAATATTTCAGATTGGGAAGATCCTTGACCGGGTACGCGTCGACATTCGGGTTGTCGTAAAGTTCAAGGTGATAAAGCAGGTTTTTGTCGGACAGGGCCGAAATATCGACCAGTTGGTTGTTGCTGGCGCGCAACTCCCGCAGCTCGGACATGTTCCGGAGCGCGTCAAGATTCCGGAGCCGGTTGTCGGACAAGTTCAACTCCACCATTCGGGTCAACGGTTCCAGCATGCCGATGTCTTCGAGACCCAATCCGTCCATGCTCAGGTACCGCATATTGACAAGATTCGAGATCGGCGTGAAGTCCGTGATTTTTCCGTTATATCCCAGATACAACTCAATCAGATCGCGCAATCCGGCCAGGGCGTCAATCCGCTCGATGTCGTTGTGCGAGATCCCGAGATGCGCAAGGCGCGTCAAACCGGCCAGGGCTGAAATATCCCGGATTTCATTGTCGTCGACGAACAACTCTTCGAGCGATTTCAGACCGGCGAGCGGCGACAGATCGGAGATCCGGTTATTGCTCAGGTACAGATCCCGCAAATTTTTCAGTCCGGACAACGGACGGATGTCCCGTATGTTGTTGTAGTCAAGTTTCAGGATTCGCAAACCCTCGTGCCGGCTGAGCGGACTGATGTCCTCAAGCTGGTTGCCGATCAGATGGAGCTCATACAACGTCGAAAACGTGGACAGCACGCTGATGTCGCGAACGTTCGTAGCCGTCGCAAAAAGAATATTCAACTTCTTGTTCGCCAGCGGGCTGAGATCGCTGACATTGGTAAAGCTGATGGTCAGTACGGTCAATTGATCCAGTGTCGAAAGCGGCCCGATGTCTACAATCTTCGTGTTGAACAGGTCAAGTTCGATCAGCTTCAATCCGGCCAGAGGACGCAGATCGGACACATTGGTATTCGACAACGTCAAGTAATAAAGCCCTTTCAAATGAGACAGGGGAGCAAGATCTTCAACCGGATTTAGGCTCAGATCGATCGATTGGACCCGGATCGCGTGCTCCAGCCCGGTCAGATCCCGGATGTAGGATTTTCTCAAATCGAGATGGCCCGTTGCGCTTTCCATCTCGGCGATCGAGATTTGCCCGTCTCCGTTGGTGTCGACGCCGTTGGCGATCAGCGCCTTTTTCAGATTCGGATCGGGAAAATCGATGATGGTGTCATCGGCGCTGACAACGCGGACCATCCCCGGGCCGGCAAGTCCCGTACCCGCCAATAACAGGGCCGCCATCAGCGCGATCTTCGAGAGCTTTGCAAGACAGGTGCGGCGATGCAGCAGCTTCCGAATCCTCCTTGAATATGTCGTTTTTCTACATCTTTTGACATCCGGTCCCGATTTTCCTATTTTTTCTGACAAACAAAAACGGGGCCGCCCGAAAGCCCCGCCCATGACGGTCTTCCGGACAGCCCCTTGCGCCGATTCGATAGGAATATCTGCCGATTGGATGTTCAGTGCGAAGACATGCCGTGCGCGGCCTGCGCGGCTTCCGGCTCCGGCGGCCGGTGCTTGAAGATCGTCGCCAGCGCGGCCGTGCCGAGCGCCATGACCAGCGCGGATACCGCGTACAGCGCCTCGAGCGGGAACCAGGCCTTCAGGCTGCCGCCCGTCGCGATCATCACGACCATCATGCCCATGAACATCGGGTTGAGCACCCCGTTCACGCGGCCGACGATCGATTCGTCGGACCAGCGCAGAATCATCGTGCTGATCCCGATGTGGATGGACGGGAACGTAAGCCCGGAGATGAACTGCAGGACCAGCGTCAGCCAGACGTGCTCGGACAGGCCGATCCCCAGCGTCGTGAGGGCGCCGGCGAACATGCCGAACGCGAGCAGCTTCTGCGGCAGGATGCGGCGCGCCAGCGCGGCGATCAGCCCTCCGCCGGCGAGCATGGCCACCCCGTTCACCATGAGCAGGAACTGCAGGAACTCCTTCTCCTGACCCAGCTTCTCCGTCACGACGAAAATGCCGAGCGGCTGCACCATGCCGACCCCGATGCCCGCCAGCGCGAACGTGAGCCCCAGCATCCGCAGCACCGGACTGCGCCAGACATAGCGGAATCCCTCGGCCAGTTCCTCCCGGAAATTCCCCGGGCGCGCCTGCGCTCCGGCCGGCATGCCCGCCGCTCCGGCCGCCGCCCCGCCGGCCGCTTCCCGGCCCGACGGCGTCTCCGGCAGCCGGAGCAGCACGACCGCGGACAGCAGGAACGCGACGCCCATCACCGCGATCGAGATTTCGATCCCGAACCGGTTGTACATGAACGTGCCGAGCGCCGGACCGCCGACCATGAAGATCGCGACCATCGACTGGAAGAACGCCATCGCCTGCTGCAGCTGCTCCGGATGGAGATGGATCTTGAACATGCGCATCGCGGAAGGCTGCGAGAACTGCGACAGGATGGACGACACCAGCGTCGCGAAGAACACCATCTGCCACACGCCGGCGGCAAGTGTCGCCATCACGGCGAAGACCGACAGCGCCGACAGGAAGTCGCTCCAGACCATCGTCCGCTTCGGCCGCCAGCGGTCCGCGAACGTCCCGCCGATGAACGAGAACAGGAAGATCGGCAGGAACTCCGCCACATAGATCATCGAGATGGCGATGGGATCCGAATCCGTCATGTCGGTGACGAACAGCAGAATCGCGAAGTTGCGTACCCAGATGCCGATTTGCAGCATGACGTTCGACAGCAGGACGGTCTGGAAGAACCGGTTGCCGAACAACCCGGCCGGGCGCGCCCCGTTTGCCGTTGACATGGATGCAAGCTCCTTTCTTCTCCGGGACATCCGCCGTCCCATGCATCAGACTTTCGATTCTACACCTCCCGGCCTGCCGCGTCAAGGTCAATCTTGAGGAGAAAACATTCCCGCCGTCACCGCGCCTTCATGGACGCCATCGCCGCGTCGAGCAGACCGGCAGCGCGCCCGAGGATGACCTTCCCCTCCGCCGGATCGGCCATCGCCCGCAGTTCTTCGAGCGTCAGCACCGGATACGCGTCCGGATGGGTCACCTGCTGGTTGAACGGCGCCGGGGGCGATTGGACCATTTCCCGCGCCATCAGCTCCTTCAGCGTCTCGTATCGCTCGTCCGGAAACGACCGATACCACATGGAGCTTGTTTCGAGCGTGTTGGCCGCGACGAACCGCAGCGCCTCCTCTCCCGTCTCGCCGACGATGAACGCCATCAGTTCCCAGGCGAGATCCTTCTGCGCGGAATCGGCCATGATGGCGAGGCCCGTCATCAGCGACGAGTTGAGCCGCTCGCCCGAAGGCGCGACCGGCATCGGCGCGGGCGCGAAGTTGCCGAATTCGTCCCGGACCGGCCAGTACATCCCGGTGGCGCGCATCAGGCCGATCGCAGGCGCCGACCGGTTCTGCGGCCGGTTCCGGATCGCCAGGTCGACAGGCATCATCTCGGCATAGCGGCTGAAAGCCATGGCGGTCGCGTCGCTGTCCAGGTAACCGGAGGCGGTCTCGCCGTCGTCGGACAGATAGATGCCGCCGAGTCCGCGGATGAACGGCTCGACCGAATTCCAGTCGGTCGGAATGCCGATCGGCGTGCCCAGTCCGCCCAGCCATGCCGCTTTTCGCGTGAATTCTTCCCAGTCCCAGTTCTCCGTCGGTTCGGGCACGCCGGCTCGCCTGAACGTTAACCGGTCATAGTAGGCGACCACCGGATCGCTGGTCACCGGCAGCAGATACGGCTCGCCGTCAATCTCCGCGAGATCGATCATCCGCAGGTACCCGTCCTCCCAGCGCGCGGCGGCGCGATCAACGTATCCGGCCAGGCTCGCAAGCTTTCCGGCCGCCGTCAGGCGCGCCTCGATCGGACTGAGCTCGACGATGTCCGGCGCCCATTCGGGATCGTCCAGCACCCGGCGAAGATCGCGCATGATTCCGCCGAAGTCCAGCACCTCGATCTCGACGCCCGGATGCAGATCCATGAACGCAGCCATCCGATCCTGGATCGGGTACGGTTTTTCCCCCGCGCGGTAAGGCTTCTCCGAATTCAGGTAGCCGCTATGCAGCGCCACGCACAGCGTGCCGGTGTACCGCGGCCGGTCATCTTCATCCCTTGCCACGGGCGCCGCCGGCTGACAGCCTCCCGCAAGGAGCAGACACGCCATCAGGAAAAAAAGAACGATTCTTCGCATACGCATCCCCCGTTCCCGCATCATGCGCCCACGTCCCGTCCGAAACCGCTTGCATCCATGTTTCCGACCGCCGCGCCGGCGGCGGCGAAACGCTTCATTTTTCATATCCCTCGACATCATTTTGGTTACTATTTACATGAACGGGGTGTCATTGTCAACCGCGGCCGCCGCCTTGCGGGAACTTTGAAATTGTCACATCCCGGAAATCCGCGTTATCCACAGAATCATCCACATTATCCCCCGAATTGTGCATCAATTCACGCGATACTGACCGTTTTCAAACCCTAGAACGGCATGGTTTTCATCTTTTTCAACCGATTTTCGGCCATGCCGGGAAATTTTCACCCACATTATCCACATTGTCCACAGTTTGGTTGTGAAAAACTTGTCCCCGTTTCCAAAACGACGGCATTCGACATCCCGCTTGCTTCCACCGGATTTTCACACATTTTTCGGTGGATATGTGGATAAGTTTGTGCACAACCGGGACCAAGGACGGGGTAGCGGGCTGTAAAGAGGCGGGAAGTCGGATTTTCGCCCGGTCTCTTTTCCCGATTCGGCGATGCAAAAAGAAGGACGGGCAAACCGCCATCCGGCGCTCCGCCCGTCCGTTCACGAACTTGTCGGATTGTCCTTCCCCTGATCAAGCGCCGGCCGGTCAGCCTGTCTTCTCCGCCTGCGCGCGCTGGCGCGCGTCCGTCCGGATGACGGCCTGATTACACGCGCCGACGAACGCCTGCGCCACGGCGAGGATGACGTCCTTGTGGGCCGCCGTGCCGCGATAGCGCCGGCCGCCATGCAGCACCGTCACGATCGCCTCGCCGTGCGCGTCCTCGCCGGACGACAGCGAGTGGAGCTCGAGATCCTCGAATTCGGCCGCGACCGGGATCACCTGCTTGATGCAGTTGATGACCGCCTCGATCGGGCCGGCGCCCATGCCGGAACAGGTATGCTCGACGCCCGTGGAGCCCTCGCGGATCGTTACGGACGCGATGCGGGCGCGCTGCGTGCCGGACAGCACCTGCAGATCGACCAGCGTGTACGGATCTTCATGGCCCACCGACGATTCGCCGATGATGCGCAGGAACTGGTCGTCGGTGACCACCTTTTGCACGTCGGCGACCTTCTTGAAGGCGGCGTACACCTCGTCGAGCTGCTCGCCCTCGAGCTTGATGCCGTACTCCGCCGCGCGGTGCTTGAGCGCGTGGCGTCCGGAATGCTTGCCGAGCACGATCATGCTGCGCGGGATGCCCATCGCCTCGGGATCCATGATCTCGTAGGTGGCGCGGTTCTTGAGCAGGCCGTCCTGGTGGATGCCCGACTCGTGCTGGAACGCGTTGCGGCCGACGATCGGCTTGTTGAACGCGATCGGGAAATGCATCATCCGGCTGACGAGCCGCGACGTGTTGTAGATCTC
>ERZ795043.1362-NODE-1362-length-12401-cov-142.467358_pt1 | contig 12401 bp, 9 predicted proteins | sample MGYA00375127_ERZ795043 | MGnify/ENA primary metagenome ERZ795043 (study PRJEB30172, sample SAMN05518447) | compost metagenome | isolation source: Feedstock adapted compost from Newby Island compost facility, Milpitas, CA | place: USA:Newby Island compost... | reverse complement strand
GTGACCCAGGTCTCCATCGACCTCTGACACACCTCCTTCCTTCCCCGCACGCACGCCGGGCCGGTGCGTTCACCCATGGGCGCGCCGGCCTTCGGCGTTCCCCGGGGCAGGCACGCGGCCGGTCCAGGCCGAGAGCGAGCCGTACGCGTTGGGCCGCCGCCGGTTCGGCCGCCGCCGCCGGTTCGGCCGCTGCCGGTTCGGCCGGGACGGCATCCCCGGTGGCCGTCTCAGCCGCTCCTCGCGGACCGGGTGGAGTTCTGCGCGTTCCATGGGACGCGCGTTTTCTCAGCGGTCTGATCCGGTCCGAGGGCACGTGCGTCCCGGCGGTACGGCAGGCTCCGTGACCATGCCACGGTCATTCCGGACCGCGGTCACGCGCTCGCCCGTCGTGCAGCTTGACGAGCGTGTCTTCGCCTCGGTGACCAGGGAAATCGTCATGCGCGGCCGGGCCGTCGACCACCGCGACCGGTGCGGAGCGGGGATCATCGGCGGGTCGCCGGAAGCGGTCGCAGCCGGGCAGAGGCGCCCGATAGTATGCGGCAGGTGTCCGGAACATCCGCGCATGCCGTCGCCGACCAGCCCGCCGTGCGCCGGAGGCCGGCGTGGCTGCTCTCGCCGTACGCGTTACCGCTCCACGCGCTGCGCATCGCCGGAGCCTGTGCCTTACCGCTGATCATCTGGTTCTCCCTCGGCCGTGTCATCCGGTGGGGGCTCCTGCTCCTCGCGGCGACCATCTCGCACGGCGAGTGGTACCAGGCTCGGCTGGTCGTCGTGATGTTCCTGTTCACCCTGGTCGTGATGGCCTCGCTCGTCACGACCATCGGCATGCTCTACATCCTCCGCGGCGCCCTGATGGAGACCCAGGCCCGCCGCGCGGCGGGTGAGGCGCACGAGAGCCTGCTCAACGCCCTCAACCGGACCGCGCTCGTGTTCTGCGGGATCTACCTGACCTGGGGGTTCCTCGCCGAGGACGCGCGCGACTTCATGAACATCGACCTGCTCCGGCAGCCCGACCGGATCTTCATCGACGCGTTCGCGGGCGAAGAGAGCACCGTGATGCGCGGGCTCATCGGCCTCGACCTCATCGTCTCCGCGGTGACCATGGCCGTGGCCTGGGTGGTGAAGACCCTCTTCGCCCGCCGTCACGAGGCCGGCCGCGGGCGGTTCTCCGGGGTGATCGCCACCTGCGGGGAGCTCGCTTTCGTGCTGTACGGGCTGAACGCGGTGACCACGGTCTTGGGCGCCCGGTCCGACTGGGTCGGCAGCCGGGTGGTCGTCGTGGCCTGGCAGGAGTGGATGGAGAAGGCCAGGGAGAGCATCCCCGGGTGGAAGTCGGTCACCGACTTCATCGGGGAGGTCTGGCCGTACGTGGTCGACGCGCTCGTCCTCCCGCTCACCTGGCTGACGGTCGGCATCCTGGTCTACGGCGCGTACGCGGAGGACACCCGCACCACGATCCGGGGGACGCCGCTGGAGCGCGCCGCGGCGCCCCTGGAGCGCCGCACCCACGCCCTGACCCGGCGGGCGCTCGACAGGCTGACCGAGGGGTGGACGAGCCGCTGGATCCCGCTGCTCCATTCACTCCGGCTCACCATGCGCGGCGGCGCCCCGCTGTTCGGCATGTTCGCCCTGTGCTACGTGGGCCTGCACATCGGCGGCATCTACCTCGAGCGCGCCGGCCGGTACCTGCTGGACACCGGCGAGCCGTACTTCTGGATCTTCACCAGCGTGCCCATCGAGTTCGTGTCGGAGCTGATCGTCACGACGCTGAGCATGTGCCTGATCGCCGCGACCTTCGATCTCGCGGCCACCCGGGACCGGCTCGCCCGCGCGCAGGTCAGCGCCGGAAGCGCAGCACGTGATCGTTCCTCTCCTGAGACTTCGCCGCTGCCTTCATGAAGTCTTCCGTCGACTGACCGGGCACGTCCCGGTAGGTGCTCGGCCGTACCAGCAGCTCGACCTCGTCGGCGACCTCAGGCGGGGCCACGCCGATGAACTCCATCCGGTAGGTCACGCCGATCCGGTTCTGCTCGGTCGACGGCGGGGTTTCGTTGCTGAGCTCCTCCATGCGCCAGGTACGGCCGGCCCGGTCGGTCAGCATGACCTCCGGGGTGCCGTGGCGGATGGCGCCCTCCTGGTCGAGCGCGGTCCGGGTGATGACCGCCTTCAGCCACTTGCGATCGGTCGAGCCCGGTGAGCTGTCCGGCGGCGGGATCTCGAACAGGGTGGCCCGCCACTCCACGTGCTGCCAGACCATGGACTCGCCCTTCGGCACGATGTGCACGTGGTCGGCCGGGCGCCCGTACCGGTACACGCTGTAGTGGAACCAGCCGGGCACGCCGACGGCGAGCGCGACGGAGAGCACGGCCGCGCCGCCGAGCAGGATGGTCCGGCGGGCCCGCGACGTGCCCTTTCCGGTGCCGGGGGCCGCGCCCTCCTGGGCGGCGGCGCCGCTCTCCGCCGTGGCCGGCGGCTCCGGCCGCCCCGGCCCCTCGGCCTGCTGCGGCGGCTGCGGTGGCAGGGTCCGGGTGCCGCGCAGCGCGGGGAAGGGCTGGGTGGACCGGTCCTCGTCGTCCTCGGGCGGCCAGACCCGCTTGTCCTGCGGCGGGCGGACCCGGCTGGAGGCCGGTCTCGGCTCCTGGGCGGGCAGGCGCCCGCTGTAGGTGATGTCGGGCGATCCTTGGGACGGCAGCGGCCCGCTGTAGGTGATGTCACCGGGCTGGGGCTCGCCGCCGGGTTGCGGCCCTTGAGCGGGCAGGGGAGCGCCGTAGGTGACGTCGTCCGGTCGTGGTTCCCCGCCGGGCCGCCCGCCCTGCGGCGGGAGAGCGGCGCTGTACGTGATGTCCGGCGGGGGTGGCGTGCCATGAGCGCCCTCGCCCGGCTGGGCGCCCGGGACGGGCGGCGCGGGCTCGTAGGCGGGGTCGCCGGGCTGCGGCGGGAGCGCGGCGCCGTAGGTGATGTCGCCGGGCTGCGGCTCACCGCCGGGGTGTGATCCCTGCGGGGGCGGGGCGGCGCCGTAGGTGATGTCCGCCGGTTGGGTCCCAGAGGACGGCGCAGGAGTGGAATACCCGCCCTCTCCGGGCTGCTGCCCGTGCGACGGCGCAGGGGTGGGGTACCCGCCCTCCCCGGGCCGCTGCCCGTGCGACGGCGACGGGGCGGGGAACCCGCCTTCGCCCGGCTGCGCCGCCAGGGACGGGCCGGGCTGCGCCGCCGGGGGCGGAGAAGCGGGCGCGGAGTGCGGACCCTCGCCGGGCCGGGGGCCGTGCGGCTGCACGGGGAAGTGGTAGCCGAGGTCGCCACGGTGCCCGCCGGGGTGCGGCCCATACGGCAGGTCGGCCGGCCCGCCCTGGGGGTACGGCCCGTGCGCCGGCGCCCCGCCGCCCGGCGGCTGGGCGGGCATGCCGAAAGCGCCGGAGGTCCCGGCGGACGGATCGGCGTCGGACGGCCGGTCCGGCGGGAGGACGTACCACTCCTGCCCCTCCGGCGTGTTCCCGCTCGGTGTCCCGTTCCTCGGCGGCTGGCTCATCACTTCTTGTTCACCAGTGTGTGGTACTCCTCTGCCTCGTCGATCAGCCGAGCGGCGGCGCCGCCGGTGAGCCCGAGATCGATCTCCGTCTCCGGCTGGTACAGGTCCACGACGAGGAGGCCGGCGGGCGGGGCGAAGACCAGCCGCGCCCCCGGGACGGCGTCCTTCGGCACCTCGTAGACGAGCACCCCGCTCGACCAGAGCCCCGGCTGGATCCACTTGCTGAACAGGGTGAGGCTGCTGTCGACCTTGTCCGTCGGCCAGTAGACGCGGTCATCCCTGGTGCGCAGGACCGGAGGGCTGCCCTGCGAGAGCCGGAACGGTTCGCGCACGCCCCGGGCGGAGATGTTCACCACCAGGAACAGGTTGCTGGTCCGGACCTGGATCGTGTCGCCGACGCCGAAGTTCTTCGTGTCGACGGAGAGCGCGGCCTTGATCCAGTTCACCTTGACGCTGTACCGCGAGGTGTGCACCACCTCGCCGATCCGCCCGTGGACGGTCAGGTTGGAGAGCTGCTCCTCGTACGACGGCTCGAAGGTCTGCGCGTAGACCGCGGCCGCGGCGAGGGCGAGGCCGATGAGCCCGCGGGCGATCCTCCGGCCGGCGCCCGCCTTGGCGGGCCGGGCCTCCGCGGCCGGTCCCTCCACGCTCGGGAGCTGCGGCTGCGTGACCGTCATTGCCCCTGCTCCTGCCGTACCGGAAGGGTGATGCGCGCCGCCACGGTGGGCGTGAACTCCTCGTCGTCCAACTCACCGGCGAGCCGCCATTGCCGCGTCTTGTCGCGGAGGCCGATCTCCTCGTACACGAAGCTGCCGACGTCGATGGTGATCTCGGAAGGGGCGGGGTCGGTGGGCTTGAGGTCGTACTTCACCACCACCGTCGTCGTGATGCCCGGGTGGAGCTGCCGGCTCTGGACGCCGTAGCTGAGCACGTAGACGCTCGGGCCGTACTCGGACTTGATCTCCGGGGCGATCCTGAGCAGTGAGCTGGCGAACTCCCCGAACCCCATGGACGGCTTGGCATCGGGCTTGGGGATGCCGCCGACCGGTGCGGTCTCGTTGCTCACGTTCTTGACCTTGAGCACGAGCTGCAGGCTGCGCTTGGGCGTGCCGTACCGGTCCTGTTCCGTGGTGTCGATCGCCTTGATGAACTGCGTGCTGAACCGGCCCTGATCGATGATCTTCCCGGGGGCGACCTCGGGAGGCGGCTTCTCCGGCGCCTCCTGCAGGCCGCCGAGCAGCGCGGTGACGCCCAGGCCGGCAGCGGCGATCGCGATGGCTGCCGGGATGAGGATCGGGCGTCGGCGGCGCTTGCCTCCGCGGGATGAGGTCATGCCAAGGGATGGTAGTACGACGCCCTTGCGGCACTTGCCGGATCTATGGCACGGCCATGGGAGAAATACGTCTGAATGGCGAGAAGCCCACACCGGTGAGGCGTGGAGATCCTAGGCTGGGATCGAGGCGGACATGGAGGGCTCGTGGGCGACCCGCACCCTGATCATGCCCAGCTTCAGGCTGATCGGATATACCTGGGCTGGCAGTATGCGCAGTTATATCCGGATCCCGGACCGCCGCCCAAGCGTCCTCCCAGGGAAGAGATCCCCGAAGAGCCGCTCGACGACGAGTGGTTACGCCGCCAGCGGTTTCAGGAGGATCTGTTCAACCGTCCGGTCCGGCTGCTGCGCACCTCGGCGGCGGTGATCGCCGCCCTCATCCTCCTCCTCGGCGTCACCGGGGTGCTGATGTGGCCCCTCGTCCTGCTCGGCCTCGCCGCGGCCGGCGGTGTCGCGCTCATCTGCAGTTACGCGATCTACAAGGGCAGGCGCACCGTGGACGCGCGGATCGAGGAGCGCCGGGAGCGGCTCCAGCGCGAGCGGGAGCGCCGGAAGCGGGAGCTCCTCGCCGCCGAGGAGGAGCACGCGGCGAAATACCGGGAGTGGGCTGAGCGGAAACGCCGGTACGAGGAGCAGGTGACCTGGTATGCGGTTACCGTGCCCGACGACATCGACCGGATCGACGTGGCCGGCGGCACCCTCGCCGGATGGTCCGCCCTGATCACCTTGGTCGGCGCCACCCGGCTCCACAGCGGGGGCGATCTGACCGTCCTCGACCTCTCCGAGGGGGCGATCGCCACGGACCTCATCGAGCTCGCCAGGCGCGGCGGCGACAAGCCGCTCGTCTGGGTGCTCCCGGCCGACCTGCCGCGCCTCGACCTGGGCGCGCGGCTGGGGCCGGAGGCCTTCGCCGACGTGCTCGCGCACGTGGTGAGCGTGAGCGAGGAGACGGGGAGGGACATCGGGTTCGACAACGCGATTCTGGAGCGGGTGCTCCAGGTTCTCGGCGAGGACGCGACCATCAGCCAGGTGACCGCCGCGCTGCGGGCCCTCGCGCAGGTGGGCGACCCGCGCGATGACATGCGGCGCGGCCTGCTCACCGCGGCCCAGCTCGAGCGGATCGGCACGCTCTTCGGCCGCGGGGTGGCCGACCGGGTGGTCATCGAGCGGGCCTGGGCCATGGAGTCCCAGCTCCGGAAGCTGGAGCCGCTCGGCTCGGAGGCGGTGCCCCTGCCCCCCGCCCGCCTGCGGGTGATCAGCATGGACCGGCAGGCGGGGGTGTTCGGGAACCGGGTCCTGGGCACCTACGTGGCCACCGCGCTGACCCACCTGCTCCGCAGGTCGCCGGCGAACCGGCGGCCCTGGGACCACACGATCATCGTCGCGGGGGCCGACAAGCTCCGGGGCGACGTGCTCGACCGGCTCATGGACGCCTGCGAGACGTCGCGCACCGGGCTGGTGTTCACCTACCGCACCCTCACCCCGACCGTGCGGGAGCGCCTGGGCCGCGGCCACGCCGCCGTCGCCTTCATGCGCCTCGGCAACGCCGAGGACGCCCGGGTGGCGAGCGAGCACATCGGCACCGGGCACCGCCTGGAGCTCGCCCGGCTCACCGAGCGGCTCAGCGCGTCCGCGGGCGGGATGGCCGGCCGGTACACGTCGACCGTCGGTCCGCAGCAGGCCTCGGCCGGGGAGCGGAGCGAGGGCGATCTCCGGGAGGACATCACCCGGTCGACCGAGTGGGGGCGGCGGGCCACGGAGGTCGCGCACGGGGCGCCGCACCTGTCGCGCGAGTTCCTGGTGGAGCCGCACCAGCTCCAGCAGCTCCCCACCACCTCGGTCATCGTCACGCACGCCACGGCCGAAGGCCGCCGGGTACGGCTCGCCGACGCCAACCCGGCGATCCTGACGTTCCCCAAGAGCACGCTCCGCGACATCGATGAGGTGTTGCGGGCCCTGCCCGACGGTGGAGAGGAAGAGGCGTCCCCCGCCGGCGCGGACGCCCCGCCGCCCAACCTGGGGCCACCGCCGCCCCGGCTCGACTGGCGGAAGCGACCATGACACCGTTCACATTGGGTAACGGCATCGTCAACCGGGCTGTGTCGGCGTGTTCGGTGAAGGAATCTCTCCCCAGTTCGTCGTCACCTGAGGGGTCTCATGCATCCGTTCCCCTTGAGCGGGCCGTGGTACCGGATCCAGGCGATCACCGCCCCAGCACGTAGCCCGTCCGCGGAGTGGGACTTCGTCACCGTGCTTCCCGCCGTCCTCTCCGCGGCGCAGCGGAACCGGCCGTTCGTCATCGGCTGGCTGTCGCGAGGGGCGGGGGCGCCGTTAGAGCTGATCACGAACGCGGGGCCGCTGGAGCCGCCCCGCCAGCCCAAGCGCGCCGCCACGACCGGCGACCCGCCGCCCGCGGGCCCGCAGCCGCTGCTCTTCCCCGGCGGCGCGCGGGGCGTGGAGATCGGCGACGACTGGCTCGCCGATCTGGCCGACCTGGTGTGGACGCCGTGCCCGGGCCGGCAGGCGCCGCCGCTGCAGGGCCGGGCGGGGACGGACGCCGAGTCCGGCCGGCCGACGCTGTTCGAGTCGACGCTGGTCACCCTCATGTCCCGGCCGTTCGCCTGGCTGGTGATCGCCGAGCCGACCGACCTGCTCGACGCGGAGATCGCCCACCTGCGCACCCAGCTCAACGTGCTCCGGCAGTACGGCGACGCCTCCGAGCGGTCGCGGTTCGACGTGGAGCGGGCGGAGCGGCGCATGCAGGAGCTCGACGCGTTCCGCGAGGCCGGGCTGTGGAACGTGCGCGTGCTCGCCGGCGCGGCGAACGCCGAGGAGCTGCGGCAGATCGCCCCGGTGCTGGTGGGCTCCGTGGAGATGAGCCACCACCCCTACCGGCTGCGCACCGCCCTGTCCGGGGCGGGCCTGGCCGGGAAGGACTCCGGCTCGGGCGCCGGCCCGGTGTACGCCTTCACCGAGGCGCTCTCCCTCGACCTGCGCGACCCCACCGACGGGGCGGCCACCCCGTTCGCGGCCACGGCCGGGGCGCTCGCCGCGCTCGCCGGGCTGCCGCACCGGGAGGTGCCCGGGGTGCGGGTGCTCGACGCGGGCTTCTTCGACGTGACGAGCGAGGCCGAGGTCGACGGCAGCTCCGAGGTGATCGATCTCGGGACGATCGTGGACGGCCAGGACCGGCCGGTGGGAACGTTCCGCGTGCCGCTCTCCACGATCAACCGCCACGTGTTCGTGACCGGCGCCACCGGGTCGGGCAAGTCGCAGACGGTGCGGCACCTGCTCGAGCAGCTCACCGAGGCGGGGATCCCGTGGCTCGCGATCGAGCCGGCCAAGTCCGAGTACGCGGCGATGGCCGGCCGGATCGAGCACCTCGCCCCGCTGACCGTGATCAACCCGTCGGCGCCCGACAACGTGCCGATCAGCGTCAACCCGCTCGCGCCCGAGCCGGGCTACCCGGTGCAGGCGCACATCGACATGGTCCGCGCGCTCTTCATGGCCGCGTTCGACGCCGAGGAGCCGTTCCCGCAGATCATGTCGCTGGCGCTGCAACGGGTCTACGAGGCCAACGGCTGGGACGTGGTCACCGGGGCCGGCATCCCCGGGGCGGCGGTGCAGCCGGCCGTGCCCACGCTTGAGCAGCTCCAGCAGCACGCCCTCGAGGTGATCCAGGAGATCGGCTACGGCAACGAGGTGCAGGCCGACGTCGAGGGCTTCATCAGCCTGCGGCTGCGCAGCCTGCGGGTGGGGAGCGCCGGCCGGTTCTTCGAGGGCGGCCACCCCGCGGACATCGGCGGGCTGCTCCAGCGGAACGTGGTGCTCGCGATCGAGGACGTGGCCAACGACGAGGACAAGGCGTTCCTCATGGGCACGCTGATCATCCGGATCGTGGAGCACCTGCGGATGCGCGCCCGGCAGGAGCCGCGGGAGGAGCTGGCCGGGGGCCTCCGGCACGTGATCGTGATCGAGGAGGCGCACCGGCTGCTGCGGAACCGCGGCGCGGGCCGGGCCTCCACCCACGCGGTCGAGCTGCTCGCCGGGATGCTCGCCGAGATCCGGGCGTACGGCGAGGGCATCATCGTGGCCGAGCAGATCCCGACCAAGCTCGTCTCCGACGTGGTGAAGAACACCGCGCTCAAGATCGTGCACCGGCTGCCGGCCGAGGACGACCGGCGGCTCGTCGGGGCGGCGATGAACCTGAGCGAGGACCAGTCCCGCCAGGTCGTCTCGCTGCGGCCCGGGTACGCGGCGGTGTTCGCCGACGGCATGGACCGCCCGCTTCGGGTGAAGATCCCTCTGGGGGAGGACCGGGAGCGGCCGATGCTCAGCCCGGTGCCGCCGATCCGGGGCCGCCGGTCGGCCGCCTGCGGGCGCGAGTGCCGTACCGGGAAGGCGTGCACCCTGGTCGAGCTGCGGGAGGCGGACCTGCTCGCCGCCGCCCCCGAGTGGGCGTGGCTGCGGATCTGGACCGACACGGTGATCCTGGCCTTCGTGACGAACCGGCCGCTGCCGGGGGTGCCGCGGGTGCTCGCCGACATCTGGGCCGAGCTGCCGCCGCGGCGCCGGGAGTGCCTGCTCGCCACGCTGATCGAGCGCTCGGTCTCCCGCCGCGCCTGGTCGCTGCGCACCTGGTTCGACCCGGCGCTGCTGACCGAGCGGGCCGCTGAGGTCGCGGCCGGGCTGCTCGACCCGGAGAGCGTGGAGGGCGAGCTGCCGCCCATGCGGCCGGGCGACCGGCCGGGCCCGTCGTGGGTGATCCCGCAGGTGCGCTGGCTGCACGAGGTGGAGCGGCTCTTCCCGTACGGCCGGCCCGCCCCGGACCTGCGCGACCCGGCGCCGCCCATGGAGTATCCGCTGTTCGGCACCGACCCGGCCGGGCGGCCGTACCCGCACCCCGGGGTGAACGGGTCGGTCCAGCCCGAGGGCAAGGGGGAGGGCGCCGTGGCCGTGGGGGCGCGGGTCGAGCTGCTCGGCCACCGGGCCAAGGCGCTCCGCCACCACCCGCTGTCGATGGAGGTCGACCGCAACCGGGCGCTCGCCTGGCGGGTGATCCTCGGCGACGACGAGCACGAGGGGATCCAGCGGGACATCACCATCGTCGCGATCGGGGTCGAGCCGCATGAGCGGCTCCGGTTCGTGGCGCAGACGATGGGCGCCTCGTGGCTGGAGACGGTCCTGTCGTGGCCGCGGCGCTTCGTCCTCCCGTTCGACGGTGACGCGCCGACGGAACTTTCCTTCCCTGATGCGGGATGAGCGGGGGCGGATCGCCGCAATAGGATCTCGACATGAGTCAGCTTCCGTTGCGGGCGCAGCTCGCCACCGCGCTGGGCCGTACCGCCGCGACCCTGTCCCGGGCCACCGGCCGCGGCGACGGCTCGGTGATCGGCGGCAGGATCGGGCTCATGCTCGACCCGGACCTGCTGCGCAAGCTGGCGGCGCACCGCAAGCTCGCCCTGGTCAGCGCGACGAACGGGAAGACCACGACGACCCGCTTGATCGCCGCGGCCCTGCAGGAGCTGGGCGAGGTGGCGACCAACGCCTTCGGGGCGAACATGCCGGCGGGTCACGTGACGGCCCTCGCCTCGGCCAAGAACGCGCCGTACGGCGTGCTCGAGGTGGACGAGAAGTACCTCCCCGAGGTGCTCGACACCACCGGGGCGCAGGTCGTCTGCCTGATGAACCTCAGCCGCGACCAGATGGACCGGGCCGCCGAGATCTGGCTGCTGGCCCAGAAGTGGCGCCGGGCGCTCAGCGGCAAGCCCGCCCACGCGATCGCCAACTGCGATGACCCGCTCGTGGCCTGGGCCGCCAGCACCGCCGCCCGGGTCACCTGGGTGGCGGCCGGGCAGCGCTGGCGGGAGGACTCATGGTGCTGCCCGGAGTGCGGCGGCCCGCTCGACCGCCCCGAGCCGGGGACGATCGGCCAGGGGATCGGGGTCTCGTCGGCCGCCGGCGCCATGTGGGCCTGCCGGGAGTGCACCTTCCACCGCCCGGAGCCGAACTGGGTGCTCGACGGTGAGGAGGTCATCGACCCCCGGGGCACGCGCTGGCGGCTGGACCTGCAGCTTCCCGGCCAGGCGAACCGGTCGAACGCGGCGATGGCCCTCGCGGTCGCGGCCGCCTTCGGCCTGGAGCCCGCCCGGGCCCTGCCCCGGCTGCGCACGGTGACCTCGGTGGCCGGGCGGTACACCACGGTCGAGCGGGACGGCCGGGTGCTGCGGCTGCTGCTCGCCAAGAACCCCGCGGGCTGGCTCGAGGCATTCGACGTGACCGACCCCGCGCTTCCGGTGATCCTCTCGGTCAACGCCCAGGTGCCGGACGGCCGCGACACCTCCTGGCTGTGGGACGTCGACTACGGCGTGCTCAAGGGCCGCCCCGTGGTCGTCACCGGCGAGCGCCGGCTCGACCTGGCGCTCCGGCTCCACGTGGCCGGGGTGCCGTTCCAGCTGTGCGACTCGTTCGGTGAGGCGGTCTCCGCCGTGCCCGCCGGCCGGGTCGACGTGATCGCCAACTACACCGCGTTCCAGCAGATCCGAGCGGAGTTCGGCCGTGCAGTCTGACCTGTGCCTCGTCTGGATCTATCCCGACCTGCTCAGCACCTACGGCGACCAGGGCAACGTTCTGGTGCTCGAGCACCGGGCGCGGGCCCGGGGGATCCCGGCCCGGACGATCCACGTCCGCTCCTCCGACCCGGTCCCCCAGCAGGGGCACATCTACCTGATCGGAGGCGGTGAGGACCGGCCCCAGATCCTCGCCACCGAGCGGCTGCGCCGGGACGGCGGCCTGCACGCCGCGGTCGCCAACGGCGCGGTGGTGTTCGCGGTCTGCGCGGGTTACCAGCTCATCGGCCGGGTGTACGCCGGGGACGAGGGCCAGCCGGTGGAGGGCGTCGGCCTGCTCGACATCAGCTCCGGCCGCGGCCAGCGGCGGGCCGTGGGCGAGCTCGCCGCCGAGCCCGACCCCGCGCTCGGCCTGCCCACGCTCACCGGGTTCGAGAACCACATGGGGGTGACCACGCTCGGCCCCGGGGTGCGGCCGCTCGCCCGCACGGTCGCCGGGGTCGGCAACGGCGACGGCACCGAGGGGTGCTACGCGGGGCGGGTGGTCGGCACCTACATGCACGGCCCGGCGCTCGCCCGCAACCCCGCCCTGGCCGACCTGCTGCTGAGCTGGGTCGTGGGGGCGCTCCCGCCCATGGACGACACGTGGTACGAGCGGCTGCGCCAGGAGCGGCTCGCCGCCGTGCTCTCCAAGTGACGGAACGCCGCGGCCCGGTGGGCCTTCGGTACGGCGCCGCCGGGGAGCGCCGCCGCGCCGTGGCGCGGACCGGCTGAGGCGGCCGCGCCGCGGCCCCGCTCCCGGTCCTTGCCGGCGGCGGAGGCGCGCCGGAGATGCCCCTCCGGGCCGAGGGCGCGCGGGGAGGCGTGGGCAGGCCGGCGCGGCCTCACCCGTGGTCTCTCCATGGCGCCACCGGGCGTACCCGGGAGCTCAGCGCGTGGCCGTCACGGAGCAGCGCGAGCAGGCCGGTGCGGT
>ERZ795043.1358-NODE-1358-length-12428-cov-154.602198_pt1 | contig 12428 bp, 10 predicted proteins | sample MGYA00375127_ERZ795043 | MGnify/ENA primary metagenome ERZ795043 (study PRJEB30172, sample SAMN05518447) | compost metagenome | isolation source: Feedstock adapted compost from Newby Island compost facility, Milpitas, CA | place: USA:Newby Island compost... | reverse complement strand
GGTGAGGTCGGCCACGATCACCTCGCACCCGGCGGCGTGCATGCGATTCAGCAGCCACGCCAGCGCTTCGGTGGTGGAGGCACCCGGCCCGAGGGCGGGTAGGTCGGCCAGGCGACGCGTCGGCCGCTCACCCTCGAGCAGGAAGTCGAAGATGTGCCGCTTGGCGCGCGGCCCGGCGAGCAGAGCCCCACCGACCACGCTCACGATGTCCTCGGGCGCCATGTCCCTGGGCTGGGTCCCCGCCATGGCCCGCAACGCGATCCGGAGCGAGGCGGCCTCCCGGTGCAGTTTCGCCACCGCCTTGCCGGGATCCACGTCACACGTGGCCACGACGATCTGTGCCAGATCCGGGTCATGGTCGGCGAGCTGCAGCCCATAGATCACCGGGATGCCGAAGTCAGTGGTCGCGTCGAACAGCAGCGTGCGGATGTTGTGGCTTCGGCTCCGCTCGACGAACGCCCGGTGCTCGGGCGCCAGGTCATCCGGATCGACATCCAGACGCGGCAGGCGCAGCCGCTGGAGCCAGGTCAGGGCGATCGAGTCGCGCTCGACCACCTCGAGCAGCCCGTTGATCACCGCGGCGATCGGATCGGTATGGGCGGCGCAACCGGTGGAGACCGGATGGGTGTAGCGCTCCGCGGCCGACTCCGGCGGGCATTTGAGGTACACCTGGACGGCCGGCACGTACACCTTCTTGCCGCGCGTCAGCGACCACGCCTCGACCCAGCGCAGCGGGATGCGCGGATCCGGGGGCACCAGGCCGCACTTCGGGTCGGCGTACTCAGCGCTCGAGAGGTTCGGCCAGCTCGTCGGCGGTATCGCGTCCTCACCGAGCTCGTCCGCGGTGGCCCAGATCATCGCATCCGGATGCCACGCGCAGGAGGAGTAGCGCTCCAGGGACTCGGCGATCGCGAGGTGTGCGGCGATCTCCGGGTCCACGCTGCCGCCCGCTCCGTCGAAGTTGCCCGACGAAGGGTCGTGCTCCCAGTCCGGATGGGCCGCCAGCACCGCACCCGGGTTGCCCAGGGAGCCGGTGACGACGGAGTAGAACGGCTCCCCTTCCCGGATGGGCAGCGGGGTGAGCTTCGACACCAGCCCATAGGGCGACACCAGCCTGCCCATGGCGGCCAGGGAGGCGGGAACGCTCCTCGTCCGGGGAGCTTCCGTGAACAGCCTCATGGAGCGTGCTCCCGATCGCACAAGTCCGACATTCAGCACTTTCAGCTTGATCCGGATCACATCGTGCTGATCGAGCGCATGGCGAGCGCATGATCGCGCTGGCGATGCGCTCTGACGTGGACCGGCGCGAGACCTCGGGCCGGCAATCCCCATGCCGGCATGGAATCTGCCGATGCGGGCCGAGCACGTGGTGGTGCGGACCGCCGACGTTCGCCTATAGCGGACTTTTTCGCCATCCCGCGGCGCGCGTTGCAGGCCAGAGGCGACGAGCCATACGGCATTGCCACACTGGGCGCTCGCTGTCATGCACACCGTGCGACAGCCGAGGGCGCGCACCTAGACGGCCCGGCTGATCATTGGAAACGCTGTTTCGATATCAATCCATCACCACACCGCCTGACAATCTCGCACGCGCGGACTATTTAATCTTCATCTATACGTTTCCCCGGGAACAGGTACAATGTGCCGCTTGTTGTCATATGACCTTCACTGCAACTTCGCGTAAAGTGTCAGATCTTGCGACGTCAGGGGTGACTCTCCATACTGGTCAACCGCGTCTCCGCTTTACCGGGCTATTGACAAAGCCAGAACGGGGGAACGATGCTGATCGGACTGTTAGGCCCTGTCGTCATATACGGAGAGGAAGAACGTACGCAACTGTTGGAGCACCGGACGCGCGGCGTCCTCGCGGCGCTGGCAATGCATGCCGGTCAGAAAATCACCCAGGATCAGCTCGCCGCGCTGTTATGGGATGACATTCCCATCGGCGCATCCAACAACATCCGCAGTTACATCAGCCAGCTGCGCAAGCTTTTTCAAAGCACCGATCCCGCTGCGGATGTCTTGAGCTCATTTCGGCGAGGCGGGAATGGCGGAAGCGGGGGTTATCGCCTCAACATTCCACGCAGCAGCGTCGACGCCTACTTGTTCCGGACCCTGGTCAGCCGAGGGCAGACCGCATTACAGGCCGGCGACCTCGACCGGGCCGAAACCGACCTCTCCGACGCCCTCGCGCTATGGCGCGGGACCGCTGGAGGCCCGGACGTGGCGGCGTCCCAAGGGCTGCTCGAGTGGTTGAACGCCCACAACAACCTGCGGGTCGCCGCCCAGGAGGACCTCATCGAAACGCGGCTGAGACGCGGCCAGCACAGCGTCCTCATCCCCGAGATCCGGGAATTGCTGATGCACAACCCGTTCCGGGAGCGATCCTGGGGTCAGCTCGCCCGCGCCTGCTACTTCTCCGGCGATGTCATGGGCGCTCTCGACGCCCTCAACCAGGCACGGCGTATTCTCGCTGACAACCTCGGAATGGAGCCCGGCCATGAACTCCAGTTGATTCAATCCTACATCCTCAACCGGGCCGAACACGAATTGCGTTTCCTGCCGCTGATCGACTGCGCCGCCGCCCGTGACGCACGGGTACGTGATCGGTGAGCCGCTGGTCCGTTGCATTCGCTTGACCAGTGTGTTTTCAGCTGCTCCCCCATAAGGAAAACCGATGGCGGATGCACCGCTGCCGCGCCTCAACGCCCCGTCGGCCGGACGTGAAATGCTGCGGGCCACAGATCGGCGCATCCGGAGAATCCGGCGTGCTCGCCACAGGGCACGCACCTGGCTTCGGACCGGTTGACCGCGCGATCCCATTTCAGGCGAGCACGGTTCGCTTTACGCGTACGACTGCCGTCGCCGGTCAGATGAAGCCGAACCCCTGCGGCAGCGGCTCATGCCGGAACAGCTCGAGCGGGACCGCGTCGGCGAGGGCCCGGTAACCCGCCGGGCTCAGGTGCAGGTTGTCCCCGCTGTCGTACGCCGGGCGGAGCCGCCGCGGGTCCGCGGGGTCCCTGGCCGCCAGGTCGAAGTCGAGCACGGCGTCGTACCGGCCGCTGGTGCGGATCCACTGGTTGACCCGCTGCCGGGCGGCCTCGCGGTACCCGTCGGGGTCGTCCATCAGATGCCCGCCGAACGGGGTGAGCGTGGCGCCGTACACGCGGATCCCCAGCGCGTGCGCCCGCGTGATGGCCTGGTCGTACGCGGCGATCAGGTCCTCGGCGACCTGCTTCTGCGCGGCCTCGGTGGCCTCGGCCGTGCCGATGTCGTTGACCCCGGCGAAGAGGATCAGCCACTCGACGCCGCTCTGCGCGAACACGTCCCGGTCGAGCCGGGAGAGCACGTTGGGGCCCAGGCCGTCGTTGAGCACGCGGTTGCCGCCGGCCCCCTGGTTGAGGACCGCGATACGCCCGGCGCCGGGGCCGGCCTGCAGCCGGTCGAACAGCCGGTCCGGCCAGCGGTCGTTCCCGTTGGTGGTCGAGCCCCGGCCGTCGGTGAGCGAGTCGCCGACGCAGACGACGGCCGCCGCGTCGCCCGGGGACCACACCTCCAGACCGCTGATGAAGTACCAGTGCTCGACCGGGGTGGCCCCGGGCAGGTCCTCGGCCTCGACGTGGTCCCCGGCGAGCAGGTAGGAGGTGGTCCGGGAGCCGGGGTGGGAGGTGATGTGGTGGGAGTCCTGGCCGGTGGCCAGGTAGAGCGTCAGGGTGAGGTTGGCCCCGGGGGCCACGGGGAGGTCGAGCGGGTCGGAGACCACGTGCGCCCCGACCGGGATGACCACGGACGGCCTGCCGGTGAAGGTCACCGGGCGGGAGGTGCCCGGCTGGATCGCGCTCACCCCGGCGCGCCCGCCTGCGGGGAGCGCCACCGCGGCCCGGGTGATGGGGAGCGCGGTGCCGCCGAAGGCGTTCGAGATGCGCAGCCGGAGCTTCGCGCCGCCGATGGTGACGCGGACGGTCTGGCGGAGGGTGGTGTCGGCGAGCACCCGGCCGGGCCGGGTGAACGGCTCCGGCGGCATGTTCCCCGGCTCGGTGAGCTGCGGCATCGCCGTCCAGGTGGTGACCCAGTGCATGTCCGCCGGGTCACGCCGCATCACGATCACCTCGCAGGTAGCGCACGACCAGGCCACCGGCCGTCCGCCGCAGCCGGGCGCGGTGCTCCGGCGCGGTCCCGTCGCGGCCGGGCGGCCCGTGGCGGGTGGGCCGAGGACGTTCCCGAGCGTTCTCGATCGCGACGAGCGCGACGGAGCCGCGGATCGGCTCGCGCCGGCGCTCGCCGGCGGCGGGCTGCGGGATCACGCGGTCATCTTAGGTCTCATGAGCACATCGTGGCCTCAAGAGCACGCCACGGTGCGGGGGAACGGCCGGGCCGCCGTACGGCGAGCCGGATAGTGGGCATTCCCGGGCCGTGCTCATGCGATGGGTCCACCCGCCCTGGCCGGCGTGCCTGACCGGGCGTGCTGTACCGGAATGGGCGTGCGTGCCGGACCGGCCGGGTCGTGCCGGCCGTACCGAGGTCCGGCGGTGTCAGCCGCCCCGGCGGTCGAGCACCATCACGTCGAGCAGGTCGGCGTCCGGGACCGGCCGGCACGTGCCGACCACCCGCCACCCCCAGTGCTCGTACATCGCGTGCGCCGGTGCCTGCGGGTGGGACAGCAGCATCGCGTAGGGCTCGCTGCGGCCCGCCAGGAACTCGGCCAGCAGCCGCCTGCCGTACCCCCTCCCCCGGTACGGCTTGCGCAGGATGAGCTCGATGACCGCGACCTTCGGCGCGGTGAGGACCTCGGCCGGCGGGTCGCTCACCTGCCCGGCCCACCAGCTGCCCGGGGGGAAGGTGAGCCCGAAGCAGAACCCGGCCAGCTCACCGGTGGCCGCGTCGATGGCCGAGACCAGCTCGAACCCCTCGCTCCGCACCTGGCGGCGGGTCCGCTCCAGGTACCGGTCGCGCGAGTACAGCGGGCCGCTGTGGTACGGAGGCTCGGCGTAGATCTCGGTGTACGCGTCGGCGTACTCATCGCTGCAGGCGCGTTCGGCCGCCTCACCTGTCGCCCGGACGAATTCGACGTCAGCCATCGGGCCTCCTTCATCGCGGTGGGGGAAGGGCGAGAAGCCCACGCTCCATTGCGCTCAGGGCTCGCGCTCCGTTGCGCGCGATAGGGACGAAGCGCTCGCGCGTCATTGCGCCGGGGGAAGGGCGAGGAGCTCGCGGAACTCCACCACCCCGGGCCGGTGCGCCTCGCTCGGCGGGACCATGGCGAGCACATGCGCCGCGACACCCCTTACGAACATGGTGTGGTGCTCGGCGGGCAGGCGTTCCAGGACGGTGCGGGCGTGGCCGACGCCGGCGGCGACGTCACCGGCCCGGATGGCGCTGATCGCCATGTGCAGCTCGACCTGGGTGATCTGGCGGGTGCGCCAGGCCGGGTAGGCGGCGATCGCCTCCTGGTGCGCGGCCTGCGCCTCCTTGACCCGGCCGACCCGGGCCAGGACGAAGGACTTGGTGTGGAGCAGCCGGGTGCGCGGCCAGCCGAACGCGGTGGTGGTGTCCCGGGTGACGCGGTCCGGCAGCCGTTCGTAGATCTCCTCGACCGTCCGCACCGCCTCCAGGGCGGTGCGCGCGTCCCCGCGGAGCGCGGCGAGCAGGGCGCGGGTGCCCTCCGCCTCGGCGACGCCCCCGTACGCCTTGGCGCCGGCGATCTCGGCCGCCTCGTCGATCCGCTGCAAGATCAGCTTGGTGGGCCGCTTGGCATAGCAGGCCATGGTGGCCTCGTAGCCGCGGACGGCGGTCTGCAGCTCGGGGTCCCCGGCGAGGTCGGCGGCGCGGCGGGCGATCCGCCACCAGTGGCTCGCCTCCCGGACCTGCCCGAGCAGCCCGAGGCAGTCGGCCATCAGGAACGCCATGCGCGCGTTCACCGCCGCCCAGCCGCGCTCGTCGCCCGCCGGGCCCCGCCGGATCACCTGCTGGAGTGCGTACGCGTCGAGGGCGAGGTCGCCGAGCACGGCCGCCGGGGGTTTGACGAGGAGCGCGTGCGCGTACTCCCACGCGGTCTCCTCCCAGTCCTCGAGCCGCTCGCCGCCGACCAGCGTGGTCATGGCCTGGCGGATCTTCTCGATGGCGTCGAGCGGGAGCACACCGGCGGTGCCCATGAGGGCGAACGATTGCAAGAGCTGGCGGCGCGTCTGGTCCATGGCGTAACCATCCTGTGGCGTGGCCTCCGGCCGGGAGCCCGAATTCGCGGTATTGGCCAGTACGAGAGCGTGGAGCGCGGTCAGGAAGCCGTTGGCGTTCAAGACGCGGTCGAGGCGCTGGATGGCGTCGGGCGGAGGTTTTCGGTCACCACGTTCCCATCGGGCGAGTATCGACCAATCCACGTGGGCTTGTTGGCCGATCTCCTCGAGTGAGGCGTGCCGAAGTTCGCGCCAGTGCCGTAAAGCCGCACCGAGCAGATGCCATGGGGAGAGCGAGGGATCGACTGGATCAGCGCGACGGGGCATGACCGCTCCTTGGGGGTGGCCCATTCTGGCCAATGACTTTGGCCAGTATTCAAGCCTTGGCTCGCCTTTGCTGTACCGCGACTATGACACAGCGAAACACGCACCGCACACATCCGATCGCGCAACGTAACGGATCCGCTGATGACCCACGCCCCACCGCTGACCGGCACGCACCGCGCCGCGCCGGCCGCCCGGTCCGGCTCAGGCCCCGAGGAGACGGACGTGTATCACCATTCCGCCACGATGAGGCCACGGATCGAGCCGATGCTCCCGCCGCCCGCCACCCCCTCCGCCGCGTGCGCCCAGCAGCTCCAAGCCCATCTGACCAGGAGCTACGCCATCCCCTCCCAGCTCCAGACCAACGGCGACGTCGCCCTCCTCATCGTCGGCCGCGAATTGCACGTCTGGGTCTACGCTGACCGCATACTGTGGGACAGCGGGAAGATCGACGAGAGAACCCGTACGAAGATCTTCACCGCCCTTCCCGCAGGCCAGCCGGCCCGGGCGGCCGGGCTGGTCGCAGGCCGATACCACCAAATCCGCCGTGAACGAGGGTGACTTCGCCAGCGCTCTGGCGGTCTGCCGCGTCATGCCCGAAACTGACCGGTAGCCGTACGCGCTGAGCACCGGCCGCGGCCCCGCCCAGACCGGTACGGGGCGCCGCCGCACCCCAAGACCCGGCCCTGGGACGCTGAACGAGGCGCGGAGCGTCCCAGGGCCGCCATACTTCCGCCATACATGTCGTGACCACACGTGAGGAGAGCGAGATCAGGAAGGATGCAGCGATGACCGAATCGGTTTCACGGATGCGCGCCGACACCGCATCCCCCACCGGCATTCCCCCGTCACACCTCGCGTGCTGACCTGGCAAGGGGAGACGATGAACGTCCACGTTGCCGGCCTCGCCACCCAGCTGCGCCAGCGACTCGCCACCCGGCTCGCCAGGACCGGCACCCTGCGCGCCCCGCGCTTGCGGGAGGCGGTGGAGACCGTGCCCCGCGAGCTCTTCCTCGGCGACCGCGTCTACCGGCGCGTCTCCGGGGAGGGCGGAACCGGCTGGGAGCCGATCACGCCCGTCGACCCGCAGTGGCTCGATCTGGCCCATGAAGATCGTGATTGGGTGACCTGGCTGGACGACGGCGAAGAGACCGCACCGAACCTGATCACCGGCGGGAGGCCGGTCGCCACCGCGGCCCAGCCCGGACTGACCGTCCACATGCTGGAGAGCCTCCGCGCCGGCGAGGGGCACAAGGTGCTGGAGATCGGCACCGGCATGGGCTACTCCACGGCGCTGCTGTGCGAGCTCGTCGGCTCGCACCTGGTCACCACCGTGGAGGTCGACCCCAACGTGGCCGGCCGGGCCGAGCAGGCGCTCCACCGCGCGGGCTATGAGCCCACCATCCTGGTCAGGGACGGCCTCACCGGCCACGCCGAGGGCGCGCCGTACGACCGGATCCTGGCGAAGTTCCCGGTCCGGCGCATCCCGTCCCTGTGGCTGGAGCAGACCCGGCGTGGCGGGGTCCTCGTGGCCGTCCTCTCGGGGTGGCTCGGCGGTCCCGCGCTCACCCGCATCACCCTCACCGGCCCGGACACGGCCGAGGGTGAGTTCTTCAGCGACGCGCTCCCGTACCTGGCGGCGCGGCCGCAGATCAGCCCGCCGCCGATCGGGGAGCTGCCCTCTCGCGACACCGGGGAGCAGCGCGACGCCCAGTACGGCGCGGAGGTCTTCGACGACCCGATGACGCGCTGGCTCGTCCAGCTCGCCGCCCCCAACGCCCGGCACGTCGCCACGGAGGGCCCGGCGGCCGGCCACTGCCTCGTGGACCAGGAGACCGGGTCGTGGGCGTGGCTGATCCGCGAGGACGACCGGTGGATCGTCCGCCAGGGCGGTGACCAGCGGCTCTGGGATCGGGTGGAGGAGACCCTCACCCTGTGGCGTCGGGCGGGGCGGCCGGGGCAGCACGTGTTCCGGCTGCGGATCACCCGGGGTGAGCAGCTCGTCTTCCTGCCCGGGCTGCCCTCGATGCGCTGGGCTCTCCCGAAGTGACGACCGATCGATGACAGGGCAAGGGCGGTCAGCACCGGTCGATCCACCGATCGCCCGGGTGCGCGCCGGCCGTACGGCGCTCGTATGCGACGCCGGCGGTGCCAGGCCCGCCCTTGCCGATCGTCCCGGCCGCCGGGACGCCGCGGGGGACCCACCCCGCCGCCCGGAGCGGCCGATCGTTCTCACTCTTCCACTGGTTCCGGCTTCGGTTCCGGCTTGCCCGAGTCCCGCTTCGGCTCCCGCCCCGCATGCTTGAGCGCGAGGCGCAGGCAGTACTCGATCTGAGCGTTGACACTGCGCAGATCGTCGGCCGCCCACTTGGCGACCGCCTCGTAGACGGCCGGGTCGAGGCGGAGCAGCAGCTTTTTCCGCTCGGGCATGGTCAGGCATAGAGGCTGCCGGCATTGACGACCGGCTGGGTCGCCCGGTCGCCGCAGAGCACGACCAGCAGATTGGACACCATCTGGGCCTTGCGCTCCTCGTCCAGCTCGACCACTCCTCGCTCGGCCAGGCGGTCCAAGGCAAGGCCCACCATACCCACCGCGCCCTCGACGATCTGGGCGCGCGCGGCGACCACCTGCGCGGCCTGCTGCCGGACCAGCATGACCTGGGCGATCTCCGGTGCGTAGGCCAGGTGGGTGAGCCGGGCCTCCAGCACCTCCACGCCGGCGAGGGCGGTGCGCTCGCGCAGCTCGGCGGTGAGCTCCTCGGCCACGTTCTGGTTGTCGCGCAGGCTCGGCCGGCCCTCGGTGTGCGAGTCGTACGGGTGGCTGGTGGCGAGGTGACGGACGGCGGCCTCGGCCTGGATGGACACGTACTCCTCGTAGTCGTCGACCGCGAACACCGCCTTCGCCGTGTCGGTGACCTTGTACACCACCACCGCGGCGATCTCCACGGGGTTCCCGTCGGCGTCGTTGACCTTGAGCTTGGCGGTCTCGAAGTTCCGCACCCGCAGCGTCACCCGGCTCTTGGTGGTGAGCGGGAGCACCCACCGGAAGCCCGGCTCGCTCACCGAGCCGATGTACCGGCCGAGGAACTGCACCACCTTGGCCTCGTTCGGGTTGATGATCGTGAAGCCGGTGACGGCGACCCCGGCGATCAGCGCCCACACGAGCGTCGCCCCGAGCAGGAACCCGAGGCCGTCCGGCATCCCGCCGTCCGGGGGCGTCTCGAGGTCGGCCCCGAGCCAGGCCGGGATGAACGCCAGGGTGACCACGACCAGCACGAGCAGCACCGCGAAGCCGTTCAACTGCAACGCCCGTCGCTCCATCGACCCTCCTGTGCTATCGATGTGATATCACCACGATAGCGCAGGTCGAGCAAGGGTGTGCGATTCGTGTGGTCGTGGTCAGGTGAGGATCGGGTACGGCTCGCGCAGGTCACGCCGACTTCTCCGGAAGGTCAAACGGGGCACCGGCGTTGGCCGGCGTCACCCGGCAGGGCCGGTCAGGGTCCGGACCGGGCAGGTGCAGCCGCTCAGGAACCGCATGGGCCGATGCACCGATCAGGACCTCGGCGGATCACCGGACGCGGGTGGCCCGGGGGCGCCGGCGGATGCGGACGCGCCGGTGGAAGCGGAAACGGCGGGGCCGGTTCGAGCGGGCGCGGACGGATCCGTGGAAGCCGGCATCGGCGCATCACCGGGCGCGGGCCCGGCGGCCTCCTCCTCGGGGACGAACTCCGCGCGCACGCCGAGCAGCCGCACCGGGCGCCGCTCGGTGAACCGGTCGAGGGCGGCGAGCGCGGCCCGCTCGATCGCCTCGGCCCGGCGGGCCGGCCGTACCAGCCGCTGACCATGGGTCCGGGTGGTGAACGGCGCGTACCGGACCTTCACCACCACGCGTCCGACGGGCCGGTCATCGGCCGCGACCTCGTCCGCGACCTGGCGGGCCAGGGCGCCCACCTCGCGGCGCACCCGGTCCCAGCCGGCGAGGTCCTCCTGGTAGGTGATCTCCCGGCCCCGGGAGCGGGCCCGGTACGGCTCGGCGACCACCGGTGAAGGATCCCGGCCGCGGGCGAGCCGCACCAGCCACGGGCCGATCGTCGGCCCGAACCGGCGGGCGAGCTCACGCGGATCCGCGGCGGCGAGCTGGGCGACGGTGCGGATGCCCAGCTCGCCGAGGCGCTTGGCGGTCTTCGGCCCGATGCCCCACAGCACGTCGGCCGGGCGGTCGCCGAGCACCTCCGGCCACGTCCGATCCGTCAGCCGGAACACACCCGCGGGCTTGCCGAAGGCGGTGGCGAGCTTGGCCTGCAGCTTGTTCTGCCCGATGCCGACCGTGCAGTCCAGGGCGGTCGCCTCGCGCACGCGCCGCTGGATCAGCCGGGCCACCGCCTCCGGGTCGCCGGTGTCGACGGCGAGGAACGCCTCGTCCCAGCCGATCACCTCGACCACGTCGCACAGCTCCCGGAGCGTGGCCATCACCGTGTCCGAGGCCGCCTCGTAGGCGGCACGGTCCACGGGCAGGAACACCGCCTCGGGACAGCGCCGCGCCGCCGTGCGCAGCGGAAGCCCGGAGCGCACCCCGTACCGGCGGGCCTCGTAGGAGGCCGTGCTGACCACGCCGCGCCGGCTCGGGTCGCCCGTGCCGCCCACGACCACCGGCCGGCCGCGCAGCTCCGGACGGCGCAGCAGCTCGACCGCCGCGACGAACTGGTCGAGATCGACGTGCAGCACCCAGCGGGCCACACCGCGTTCCTGCCCGTTCCAGCGGGATCGGCACGTCGCCGGCGGATATCACCGCTGGTGCAGCTCGTGGAAGAGGTTGATCCACTGGTCCGGGTGGACGAAGGAGACCACCGCGTCCAGCGGGATCGCGGCCCGGGCGAACGCCCGCCGTAGCCGCTGCCGCGGGTGGTGGGGGCGCAGGGACGCGTACAGGCTGCCCCCGCGGCCCCGGAAGCCCAGCTCGACCATGGCCCGGTACTCGCGCAGGGCGGAAACGGGAACGAGCGGGGCCGGACGGCGTTCGATCCGCAGGATCGCCGAATCGATCGACGGCATCGGCCGGAAGGCCGACCGGTCGATCCGCCCGGCGATGCGCCAGATGAACCCGGGCCAGGTGCGCACCGTCACCAGGCTCCAGCGGCCGTAACCGCCCGTGCGCTTGCGGGCGTACTCCGCCTGGGTGACCAGGGTGGCCGCCGACAGGGCCGGGGCGCGCAGGCACCAGTCCACGATCGGCGAGGTGAGGTGGTAGGGGATGTTCCCGACCACGGCGAACGGCTCCCGCGGTGGCCGGGCCCTAAGGAAGTCGCCGGCGACCACGTGAACCGCCGGATCGCCCCGGGTGCGCGCGGCGAGCCGGCCCGCCGCCACGGGGTCGATCTCATAGGCGATCACGCGACGGCAGGTCCGGGCGAGCGCCAGGGTGAGCGCGCCGTACCCTGCCCCGGGCTCGACCACCAGGTCATCGGGGCTCAGGCGGGCCGCGTCGACCACCCGCGCGACGGCACGCGGGTCGATCATGAAGTTCTGCGACAGCGCGCGGCGCCGCAGGTTGTGGTTCTTGGAGAGCGCGAAGGCCGGTTTTCCGGCAGGCCAACGGCGATGGTCGGTGATGAACCGCGCCACGGAAGACGCCCTTTCGGCTCCGAGAAACGGACGGGATCTCGGAGGCCCCGGGCACGCGTCATGGGCGCGTCAGCACAGGCGTGGTGAGGCTCCAGCGCGCGAACGCAGTTGAGACACCAGCGAAGGAAAGTGCAGCGGGAAAGCGCGGCTGAACCTCAGGCAGACCGGAACGCGTCCCAGCGGGCCGGGGCCCGCCGGACGCGCGGACGCGCGGCGATCGACCGCCCGCATCCGAGCAGGGCGGCAAGCGCGGGGACGTTCATGCGGACGACGCTACGACCTCCGCGAACGCGTCCGCAAATGGTTT
>ERZ795043.1356-NODE-1356-length-12454-cov-16.176143_pt1 | contig 12454 bp, 11 predicted proteins | sample MGYA00375127_ERZ795043 | MGnify/ENA primary metagenome ERZ795043 (study PRJEB30172, sample SAMN05518447) | compost metagenome | isolation source: Feedstock adapted compost from Newby Island compost facility, Milpitas, CA | place: USA:Newby Island compost... | reverse complement strand
GGTGGCCCTGGCCGATCAGGTGTTCGCCGATTCGCACCGCCATTTCGTCCCACCTCTTCTGTGCCGTCTGACCAACCGTTGCTGACGCGGCGTTTCATCCTTTGGCGCTTTGCTTTACGCCGGTCAGCCAGTCCATGAATTCATCCAGATTTCGCACCCGTGCTTCCGCCTCGTGCGCCTCGTCCAGTTCGACACCTGCATGAGCGCCCCGCATGATCCGAACGGTGCGAAATCCAAGGGGGCGGATGCCCACAAAATCCTTGCGCGGGTTGTCTCCGACGTAAACGACCCGCCCGGGCGGAACGCTCTCCCGTTCGCAAATGCGCAGGAAACAGTGCGGCGAAGGTTTCTCATGGCGAAGCCCGTAGCGCCGGGTCAGATAGCATCGGCGGACGGGAGGCCTTCCGGCAAGTCCGAGCGCCTTCAGCTTCGCCGCCTGAACCCCCGGATGACCGTCGGTGACGATGTACACCGGCACGCCCTCCGCATCGAGTTCCCGCAAAGCCCGCTCGGCATCGGGATACAGCGTAAGATCCGGTTCATGCCTCCGGTACACCTGGACGCAGGCGGCGACCGCTTGCCGCGTGGCCCGCCGGCCGATCCGCTCCAGCACCGCGTCGAACACCCGCCCGCGGCCGTGCCGCGCCAATTCCTCCATCATACACGCATAACACGTTTCCGCCCGCGCCCCCGGCACTTCCCGCTCCAGCCAGGCCGCCACGGCGCGAAACCCGCCGCGGACGAAACTCATCTCCTCATAGAGGGTGTCGTCGAGATCAAACACCACAACGTCGGCCTTCATAGGCCTGCGGATGCGCATATCCCGGCGGTCCATCAAAGACGCACCTCCGCGTCATCCGTACCTATTTCCATAAACCAATCCTCAGGATACCGCACCATCCGCATCTCCCGTTCCGACCGGTGAAACGGAAGCGGATCCGCGTCCATCCCCAGCGCTTCGGCCAGGAACCAGTCCAGACTGCGCAGGCCAACCTGCCAGCTGAGCCGCGACGCGCCGCCGACGCGGGGGTTGCATTCGACGAGGTGCGGACGGCCCGCCGCGTCCACAATCCACTGCGCCACGGCGTGTCCATAGAGCCCGAGCTCGCGTGCCAGATCCATGTTCAACCGCTCCAGATGCGCATCGCGAAACGTGCTGGTCACCTGAGACTCGCCATCCACCACCTTCTCCCGCCGCCGCAGCACGACCCCCTTGCACAGGCCGCTTCGCGTCACATACAGATCGGCGCTGACCTCGTATCCTTCCACAAACGGCTGAAAGACCGGATGCTCCAAGGCAGAGGCGTGCGCCTTGGCCTGCTCGCGGGAAACGTTCATGGCCATGTTCCGCGCGCCCGCCCCGTACCGCTCTTTGACCACCAGCGCATCTCCTGGCACTTCGTCGGCACTCCGGAACGCCGGAACGACTGGAAAACCGCGCGGTGCCAAATATTCGTAAAACAGCAGCTTGTCGGTGCAGCGCTCGACCGCCTTTTCGCCGGACACCATGACGGCGACGCCCGACGCCGCCAGCTCGGCGCGATGGCGCGCAAAAAAGGGCAGCTCCCCGTCACGGGTCGGCACGATGGCCCGCACTCCAAACATCCGGCAAGCTTCCACCAGCTGCCGCAAGGTCAGATCCTCAAGCTTCGGCATTTTCCAGAATTCGTCCGCGAAATGGCGGGCGATGCATGTCGCGTCGCTGTCCGCGGCAATGATGCGCATCCGCCGGCCCAGCCGCCCCGCGGCTTCGGCCAGGGAGCGGAGCAGCGGCACTTTCTTCGACGCGCTGGTGACGAGCACGGCAGGATCCCTAGCCAAGATTCCGCTCCTCTCTCAGACATCCGTGGATGAGCGAATCGACAAACCGGCCGTCGATCCACACGTGCTGCCGCATGCGGCCTTCCAGCCGGAAACCGTTCCGCTCCATGATCCGGACATGCAGCGGCCGGATGTCGAAGGTTTCCGCATGCAGCCGGTTGAAGCCCAGTTCGTCGAAGGCGATCCGCTTCATGAGATCCAGGAAGGTGGAAAAAAGCCACGCGTATTCCCCGTCCTCCGCCTCCCGGCTTCTCGCCGTTTCCAGCAGGTACGACACCTCGGCGCGCCGGTGATCCCAGTCGATGTGGACCAGCCCGCCGTACCCGATGGGGCGATCCTCCAGCAGATAGGTGAAGAGCAGCATCGGGGGCTGCGGCTGTTCAAAGGTCGGCATCACCGCTTCGCGGAAATAGCGCCGCTGGTCTTCCGGGGTGAGCGGCTTTTTTTGGCGCAGCACCCTGATTTGGTCATTGCGCCACACGCGGATGAGCTCCATATCCTCTTCCCGCACCGGAATAACGGCCAACGGGCCGGCCTCGTACCGTTCCCGCCGCAGACAAGCGTATCGCATCGTTCCATGCCCCTTTGGCTAGGACGCATAATATTTCGTGTCCATGAGCTGATTGCGCAACGGCCTTTCCGTCAGGCGGAGCGCCGCCTGGTCCCCCCGGGCCAGGGCTTCGGCGTTGCGGGCCGCGTCCAGATACCCGGGACGCATGGCGGCAGCCGCGGCGAAACAATCGCCTGCCCGCGCCCGGTCGCCGGACACGAGCCAAGCCAGCACGCCGATGTTGTTCCGCACCGCGGCGTCCGGCCGCACCCCGTCCAGTTTTTCGAAACTCCGCAGACTTCGGGGGTAATCCCCCATTTTATAATAACTGACACCGAGGTAAAATTCCGTCTCCCAGGAAAACGGCAAGATCGCAAGCAACCGCGCCGCCGACGCCGGTTCGTCCCGCCAAAGAAAAACGGCCGCCAGCGCCTTGGCCGCTTCTTCCCGTCCATATGCCGAAACGAGCTTGCGCTCAAGCTCCTCCATGTCGAGCCTGCCCAGCACCTTTTTGACCATCCGGTTGGACAGAACCAGGTCGTTGGACAGATTGGTCCCGTGCCGCCGGTAACAGGTGAGCGCCTGCCTTAGCAGGGCGCACCGGTATCCGCGCAGCAGGAGCCGCAAGAACAGTTCAAAATCCTCGGCACTGGTCAAGGAGTCGTCAAACAGCACATCGGGGGTTTTCCGCACAAGGGCCAAGCCGCTGCAAAGCTGATTGCGGCGCAGCTGGTGGAGCAAGGCATTGCCGCTGTCCATGTCGTCGGGGTATCCCCTTGTGATGCCCAAGCTCCGCCCATGTTCATCCACCAGCTCGTAATCGTGGAACACCATGTCCGCCCGCTCGCGTTCCATCAGTTCCAGCGTCAGCTTCAGCCGGTCCGGGTGCTGGACGTCATCTGCGTCCGCCATCATAAGATACCGGCCGGCGCTCCTGCGGATGGCGGTGTTGCGGGCGGCCGCCGCTCCCCGGTTGGCGCCGTGCTCCACAAAAACGACGCGGGGATCTTCCCTGGCGAATTGACGAATGATGTGCGGGGACCGGTCCCGGCTGCCGTCGTCGACGACAATGAATTCAAAATCGCCGTGCGACTGGTTCAGCACGCTGGCCATCGCGTCCTCCAGCCAGGCTTCGGCGTTGTAAACCGGCATGATGACGCTGACTTCCGGCACAAGACCACCCCTTTCATTCAATATCGACAACTGCCTCACGAATTGTGAGGCGGGGCCGGCGGCCAGGCGAAGTCTTCCCGGATGATGTCTTCCTCAACAAGGACTTCGCCCATCTGCACTTCGATCAGCTCCACCGGCGTAAAGGCGCGGAGGGCGTGCTTTACGCCCGGACGGATGACGACGACGTCGCCCGGACCGACGCTCCGGATCGCACCGTCCAGGACGACTTCCCCCGCACCGGAAATGATCGTCCAGATCTCGCTGCGGCGGTGATGCGTCTGATATCGCAGCGACCGGCCTGCCTGCACGCAAATGCGCTTGGTCAGCACTTCCCAGCCCTTTTCATTGGTCATGAAATCCAGCACGCGCGTCCATCCCCAGCGGCGCTCTTCGTACATCGGCCGTCCGGGCCCGTCGTCCAGCAGCTCCTTGAGACGCGGCGTGGCGGCCTTGTCGGCTACCAGAACGCCGTCCGGACACACCGCGACGACGGCGTTGGGAATGCCCAGCACCTTGACGGGCAGGCTGAGCTCGTTGATGACATGGCTGCCCCGGCTTTGGTCGTCCAAAACGGCGTTCCCGATGACCGGCTCCGTGAGCTCCTCGGTCAGCGTGTTCCAGGTGCCCAGGTCCTTCCATTCCCCGTTGTACGGAACGACCCCGACCCGGTCTGCCTGCTCTACAACCTCATAATCGAAACTGATGACCGGCAAACCGCCGTAGCGTTCCTGCAACTCCGTGTACCGCACCGGATATTGCCGCCCGGCAAGCACGTCCAGCAGATAACGCGGGCGAAACGCGAATACGCCGCAATTCCAAAGCGCACCATGTTCGTCAATCAGCCTCCTTGCCTCCTCGGATTTCGGCTTTTCCACGAACCGTTCCACCGCAAAGGCGTCGAAATCGAGACGGACGCCCGGCAGGATATACCCGTACTTCTCCGAAGGAGAGGCCGGCTTGGCGCCAATCAGACCGATGTCCGCCAGGGACGACTGGATCAGCTTGTCCAGCTTCCCGAAAAGCATAAAATAGGCCTGCTCCACATAGGAATCCACGGGCATCACCAGCACCGTTTCATCCGGGTCGGCCTTCTCATGTTCAATCAAATACAGCACGGACAGCGCGATGGCGGGAAAGGTGTCCCTCCGCTCCGGTTCCACGATGACCCTGATTCCCTGGCCCAGCTGAAACTCCAGCATCTCGGATTGCGCCCGGCTGGCGGCCACATACGCGTCCCCGTCCAGGTCGGCCTCCCCCAGCTGACGCCAAATGCGCTGCACCATCGATTCCTTTCGCCCTTGCCCGTCATCCAGCACCCGCAGAAATTGTTTGGAACGCGCGTCGTTGGACAGGGGCCACAAACGCTTGCCGCTGCCGCCGGAAAGCAAAATCAGCTTCACTTGGGCACCGCCCCGGATCTTTCTTCTTCCCGCACGTACCATTCATAGGTGCGGCGCAGCCCTTCTTCCAGCGAAACCTTCGGCTTCCAGCCCAGGGCGGTGATCCGGCTCACGTCAAGGAGTTTTCGCGGCGTGCCGTCCGGCTTCTCCGGATTGAAGCGGATCTCGCCCTCATACCCAACGATCCGGCGGATCGTCTCGGCCAGTTCGCGGATGGTCAGGTCCGTGCCGGTGCCTACGTTGACGAACCCGCCAAGATCGCGGGCCGAATAATTTTCCATCAGAAAAACGCACGCGTCCGCCAGATCGTCCACATAGAGAAATTCCCGCCGCGGATTTCCTGTGCCCCACACTTCCACAAAATCAGCACCGGCGCGTTTTGCCTCGTGGAATTTGCGAATGAGCGCCGGAATGACATGGGAGGTCCGCAGATCGAAGTTGTCCCCGATCCCGTACAGGTTGGTGGGCATGACCGCCAGAAAATCCGTTCCGTACTGTCGGTTGTAAGCCTCGCACATTTTCAGCCCGGCGATCTTGGCGATGGCGTACGGTTCGTTGGCGGGCTCCAGCGCCCCCGTAAGCAGATGCTCCTCGCGCATCGGCTGCGGCGCGAATTTCGGATAGATGCAGGAACTGCCGAGAAACATGAGCTTCCGCACGCCGCAGCGGTACGCCGCCTCGATCACGTTGGTCTGGATCGCCAGATTGTCGTAGATGAACTCGGCCGGATACGTCGCGTTCGCGTAAATGCCGCCCACCCTGGCCGCGGCCAGAAACACGTATTCCGGTCTTTCCCGTTCAAAAAAAGCGCGCACGGCCGCCTGATCCCTGAGATCCAGTTCCCCGCGGGTACGCAGGATCAGCCGGCGGTACCCCTTCTCCCGAAGCCTGCGCATGATCGCAGAACCGACCAAGCCGCGATGCCCGGCGACATATACGGTGTTGTCCGGATGCATGCCCGAAGCCCCCCCGTCATTCGTAATGCTGGCGAACCCGATAGCCCTCCCGCAGAATGGCCAGATCCTTCTTCGCTTCTTCCAGATCGGCCCGGACCATCATCCTGACCAGATCTATAAATTTCACCTTCGGTTCCCATCCGAGCACGCGCTTCGCCTTGGAAGGATCACCCTGCAGCCAGTCCACTTCCGTCGGCCGGAAATAGCGAGGATCAATCTCGATGAGAACCCGGCCGGTGGCCTTGTCGACGCCCTTTTCCTCCGCACCGCTGCCGACCCACTCCAGCTCCATTCCGAGCTCCGCGAACGCCAGCTCCGCAAAGGTGCGCACCGAATGCGATTCCCCCGTGGCGATGACGTAATCGGCAGGCTTGTCCTGCTGCAGCATGAGCCACATCGCTTCCACATAGTCGCCGGCGAAGCCCCAGTCGCGTTTCGCATTTAGATTGCCCAGGTACAGCTTGTCCTGCAGGCCCAGCTTGATCCGGGCGGCCGCCCGGGTGATCTTGCGCGTCACGAAGGTTTCGCCCCGCAGCGGCGATTCGTGGTTGAACAGGATGCCGTTGCAGGCGAAGATCCCGTAAGCTTCCCGGTAGTTCACGGTGATCCAGTACGCGTACAGCTTGGCCGCTCCATAGGGGCTGCGCGGGCGGAACGGCGTCTTTTCCGACTGCGGAACTTCACTGGCATTTCCGTACAATTCGGAAGTCGACGCCTGGTAGAAACGGGTTTTGTCCGCCAGCTTCAGGATCCGGATCGCTTCCAACAGGCGCAGCGTTCCGAGGGCGTCGGCGTTGGCGGTGTACTCCGGCGTCTCGAAGGACACCCTCACATGGCTCTGCGCCGCGAGGTTGTAAATTTCGTCCGGCTGCACTTCCTGCAGGATGCGGATCAGATTCGTCGCATCGGTCAGATCGCCGTAATGCAGAAAGAAATTCACATTCGGCTCATGGGGATCCTGGTAAAGGTGGTCGATCCGGTCCGTATTGAAAGAAGAAGCCCGGCGCTTGATGCCGTGCACCTCGTATCCCTTGTTCAGCAAAAACTCCGCGAGATACGCACCGTCCTGTCCGGTGACGCCAGTGATGAGCGCTCTTTTTTTCATCAGGGATCATCCCTCTCAAGGCTGTTTCGACCATTTCCGCCGGAAAGCTTCGATGTCCTCTTCGGAATAGAAATGTCTGACAAACGGGTTGTTGTACATCCGGTCCAGAAACGCATCGTCAAACCGGATGCGCTCCCGGAACCGTTTGTAGAGGGGGGCGTAATCCTTCGTCTCTCCCACATTTTCCCTGGACAGCTCAAATTCGGGAAGCCCCAAAAAATTGCGAATCACATCGACAAGGCCTGACAACCGTTCAAATTGCAATACCAGAAGCCGATTTCCGTCCCGTTCATAGACCCTGTACCCGATAGATTGGTCAAACGGCCGTTCGAACACGTCAATGCCGAAAGTAGCTTTCATTTCTTCGTCAAACCAGCTAAATATGTCTTCATGGTTGAATTTGCGGAAGAATTCCCTGATGAGCACGTCCACTTTTTGATCCAGATCCATCTGCATGTATTGGGTGTCGTTCTTGAAAGAATAGGCATACAGCTTAAGGATCTGGAAAAAGGCGGATATGTTTCGTGCCACCGGATCCCGGACCAGGCTGATGACATCCCAATTGCGGTTGTGCACTTCTTTCATCAGGTACAGACTTGTGCCCATTGCGCTCGGAATTTCTTCTCCGGCATCTTTCCACATTTGAACGGATATGGTTAAGCGTTTGGGCTGAAGGAAGTGGGAGTGATAAACTTCCAAATTTAATCGCTTGATCGATTCATAGATGCTTGTTGAAGCCACTTTGCCAAATTGATAAATCAAAATGGGACGACGGTCTTTTCTGGGTGAAGACAGCCAATCCGGCCGGCAAATGATCTGTTCTCTTTGCGCGCCCTGTCTCAGAAGCATTTCAAGCATAATATTTGCGCTTCCTTGGGAGGCTACCAGATATCTGTCGTTCGGAGCCACCCGCAAATCCGTAACGGCGATGACTTTTTTCCCCATGAAGGTTGAAGGATAACCGAACGAATTGATGAAACCCTTCACCCGCTCAGGGTGGAAAAGAGAACTGATTTGCTCGAAAAACGATTTTGCGATTTCACCCGTGCCGTAAATCCAAATCCGATGCTCCGGACTGATCTGAAAGTCGGGAAGCTGATAGAGATTCGCCGCATTCATCCAACGGTCACTCCTCTTTGGAACAAATGCTCAATATTTGTTCATGGCCAACAATTCGGTCCATGAGAGGATGGGAACATTCGGCAACTGTTCGGAGAGTTTGCGGATGATATCGTTTTCATGGCGTCCCAGGACCGTTGAAATAACAGCCCTGAAACCGATTTTGTCAGGGGAGTTTGCAAAGTAGGAAGGGGTATGGACCGGTATTCCGTCGATCAAGGTTCCCTCTTTTGTTTTTTCATTGTCCAGCAAAGCCACAACCTCAATGCCGTTCGTTCTGCATTCCTCTATCAGATATTTCGATAAATCCAGCGTGCCAAATATCGCCACTTTGGTGATGGACCTGTCCAGCAACGGAGCGGTCAGCGGTTTTTTCTGCATGATGGCGTTAAGCAATCGTACCATGTAGAAATCCCGGGCATTTTTTCCGAATTTGAAATCCTTATAGACTTGATCCGCCGCTTCATGGCATATGAACACTTTGGGATGGTTCAAAGGAAAGGAAATATCTTCAGCCTCAATGTTTGCCAAACGGTCAACCATGTTCGTATGAACCGCGTCGCTGCGATAGCCAATATTCTTGACCATATTGGTGTACGGGGTGATGATGAAACCGTTGTTAACCCAATTCGTGAAAGTCCATACATAGTCCCACGCATAATTGGGCCCTTTATGATAACAATCTTCCAGGATCAACCACCAGTATTCCTCCGCCTCACGATGGCGCAAGATATCTCTCAGCCGATCCCCCTTTTTGATTTCCGGCCACAGGGAGACGCTGTCATCATACAATTTCCAGGCGCGCCGCCAAGTCGCCCATCCCCACGGCGGCACATGAAACCTTGAAAAATAATAACTTTCGGACGACTGAAACCGTTTATAATGAAAATTCGATCCGGAAATCGCCATAATTCTGTTGTCATCACGATAACGGTCCAAAAGCTCGCTGCAAAAGCGGAAAAATGATTGGCTGGGCAAACAATCGTCTTCAAGGATAATGGCTTCTTCTTCTTTGGAAAACACAAGATCAAGCCCGCTGACGATCCGGCGGTCAACGCCCAGATTCATGTCGGAATACTCCCGGTAAACCTCGCAGGGCCAGTCTACATTTTGCACCACTTCACGGGTTAAACGGCACATTTCGTCTTCCCGCGCCACTTCTTTTCTGGGACCGTCGGCAAAAATATAAAGCCTGGTTGGACGGGCTTGACGAATGGCCTCAAAAACCAGTTTGGTCGTATCCGGGCGTTTAAAAATGAAAAATACCACCGGTTTATCCAACATCGTTCCCTCCGCATTAAACCCTTTTGTAGATGCATGTATTGAATAATTTGGATATTAGCCGATAACCCCTGTTCATCAAAAATTGATGGATCGGATGGGAGTGCATTTGTTCAAGTTCGCAATTCAAGATTTCGACCAAAATAACCTCCGGGACAAAAAGGTCCCAATCATTCGACTGCAAAACCTGCAGATCGAAACCTTCCGTATCAATGGACATGAAATCAATCTTTTTTCCCGAGGCGTATTTTTCCAAAACGGATGAAAGTTTGAATACCTCTATTTCAACCTCACGGATTATTTCATGACCCAAAACGGACTCCAATATTTCTTTTGCCCGGCGGGAATCAAAAGTGTTCAGAGCCGGTTCATTGAACATGAAATATTTCAGTTTGCCTTCAACGTCTGATATGCCCGCCTCCAGGTTGATGTCTCTCGGTCTGTAAATGTCGAACATTTTTTTCATGCCGGGATACGGATCAATGTTGATGCCGTTCCAGCCCAATCGGTAAAACATGTAGGTGTTCGAAAACCGAATGGGTTGATGAGCCCCGACATCCACATAAAATCCGCTTTGTTTATTTTCGAAAATCCGTTTTAATACAAGATCTTCTCCCTCTTGGGAATAGGAGACAAATCCTTGCCCGGACGCCAGGAAAACATTGAAGTGCACATATTCAAGAAATCCCATTGAACGCAATTGTTCCGCAATTTCCAGATAGTAGCTGCTCGCTACAATGATGTAGATTTGATCATGATCTTCCTCCAAAAGTTTTTTTGGAGGATAAACGTCCAAGTTATAGAAGGAAGTGCCCCAGCGGGATTGGTTGTTGTCAACGCAATAGGAAACGGGCACATCAATGTATGACAATGCGCTTTCCGCCGCTTTTCCCGTACCAAAAATAACCAATTTCATCTTTAAACTCCTTGTTTCATGAACGCTTGTATGGCCAACTTCTTCCATGAGCACACCGGCAAATGGACTCTTGATTTTTCTTTCAGCCATTCGATCAACTCGTCGTCGTACTCATTTTCTACAGAGACGATCACGGCTTCCACCGCGTCCGGATGTTCGAAAAGCCAATCGGGGGAATGAATCGGAACACCCTCGATTTCCTTGCCTTGGATGTGCGGATCGTTGTCAAGGAAACAAATCGGGGTCAGTCCTTCCCTGCGCAGATCCTCCAGCAAATAACGGGCGGTCATGCGTGTCCCAAACACGGCGATTCGTTGAAAATCGGGTTTGAGAACCGAGGTTATGCCACGGCCCCTCACCAGCAGATTTTCCAGCCACATGCGATACAGAGCATTGTTGCGAATCTCTGTGCCTGTCAAATCCGGAGCTTTTCCGAAATACCTTCGCAAAATGATTTCCGCTTCACGCAGCCCCGTCATGCGTGTGTCATAGCGGGAAGAAATTCCTCCCATTCTGTATTCGGCAACAATTCGATTTTCGTAACGGATGCGATCTCCCGGTTCAATGAACAACCGGACCATCAGGTCGAAGTCTCCCGCTATTTGATAACGGGTATCAAACAACCCGAATCTTTCAAAAACGTGTCTGCGCACAAACAAGGCTTGATGGGAGGGACGATGTCCCTGCCGGATGTCGTCTATGGACAGGCTTCGCCCCAAAATCAGTTCCTGCTGCCCTTCCCGAATCCGCACATTTCCGTAAATCGCCCAGACCTCCGGCCATTCACAAAAGCGGTTGACAAAGTGCTCGATTACACCCGGGTCCGCCAAACAGTCATCCGAATTCAGAAAGTAGAGAAGTTCCCCGGTCGACGCCGTTATCCCTTTGTTGTACGCATCGTAAATACCATTGTCCGGTTCAGAAATTACGTGAGCAAGCGACGACCGGTACTTATCAACAACGTTCAGCGTATCGTCCGTCGATCCTCCGTCGATCACCAAGTGCTCAATATGGGGGTACGTTTGCGACCGGACACTCGCGAACATTTCCGGCAAGGTTTTCGCACTGTTCAGAGTTGCCGTAATGATTGATACGACAGGAAGGCTCATGGGAGCGACACCAGACTCTCCATTCGGAAAAGAATGCTATAATACATGTTCCGGACTTTCCGTTTTTTTAATCAGATTCTCTTCTCTGATCCAATCCCGGATGGTTTCCTTGGAAATCGGCTCCTTCATGACGAGCGAAAGCCACGCTCCGTTTTTCTCCAACATCTCCGGATAAATCCTTTTCCTGGAAACCCCAAACAGCGGCTGCAGGATGTACATGTCCCGGGTTTCCACGGCCGCTTCCGCTTCGTCGGGCGTCATCAATTCCTCCACCATCTTCTCGCCCGGCCTCAGGCCGATAATATCGATTTTAACCGCATCCCGAACGGCAAATTGCCGTTTCACTTCCTCAATGACGATCTCCGCCAGATCGCCCAGCCGGATCACGGGCATTTTGAGCACGAACACCTCGCCGCCATACGCCAGCTCATTGGCGCGCAAAATAAGCTCAACCGCCTGGCCCGGCGTCATCATGTAACGAAGCATGTTGGGATGGGTGACCGTGACCCGCCGTTCCTCTAGAATTTGCCGGACAAATAGCGGAATGACCGATCCTCGGGAACCCATGACGTTGCCGAAGCGTACCGAGCAAAACACGGTCTTGCGCGGGCCCTTGTGATATTCCGCTGCGGAGATGAGGCGTTCCGCCGTCAACTTGGTGGCGCCGTATGTATTGGTCGGTGAAATCGCCTTGTCCGTGCTGGTGAAGAGAACCCGCTTCACGTTAGCGGTAATGGCCGCCTGAATGACGTTCTGTGTGCCGATCACATTGGTCTTGACCGCCTCGAACGGGTTGTACTCGCAGAACGGCACGTGTTTCATGGCCGCGAGGTGAAAAACGTAGTCGATGTCTTCCATCGCCCGTAAGACCCGATCGGCGTCCCGTACGTCGCCGATGAGATAGCGAATGTTGTCGTATTCTTGCAACTCCTGCTGCATTTCAAATTGTTTGTGTTCATCCCGGCTGAAAATGCGGATGACTGCGGGGTTCTCCGCGAGAAGCCGGCGGGTCAGCGCCCGTCCG
>ERZ795043.1349-NODE-1349-length-12511-cov-38.516859_pt1 | contig 12511 bp, 4 predicted proteins | sample MGYA00375127_ERZ795043 | MGnify/ENA primary metagenome ERZ795043 (study PRJEB30172, sample SAMN05518447) | compost metagenome | isolation source: Feedstock adapted compost from Newby Island compost facility, Milpitas, CA | place: USA:Newby Island compost... | reverse complement strand
ATCAGCGCGATGTTGACGTCGCGCTGGGTGTTCTCGATCACCTTGGCCGCCTCGGCCACGCGGATGGAACTGGCCTTGTGCGTGCCCGCGGTGATGATGGTCCGGTACAACTGGTCCACGAACTCGGCCACCTCCGGGGTCGAGCCGGACGTCACCTTCACGATCTTCGTGACGGTGCGTTCCTTGTCGCCCGGATTGATCCGCTCGGGGCTGTAGCCGCAATAGAAGTCCTCGTTGTACTTCAGGCCAGAGACCTTCTCCAGGACCGGCACGCAGACCTCCTCGGTCACGCCCGGGTACACCGTGGACTCGTAGATCACGATGTCGCCCCTCTTGAGCACCGAACCGATGCTCGCGCTGGCCTTGAGCAGCGGGTCGAAGTCCGGCCGGCGCGCACTGTCGATCGGCGTCGGCACGGTGATGATGTACACGTTGCAATCGCGGAGGTCATCCAGCCGGTCCGTGTAGACCAGGTTGCCCGCGCCCCGCAGGTCCTCGCTGGAAACCTCGAGCGTGCGGTCGATCCCCTGCTTCAGTTCCTGGACGCGGGTCGCGTTGATGTCAAAGCCCACAACCGGCATCCGGCGGCCGAATGCGACCGCCAGCGGCAGTCCCACGTAACCCAGGCCGATGATTCCCAGGCGGGTCGAAGAACGATCCACGGTTTCTGTTTCCCTGTTGGATGGTTGATTCTCGATTCAGGCATTCACTGGTGCACCGCCCGTTCGATCGCCTCCTCGACTGCAGGCGCGATCTGCGGCGCAAGGCTGCGCGTGAAGCTGGCGGCCAGGTGGTGGCGGTCCCGCCAGATGACGGTATCCCCATGCATGGCCGGGCACGTGTCGCCACTGCAGATGTGCCGGTTCAGGTCCAGGAGCACCACACCCGGCACCTGCTTCACGGCGGCCAGGATCGAATCCGGGGTGCGCGTCGCCCGGTCGTAGCCGGTGTCACACGCCCCGGGGACAACCCGTGGGGCACTCAGGCAGTCGGGAACATCCCTGGCCATCCACGGCGTGTCCGCAATGGCCACCACGCCGGCTCCCATTCGCCGCAGCCTACCCCAGCGGCTGGCCAAACCGTCCGCGAGCATGGCCTGGCTCTGCTGGGCACTGTTCGCGCCATGCGCATTCTGCCTACGCGACTGGCTGGTGACCACGACCGTCGGCGCCAGTTCCTCGAGCCTGGCCATCACCCGGCGGTTCCATTCCGTGCAGGCTTTGTATTCACGCCCTCCGGACTGGACAGCCGTGTCCGAAAAAGCGCAGGCGGACTTGGTGAAGGTGTACAGCGCCCACCCCCTGGTCTTGGCCAACGCCTGCAGGGGCGGCAGCCACTGGGCCGCATGGGAATCGCCGGCCAGCACGATCTTGATGCGCGAGCTGGTGTCCCCGTAGACGCAGAACCGGGGCTCGCTGGACGCCTGGTCCACATGACATCCGTCCCGGTACACATCCGGGGTGTCGCGCCTGGCGGCAAGCGCACGCTCGCGCAGGTTGCCCGGGACCGGAAGACTGTCGGGCGCCGGGACCTTCACTTCTCCCATGCCCTCCACCCCGAGGCCGGCAAGCGCCCGGGCCATGGCCGGGGCCATGGTCCGGGCATACGTGGCGGTCAGGTGCGTGCTGCTGTCGCGATACACGACCAGGTTCCCGACCACGGCCGGGCACACTTTCGCCATGCAGATGGCATCCGTCAGGTCCAGGACACGCACGTCGTTCCGGCGTTCGGCCAGCAGCAGGACGGGATCGGGGCCGGCCAGGGCCTCATCCCGCGGGCGCTGGCAATTCGCCAGATCGTCCCGCCCCTTGCAGGTGTTGCCCATCCTCGGTGTGCCGCGCAGCACCGCCACCTGCATCCCCTGCACCTGCCTGCCGGCCAGGAATGCCTCCAGGCTGTCCGCCAGCATGGCAGCACGCTGCGTCCTCCCTGCTGCTCCCTTCACCCGGGCATTCACGGACTGGGCCAGCAGCAGCAGGTCGGGCTTGAGTTCATCCACCCTGCGCGCCACCTGCTGCCGCCACTCCCGACAGGCCGGGAAGCCGGAACCATCATTCTTCACCGGCTCGGCCTCACCCACGGCACAACCGGTCTTGGCGAAGAGGACAAGCCGCCACCCGTTGGCCAGCGCCACCTCCTCCAACGCCGGCTGCCACTGCGCGGCATAGGTATCACCAACCACGACAACCTTGAACCGGCCATTGCGGTCACCGTATTCGCAGGCCCGGAGCCTGCTGTCGTCGCCCCGGCTCAGGCATCTGCTGGCATACGGCGCAGGGAAATCATCCCTGGCCACTTCCGGGCTGGGTCGCAGGGGCATGCCCGGCATGGCTTGGACTCCATCGGTCAGCGCGGCCGCCCCGGGGTACTGGCTGGCACCACCGGACTGGCTGGCCGTGGCGGCCTCCAATGGGGCATCCTCACCCGCCTGCCACGGCCGCTGCGCACCCCAGCCAGCGCCCAGGCTCAGCAGGATGCAGGCCGCGCCCACCAGGAACGGCTTCCAGGCCGGATCCGGTTTCCCCCTGGCCGGGTGACGGAACGGGTCCTCCACCAGCGTCTTGCCCAGGTGGGCCATTGCCCAGGCCACGACGAAGATCACCACGCCATCCAGCACGTCCGGGCTGCGCCCGGACAGCGCGCTGTAGGCGATGATGACCGGCCAGTGCCACAGGTACAGCGAATAGGAAATGTCGCCGAAATACTGCATCGGCCGGACCGCCAGCAGGCGGTAGCCGCTGGCCAGCCGGCCAGAATCACGCGCCGCGATCACCAGCGCCGTGCCCACCACCGGCAGGGCCGCCGCATAGCCCGGGAACGGCGTGCCCTTGCCATAGGCCAGCACCGCCGCGGCGATCATGGCCAGGCCGATCCAGCGCAAGGCCTCGCGCACGCCCTCCCCCAGCTGCCGCCAGCGCGTGGTCACCGCCAGCAGGCCACCCACGCCCAGCTCCCAGGCACGGGTGAAGGTCGAAAAGTACGCCAGCGCCGGGCTGGTCCAGGTCAACCACACCGAGTACGCCAGGGAGGCCGCCACCACCGCGGCCACCAGCCAGGCGAACAGGCGGCCGGGGTTGACGCGCCTGGCCACCGGCAGCAGGCCCGCCAGCATCAGCAGCAGCGGCCAGAAGATGTAGTACTGCTCCTCGACCGACAGCGACCAGAAATGCGTGAGCATCGCCGGCTCGGATTCCGCGGCAAGGTAATCCACGGCCTGCCGCGCCAGCCACCAGTTCTGCACGTACAGCGCGCTGGCCACGATGCCCTGCGCGTTGTCCTGCCAGCGCGTCATCGGCAGCAGCGGCGTCAGGAAGGCGACGGCGATGAGCACCACGGTCGCCGCCGGCAGCAGGCGCCGGATCCGCCGCGCGTAGAAATCGCGCACGTGGATTCGTCCCGTGGCGGCGTAGTCCCGGAACAGGATGCCGGTGATCAGGTAGCCGGAAATGACGAAGAAGACGTCAACGCCGACATAGCCGCCGGGAAGCAGCTCCGGCCAGATGTGGAAGACCAGCACCGCCAGCACTGCGATGGCACGCAGCCCCTGGATTTCCGGGCGGAATCCGCTTGCGGACAGACTGCCTCCCTGTCTGTCGGTGTTCGCTGTCATCCGGCAACTCCTTCGATCAGTGAGATGATGCGGTCGGCATAGGCGCCGTAGCTGAAACGCCTGCGCACGTGTTCCAGCGCGCGTGCGCTGAGCTCCGCATATTGCGCGGGATCGGCATGGATGCGCCGGACCATGCCTTCCACCTCGGCTGGTTCGGCATACAGCGCACCCTCGCCGAAGACATTGCGGAACTTGTGCGGCAGGATCACCACGCATCCGCTGGCCATGGCTTCCAGGATGGAACGGCCGAAGGCCTCCACGATGTGTTCGTTGTCGTAATAGACGAAGAAGTCGATGCCCGCCAGGAATTCCCTGACCGGCATGCTGCCGTAGGGCAGCAGCTCCCAGTTGGCCGGGACGTCCCGACCCTGCAACAAAGCCGCACAGGTTTCGGTTCCACCCATGATGCGGACCCGGATATCCTCGGCCTCGGGATAGGCCGCCAGCATCGCCCGGGCCGAGCCCGGGAACTTCATCGCGTTGTCGCGGGAATAGCGGCCAATCACCGGGACAGGCCCAAGGCGCCTGTCGCGGACGGCCCATTCGTCCACGTCGAGGATGCCGGGCATGTCCTGCGGATCCAGCAGCGCAGGCGGCACCAGGGTCTTGATCGCATCGCGCACGTGCGGCCCCTGTGGGGCCCAGATGCCATCCACGCCGAACAGGTGGCGGGCGTTGCGGATGCAGTCTCCGACCTGGTAGCGCAGGTCGCTGCCGTCCAGTTCGCTCGGTGACTGGTTGGCCACGATCATCAGCCGGTGCACCTTCCAGCCCATCGGATGGACAGGTGTGAACTGCAGGATGGGCGGATAACGCAGGATCGCCAACTTGACTTCCACATCATCCCCGGGCAATACGTGTACCACCTCGCCTGAATTGATCAATTCCCTGATCTGCGGGATCAAGGGTTTGTGGCGGGATGACAGGAACCGGAACGCCTCCAGCTGGGCTATGCCCAGCCTCAGTCCCCGCCTGCTCAGGGCACGTATCTCCTCAAGGATCGAGTTCTGCGGCCCACCCTGAAACCGCCAATCGCAGACAAAAACCACATCGTAGCAGCCGCGCTCTCTAATGATCGAGAATCGTTGCGGCGCGGGAAACTTCCGCGGCTCATGCTTTGGCGGCAAATATGGGGAGTCGACGCCGGCAGCTATCTGCTGGTGCCAATATTCATATGCTTCGTGGTAACTCGTCCTTGCCGGATGTCTCCACCCCGGCTTGAACTCCGCACGCGAGAGTGAATCCGGATCCAGCCGGTATACCGACAGCGGGGCTTTTGGCGCCACTTCCAGCACTGGTTGGCCAAAAGCCACGGCAATCCGCTTGATGTATTCCGTGTCAGCTGCTTTGCGCACACTGTCGAAATAGCCGATGCGTTCACTCACCTCCCTGAGGCGAAACATAAGGGAAGGCGCATGACTCTGGATATACGCAGAGCCAGGCGCAGCCATGACCATATCCGGATCCACGCGGATGGAATAACTTATCGTGGCCATCAAACTTGGATCCTCCAGCAGCGGGCGGATCTGCCATTCGATCCGACGCGGGTGGCAGAAATCGTCCGAATCCTGGAAGGTCATGAAGTCCCCGGTGGCCAGCCGCATCGCAGTGTTACGCACGGCGTACGTCCCCTGATTGACATCATGCCGGAACACCCTGACACGGGGGTCCAGTTGCCTGCATGCATCAAGGATGTGCTCATAGCCGACTGGCGATGCATCGTCCACTATGATGATTTCCAGGTTCTGCCATGTCTGGGCAAGAAGGGAACGAATTGAAGTCAGCAGGCTGACGCCAGGTTTCCACGCTGACACCACGACCGTTACCTTGGCGGCACTGGAATCGACGGGCGGCACGTTTGCAGTGAGGCGATCGAACCTCACATCGTCACCATCCATGAGCGAAAGCCGCTCCAGCCCATGGTTTTCGAACTCCTTGTTGAAGGCCTCGAGCCACTGACGCTCGTTCTGCCCGCCAAGGGCCGGATTCAACAGGTCAGCCGCTATCCGGCGCCTGTCCTTCCCATACATGGGCAACGACTGAAGCCACCGGCGAGCCAGAGAAGACCGCCGCAGAGTAAGCGCCGTATCGATGAACACTAACGAAAGCTGCCTGGCGAACACCTGTTTGCCATGAATACTGAACATGGCATCAGCCAACGCCAATGCCTGCTCACGGTCATCCGGCAGCCAGGTCTGCAATGCCAGCGTGCGCGCAAGGCGCAGTGTCCACGATGGATCCAGTTCGGCCAGCTGCGCCATGACCAGGTGGCGCCGATGCGGGCTGCGGTAGGACTCCGCCAGGTGCATGACCCCCTGCAACGAGAGCCTGCCGCGGGACGCCACATACGCCAGCAGCTCGCGTCCGTTGACCGAGGCCGTCCGCCGGATGGTGTCGTCAAGGCACGTGGAATCCTTCTGGGCCAGGGCCCGGTCCAGATACTGTTGGAAGATGTTCCCAGCGCCTCTTTTTTCTGTCCCGTCCGTCGCCTGGGATTCCTTATCCCCGCCCCTGCCATCCAGTCCCAGCCATTCGGCGAGGTGTTTCCCGGCATACCTGGACTTCAGGTAGTCCAACCCGGACTCGACCTGGCGGCGGAAGGCTTCGGGGTCATTGGCCAACCGCCGGATGACCCCAAGGACTTCCACCTCATCGGCCCCGATCACGGCATTGCCGAAGCCGGACGCCAGTTCCTTCGACGTGATGACGACGCAGCCGGAGGCCAGCGCCTGGGCAACGATGCGCTCTGGAATCGGGCCGCGCCCGGAATCGAAGTGGACATAGAAATCACACGACGCAAGAAGGGTCGCGTAATTGCCCCATTCGGCCGGGAGCTGTGACCAGTTCCCGGGCCAGGGATGATTCGCCAGGGCGGATTTCAGCCTGGCCGTGCTTCCAAGGAAACAAACAGCAACTTCATCTGTAGCCGGGTATGCCTGCAGGAGGCGTGTCGAGGGACGGGGCACCTCGCCCGGCAGGTTTTCCAGCACGCGCCCGATTACCGGCCGGCGTCCATTGAAATTGCGCATCGGCACGCGCCAATGCGCAGGCTCCACGACCACGGGATACGGCCTGGACGCAAGCCTGCCCACCTGCTCCTTGAGTGCCTCGACCACAGTCCGTCGGGCAGCCCATTCCACCGGGCCCTGTATCAAACGGGCCGCTGTCCTTTCACAGGCTTCCGGGCAGTACCACGTCCTCCCACGCGCGTCCTGCATGGGTTCGTCGGCGACGATCACCACGCGCCGGGCACGCAACGCGCACTCCAGTCCGTCGGCGAACATCAGCACCTTGGGACTGCGGACGACCACGACGTCCGCCTCCGACTCCTCGCCCGGCACGACTTCGTGCACTTCCCCCTTGTGGATCATCGCCTGGAATGGCTGCCACAGGGGCTGGACCTTCCTCAACGCCAGGGCGCGGAAGGAGCGGACATGGACGATGCCCACCTTCAGCCCCAAGGACAGGCAGGCATGGATCTCGTCGCGAAGCGAAGCCAAACGTGTTTTGTCTCCCCGTGGGCACAGGTCATCCATGAAAACCACGTCGAACCTGCCAACCGGGGTTGCATTGCCAAGGATGCTGCCGGGAGCCGGGAATGACCGCGGAGCATCCGGCCGTTCTTCCAGGCGCAAGCCGCCCCCTGAGGCCGCCAGTCCATGCCAGTATCCAAAGTTGCGCCGGTATGCCCTCATGGCCTCGTCATTGCGCCATGCAACGGCATCACCAACGGGATCGACCACCCCATCACGGCGCTTGATGACAACAGGCATGTCCATGTGGCAATGCGCCTTGTCACCGAAGGCGCGCAGCATGCGCTGCAGGTATTCGACCTCGGCCCCGTCACGCACGGAATCATAGAACCCGATCCGCTCCAGGACCGGCCCGCGCCGGAACACCGTGGAACAGGGGTCTTCCTGCGGCCCGATCGGACCGATCCTGTTGAAGACGAGATTGACGTCGCAATGCAGGGCTTTGCCAGTCACGCCCACCAGATCCGGGCGTTCAAGCAGGCTCGCGACCTGCATTTCGATGCGCTGCGGATGGGACCAGCTCTCCGGGTCATGACTGGTGACGAATTCACCGGAAGCAAGGGTAAGCGCAGCGTTCCTTGCGTGGACCTCCGCCGCACCGCCTGGCACTTCAACCAGCCGGATCCGCGGGTCCATGGCTGCCAGCTCCCGCAGGGCCGGGGCACTGGCGCCCGTCGCATCGGCATCGACCAGCAGGATCTCCAGGTTGCGCCAGGACTGGGCGAGCAACGAGCCGACGCCCGTACGCAGAGAAGGACCCGCCTGCCGGCACTCCGCGATGACCGACACCAACGGGCCGTCGTTGATGGCATGTGGCGCTTCCGCATGCAGGCGGTCAAATGGCGCTGCCGCCTGCACCGTGCTCCCCGCCAGCTTCAGTCCAGCCAGCCGGTTGCCAAGCAGCCCGAATAGACGCTGCTCCCACGTCGTTGCGTCGGAAAACGGAGTCTGGCGCCGTGGATTCAACAGGTCGCAGCTGCGGATGCGAACCTGCAATCCAGTGCCGACAGCCTTGTATGCTTCGAACAGCCTGTGGGCCAAGCGGTATTCGCCAAGGTCGTAGGCCAGGCTCTGGTAGATGCCCAGGCTCCGGGCGTCGAAATCCGCCAAACCACGCGCGCGGCGCGCCCATTCGAACAACGCAAGGGCCCGCTCCAGATCCCGACGTTCGCGGCTTGTCCGCGCGGACGCCCGGGCCAGCGCAAGAAAGTCGCCCACGGAAACGTCACCCGCCCGCAGGCGCCCTGGACTGGAATCGGCCTTCCGGTTGTCGTGACCCAGTGCGCCAGCCAGTTCCTCCAGGACCATGCGCCCGCCTGTAGCACGCAAGGCCAAAACGTCCAAGGCCCTGCGCGAAGCCGTGCGCAGGGCCAGGATCTCGGCCGCATGGGGATCGGGATGCCCGAGGTAATGCCGGAGCGATTGCCGCAGCAGACCTTCGCCGATCCCGGCCGTCACCCGGGCGGGTCCCTTCCCGGCCATGCCATCCCGCTCAAGACCTTCCATGCTCATCGGATGAAACAGCTCCCCACTCCATCAATACGGTCCTGTCTCCGATGGCCACCGGTTTGCCCAGTTTCGGGTATGCCTCAAGCCACGAATCCAGGATCTCTTTTTCGTCCTCGCGATTGATGTCATCGAACACGACGACGCAGCCATTGGAGAGACTGCTCCCAAGGACCGGAAGCGCCGGATAGCGGGCGCGCGGCCCGGTGGCCTTGGGTGGCCCATCAACCAGGAGCATGTCGATCCCGGACAGGTCGCGCCAGGCTTCCTTGCAATACCAGGGAAACACCTGGCCATCGAACTCGATGTCTTCCAATGGAGCCAGCCGCACGTCGGCTACGTCCAGCAGCCCGTGCCGGCGCAGGTCGTCCCGTGTTTGCTCCGCGAACTTTTCCTTGTGCTCCAGCGCGACCACCTTGCCGCCGAATTCGCGGGCGGCATAGGCCAGCCAGACCGTGGAAACACCACTCCCGCATTCCACGATGGTCCGCGGCCGATGCTCCAGGACAGCCTCGATCAGCCTTTCCAACGAGACGGCATCGAGTGCCCAGCCGCTCATCATCGGCAGTGATGCCGGGGGAGAGAACCGCTGCTGCAGCCGGTTCATGGCATTGATGTCGTTCAGCAGCGGGAACCGCAGATCCCCATTGTCGATGGCGTGGGTCACCTTGTCGATCTTCGCTGCCAGCCGGGCCTCGATGTTCCGGTCGATTTTTTCCAGGAGCCCCTGCATGGCTTCGCTGCGCGCCGACACCACCTCCCTGGCCGTCTTCAACTCGGACAGGGCCCGCTTCACATGCTGGTCGACACTTCCCGACTGGCGGCTGATTTCGGCCAGCATGTCCGCCACCTGGTCGAGGGATTGCCTGAACCGCTCGATGGCCTGGACAGTCTGGCCGGTGCCTTCTTCCTGGGACGCCAGCCTGTCCTCGACGCTGCCAAGCAGATCGGCCATCTGGCCACCCTGGCGGAGAAGCTCCGCCAGTTGTTCCAGCAGCCATTTTTCAAGCTGCGCGTGCCGGGAAACCGCCTTCTGCTCGTTCTGATCCAGGGCTTCCTGCAGGCTGCGATCCAATTTCGCCAAAGTGCGGGACAACCCTTCTTCCTGCCCAGCCAAACGCATGTTCAACGCCGGCAGTGTTTCGTCGAGGGATCGGGAAAGCACACCCATATCCGCTTGGAGCCTGTCAATCCGCTGTTGCACCTGCACCAGCTGGTCCTTTGCCTTCGAAACAGCCTCCCCGATGGATTCCTGCTCCCTGGCCGTCTTCAACTCGGACAGGGCCCGCTTCACATGCTGGTCGACACTTCCCGACTGGCGGCTGATTTCGGCCAGCATGTCCGCCACCTGGTCGAGGGATTGCCTGAACCGCTCGATGGCCTGGACAGTCTGGCCGGTGCCTTCTTCCTGGGACGCCAGCCTGTCCTCGACGCTGCCAAGCAGATCGGCCATCTGGCCACCCTGGCGGAGAAGCTCCGCCAGTTGTTCCAGCAGCCATTTTTCAAGCTGCGCGTGCCGGGAAACCGCCTTCTGCTCGTTCTGATCCAGGGCTTCCTGCAGGCTGCGATCCAATTTCGCCAAAGTGCGGGACAACCCTTCTTCCTGCCCAGCCAAACGCATGTTCAACGCCGGCAGTGTTTCGTCGAGGGATCGGGAAAGCACACCCATATCCGCTTGGAGCCTGTCAATCCGCTGTTGCACCTGCGCCAGCTGGTCCTTTGCCTTCGAAACAGCCTCCCCGATGGATTCCTGTGATTGGGCATGCTCCCGGTATGCGCCGAGCAGCAATTCCCGATAACCAGGCAATCCCCACCGCACGAGGTCTTCAGCCAGACGTTGCTGGGCACGGGACAGGTGGTTCACGCTGTCCTCCAGCCGTCCCTGCATGCCGGACAGCCGGTCCAGGCCATCCTTCAGCCGCATCTGCTCTTCGGCCAGCTGGGCATGCTCCCGGTATGCGCCGAGCAGCAATTCCCGATAACCAGGCAATCCCCACCGCACGAGGTCTTCAGCCAGACGTTGCTGGGCACGGGACAGGTGGTTCACGCTGTCCTCCAGCCGTCCCTGCCTGCCGGACAGCCGGTCCAGGCCATCCTTCAGCCGCATCTGCTCTTCGGCCAGCAGGGACAGCCCCTGCCCGGTCGCCCGATGCAGGACGATCAGGTAGCCCACGCGCCGGAACACCAGGAGCAACAGGAGGGCAAATGCGCCACCACCAGTGGCCACGGCTCCAGCCACAAGCCATTTCGATTCGAGCCAGAGGCCAAGCAACAGCATGGCCGCACAGGCAGCTCCCGTAACAAAAACCGCCACCCTCTTGCCCCATGGGTTGGACGACAACCACGTCACCCTTCTCTGCGGACTCATGATCCAACCTTCGCCTTATCCGGAAGAAAACCGCCTGCCATGATCATCGGCTGTTTCGTCCCGGAGCCGGCCGGGTAGTACGCCATACCTTCACGTTAACGGACGTCGGCATGCACCCGGCAGCCTCCGCCACGCCTCCGAAAAACAAGTGAAAAAAACAATGCTATGTTATTGGAAGATCCGGTTGCGCCTGCACGTCAAACGACATGCCTACGCACCCTCCCGCAGGGCCCCGTCCAGGTCCGCGCGCAGGTCATCCACGTCCTCCACACCCACGCTCAGCCTGACCAGGCTGTCGGTGATGCCCAGCCGCTGGCGCTTCTCCGGCGGGACCGAGGCGTGGGTCATGATCGCAGGGTGGTTGACTAGGCTTTCGACGCCGCCCAGCGATTCGGCCAGGGTGAAGATCCGGGTGCGTTCACAGAACCGCTTCGCCGCCTCGGGGCCACCCCTGAGTGTGAAGGAGATGATGCCGCCGAAGCCGGACATCTGGCTGCGGGCCAGCTCGTGCTGCGGGTGCGACGGCAGGCCCGGATAGATCACCTTCTCCACGGCCGGGTGGTCTTCGAGGAATTCCGCCAGTGCCTGCGCGTTTTCGCAGTGCGCGCGCATGCGCAGGTGCAGCGTCTTCAGGCCGCGCAGGCCGAGGAAGCTGTCGAACGGCCCCTGCACCGCGCCGCATGAGTTCTGCAGGAAGGCGATGCGTTCGGCCAGTTCGGCGTTGTCGCCGACCACCACCATGCCGCCGACCATGTCGGAATGCCCGTTGAGGTACTTGGTGGCCGAATGCACAACGATGTCGGCGCCCAGCTCGAGCGGGCGCTGCAGGATCGGCGAGGCGAAGGTGTTGTCCACCGCGACCAGCAGCCCGTGCCCATGGGCGATCTCGGTGATCGCGCGGATGTCCACGATCTTGAGCATCGGGTTGGTCGGGGTCTCGATCCAGACCAGCCGGGTCTTTGGCGTGATCGCGGCCTCGAAGGCCGCCGGGTCGGTCAGGTCGACGAAGCTGAAGTCCAGGCCCGCGCTGCGCCGGCGTACCCGCTCGAACAGGCGGAAGCTGCCGCCGTACAGGTCGTCCATCGCGATGACGTGGTCGCCGCTGTCGAGCAGCTCCAGCAGCGTCGCGGTCGCGGCCATGCCGGAGGCGAAGGCGAAGCCGCGGCTGCCGCCCTCGAGCCCGGCCACGCCCCGCTCCCAGGCGAAGCGGGTCGGGTTATGCGTGCGCGAGTATTCGAAGCCCTGGTGAACACCCGGGCTGGACTGGGCGTAGGTGGAGGTGGCGTAGATGGGCGGCATGACCGCGCCGGTGCCGGGGTCGGGCGACTGTCCGGCGTGGATCGCCTTGGTGCCCAGCCCCCAGGACGGGCTGTCGCCGCTGTCCCTGCGGTCCCTCGTCATCGCTTGGATCCTGTACCAGTCTGGAATCGCCTGATTCTAGGTTCTTCACCCAAGTCCGGGGAAGGCCGCCCGGATCTTCAGGAAGAAGTAGTC
>ERZ795043.1344-NODE-1344-length-12543-cov-5.014894_pt1 | contig 12543 bp, 9 predicted proteins | sample MGYA00375127_ERZ795043 | MGnify/ENA primary metagenome ERZ795043 (study PRJEB30172, sample SAMN05518447) | compost metagenome | isolation source: Feedstock adapted compost from Newby Island compost facility, Milpitas, CA | place: USA:Newby Island compost facility... | reverse complement strand
CGGGACATGAGCGAATGGGATTTGCGGCTGTTCGGTTTGGTCGAGGAAGAAGTGCGGTTGACGTACGATGAATTTATGGCATTGCCGCGCCGGGAAGTGCATAACGACATCCATTGCGTCACCGGCTGGTCCAAACTGGGCAACGTGTGGGAAGGCGTGCCGGTGTCCGTGCTGATGGGGCGGGTGAAGCTGAAACCCGAAGCGAAGTTCGTTATGTTGCACGCGGAGTACGGATATACGACAAACTTGCCGCTCGGCGATTTTATGCGGGACACGTCGATTCTCGCCGTCAAACATAACGGCGAACCGCTGACGCCGGAACACGGGTATCCCGTCCGCATGGTCGTGCCTCACCTTTATTTCTGGAAAAGCGCCAAATGGTTGCGCGGCATCGAGTTTATGGCCGAAGACCGGCCCGGTTTCTGGGAGCGCAACGGTTACCATATGTACGGCGACCCGTGGAAAAGCCAAAGATACGATTCCGATTGACGAAATTCTTGTTATTTTGCGGCCGGCATGCCCTTGCGCGTGCCGGTTTTCTTTATCGAATCGATAGATGAAAAAGTAATATGAAAGTAATGCAATTTTAACATTCGTAACGCGCGGATGAGATAAAATGATAGATAGATTCATAAACTTGTTAAAATCGCGTCAGGTGGTGAAAAAATGACGGGAAAACGGACGAAACGCTGGTTGTTTTGGTCGGGCGGCGCGCTCGCGGCGCTCCTGGTCGCGGGTTATTTCGCGTGGAGTTATGCCGTCGATTATTTCATCAATTCGTTTGTCGCTCAAAGCGTCTTTCAGGACACCGGCATAGCGGATCAGAGCCAAAACGGTGATGCCGACGGGACAGGCGTGAATTCGTCCGTGGGAAGCAACGCGGATACGGATACGAAGTCGGAAGGTGTCCCGAAACAGCAGGCGGCGCCCGATGATCGGCCGTCGCCGCAAGCCGGGCAGCCGGCATCAACGTCGGAGGACAACGGGCAAAAGGGCGGCAAGACGAGTTCGGATACCGCGCGCACAAATTCCGGTTCCGGAACGTCGGGTGCTTCCCAATCCGATCGCGGCTCCGGCGGCTCGGCAGGACCGGGCCGACCGAATTCGTCGTCCGGTTCCGAAACGTCGGATTCACCATCCAAATACAGCGGCAATATTTCTCCCGAGAAAGCGAAAAACGTTCAGCAGTCCATGACGACGAAAGAGAAAGCGCAAGTGACGTCGGTGCTCCTGAAGAAGTTGAGTCCGAGCGATATCGCCATGTTCATGAAGATGGCCGGCGACGGTTTGACGGTGGAAGAAAAGCGGGAAGCGAAAAAGGTGTTTTTGCAGAAATTGACCGAGGAAGAGTACAATCAGTTGATCGCCATCGCGGCAAAGTACGGATTAAGCCAGGGCAAATCTTATCAGGAATCGCAAAAAGAAATGTCGGGCCGCAAGTAGAATGCATCATCCGCCGTTATCTCCAAAGGCCCGATCGGTCTTAAAGCGAATATTCGTCGGCAACGGAAAAAGAACGGAAAAAGCTTCCGACATTTCGGTCGGAGGCTTTTTTTTGTTCATTGTTGGCCCCGTTCCACCCGGCTGAGAGCATCTTTTCCAGTTGACGGTTTCGGCGACCCTGTGTTACATTTCAATTAGGAAAACATTTTACTAAAATGTTTTTGGTAAAATTGAGCAGTTGAAGCGAGGGATTTCCTTGCAAAAAAAACGTCCTTCATCAGCAAACGACGTCTCGAAAACCAAAAAGAAGAACATAACCATCAAGGACATTGCCAGACTTGCGGGGGTTTCCATCGCGACCGTATCCAAAGTGATCAACCATAAAGACAAAGACATCAGCGAGGATACGAAACAAAAAATTTTGTCGGTCATTGAAGAATACAACTACGTCCCTTACCAGAAAGTGATCAGTCGGATCAACGCGAAATCGGGAACGATCGGGCTCGTCGTCCCCGACGTTTCCGCAGCGTTTTTCCGGCGGTTTGTGAACGGGGTGGAGGACTGCGCCTACAAGGAAAACAGGAGCGTCATCATTTGCAACAGTTACGCGGACGAGGACAAAGAACAGAAATATTTGGAAACGCTTCGCGAAAAAAATGTGGAAGGCATCGTCATCATACCGACTTTCGCTTTTAAGGAACCGGAAACCGCGGATACGGAGGAAACTTACTTTCCTTTGGTCGCCGTTTCCCCGGAAACATTCAGCGGCCTGATCGGCCAGATCCATTTTGACCATTGGAAAGAGGCGTATTTGGCCGCCGAGTACCTGATCCGGCAAAAGCACGAACAGATCGGGTACATTGCCTGTTCAAAAGGCGCCTTGGATTCGCCGGACAGGCTCGAAGGGGTAAAAAAGGCGCTGTACGACCACAATATCGCTTTCGACAAAAATTTCGTTTATGAAAACGTATACGATGACGACAAGCAATGCGGCTACGACGGCGCCAAAAATTTGATATCCAAAGGAGTCACCGCCATTATCGCCGGGAACGACGCCGTAGCTTCCGGCTGTTACGCCGCCATACACGAAGCGATGCTGAAAATTCCCGAAGACATCTCCGTCATCGGGCTCGGCGATTCGGAAATTTGCGATTCGCTCACGCCGTCGCTCACTTCCGTCGCGTATCCCGCCTATGAGATGGGATTTAAGGCGTGCGAAATGTTGATCCGTCTGATCCAGCAAAAAAACGGCGAAATCAAACAGATGTTCGAGCCGGAGGTGGTGGTCCGAAGCAGCGTTTCCGCTCCGAAGACCGAAGACCGGATTCCGAAAGAAAAAATCGTCATCGTCGGCAGCCTGAACATGGACATTATCATGAAAGTTCCGCGCATTCCGAGAATCGGGGAAACGATACTGGCCAAAGACATCAAATATGCGGCCGGGGGGAAAGGGGCGAACCAGGCGGTCGGCGCCGGAAAGCTCGGCGGCAAAGTGTATATGATCGGCCGGGTCGGAAACGATTTGTACGGCCGCGAACTGTACACCAGCCTGATCAAAAACGGCGTCGACGCGGCCGGCGTCGTGTTCGACGACCTGCTTCCCACGGGAAACGCGTACATTTATGTGGCCGACAACGGGGATAACAATATTGTCGTCAACCCGGGAGCCAATTCGCGGCTCAGCGTGGAACAGGTGAAGTCATTCGAATCGATTTTCGATCAAGTGACTTACTGTCTCGTGCAGATGGAGATCCCATTGGATACGGTCGAATACGTGGCGACATTGTGCCGCGAAAAAAACGTCAAAGTGATTTTGAATCCGGCGCCGGCCCGGGAACTCAATTACGAATATTTTCACGGCTGTTTTCTGGTCGTTCCGAACGAAACGGAAATCGACCTGATGGTTCCCGGAAACTTTACGGTGGAGGAAAAAGCGGTGCGGCTTTTGGGCAAAGGATTTCAAAACGTCATCGTGACCCTCGGCGAAAAAGGTTCTTTGCTCGTGACGCCGACGGTCAGGCGTCATTTTCCGGCGGCCGCGTTCAAGGCGGTCGACACGACGGGCGCGGGCGATTCGTTTATCAGCGGTTTGGCCGTCGCTTTGGCCGAAGGACAAAATTTGGAACAGGCCATCCGATTTGCCAGCGTGGCCGCGGGCATTACCATCAGCCGGGAAGGCGCGCAGCCTTCGTTGCCGGACAGGGAAACGATTCGGATGTATTTGTAAAACATAGGAAACATGTTGGGGGAATGGGCCATGCGAAGCGGGGGGACAAGCCGTGGCGGAGACATTTAAAATATTGGCGCCATGCGGGATGTTAGGTTACGGATTTCCGAAAAAGTCGTTTGAAAACGGAATGACCCATCATCCGGACGCGATTGTCGTCGACGCCGGGTCGACGGACGCCGGTCCGCATAAACTCGGTGCGGGCGTCAGCATCGTCGGCAGACAGGCGTGCAAAAAAGATTTGGAACTGATCATTACCGCGGGCGCGGCCGCCCGGATTCCGGTGATCATCGGTTCCGCGGGTGGAAGCGGCGCGGCTCCCCATGTGGAATGGACGCGTTCCATCGTCATGGAAATTTTGCGGGAACACGGCATCCGGGGGCTCAAAGTCGCCACGATTTGGGCGGACGTGCCCCATGATTTGGTGGAAAAACGTTGGAAAGAAGGGAAGTGCGAACCGCTGGGACTTGCCGTAAAACCGCTGACCGAGGAAAGGCTGAAGGCGACCGGTCATATCGTCGCCCAGATGGGGCACGAACCGATTATCGAGGCGCTCAAGGAGGGGGCCGACATCATCATTTGCGGCCGCGCTTACGACCCGTCTCCGTTCGCCGCGGCGGCGATGTACCGGGGGCATGAAAGCGCTCTCGCCTACCATCTCGGAAAAATATTGGAGTGCGCGGCACTGTGCGCGGAACCCGGAACGACCAAAGACTGCATGCTGGGCATTATCGAGAAAGATTCGTTTATCGTCCGGCCCCTCAATGAACGTCGAAAATGTACGGCCATTTCCGTGGCGGCCCATACGTTTTACGAGAAAGACCATCCTTATTTGCTGCACGGCCCCGGCATCGTGCTGAACCTGGAACATTGCACGTTCACCGAACGGGGGGACGGAAGCGTGGAGGTGAGAGGAAGCCGCATCGAAACGACGCCGGTGTACAAAGTGAAACTGGAAGGCGCGATGAAGGTCGCCTACCGCACGTTTGTGGTGGCCGGGGTGAGAGACCCGCTGCTCATCGGGCGCATCGAACAGGTGGAAGAAGAAGTGAAACGGCAGGTGGCCGAATATTACGAAGAAATTCCTCCGGAGGACTATCAAATCAACTTTATCAATTACGGGTTGAACGGCGTCATGGGTGAGCTTGAGCCCCGTCCGGTTCCCGGTCACGAACTCGGCGTCGTGTTCGAGGTGGTCGCCAAGACGCAGGAGTTGGCGAATACGATTTGCGGCACGGTCAGGTCCACGTTTCTTCACTACGGATACGAAGGCCGGAAATCGACGGCCGGAAATTTGGCGTTTCCGTTCTCCCCGAGCGATGTCCCGTTCGGGCCCGTGTACGAATTCTCGGTCTATCATCTGATGGAAGTCAAGAACGGACTCGAGTTGTTCCGAAACGAATATGTAGAGGTGTGATCATGAAACTGTATGACGCTGCGGCGGTGTTGCGAAGCAAAAACAGCGGTCCGTTCGAAATTACGGTCGATGTGCTTTTCGACAATCCCGACATTTACTACAAGATCAAACAATCGGGGGTTGTGAACAGGCAAACGATCTCCAGGCTTTATCGCATCGCGCCGGATCGGATCACGCAAATCGTCTTTTTTGATCAGGCGCTCGGTTTCAAAATTACGTTCGCCAGAACCGTCTCGTCGGGCACCGTCCTCGATCGGGACGTGTACGGGGCGCAGCAGCACGCACCTCTTATGGAATGGGAAGTGGACATATGAACGCCAAACTGAAAAAAATGTGGTCCGACCGTGTGTTGTATTTGATGTTGCTTCCGGCCGCTCTGTTCTTTTGCCTGTTCCACGTATGGCCGATCATCGGAATGAAGCTGGCGTTTTACGATTACCGCATTCTCGGAGACGACGTCTTCGTCGGATTCAAACATTTTAGAAATTTGTTCAGCACGCCCGTTTTTTCGACCGTTCTGGCCAATACGTTGATCATCAGCCTGATGAAACTGATTTTGATTTTTCCGCTTCCGATTTTGTTTGCCCTGATGCTCAACGAACTGGTGAACGGGCCGTTCCGCAAATTTGTGCAGATCGTTTCGTATTTGCCGCATTTCCTGTCGTGGGTGGTCATCGCCGGAATATGGTTCGAATTTTTGTCCCCTTCGACGGGCGCCGTCAATGAAGTGCTGAGGTTGTTCGGTTTTCCCGCGCACGATTTTTTGACGGACAAGCAGGCGATTCGCTGGGTGCTTGTGGCGAGCGAGGCGTGGCGCAGTATCGGTTGGGACTCGATCATTTACTTGGCCGCCATTTTGGCCATCAATCCCAGCTTGTACGAAGCCGCTTATGTCGACGGGGCGAACCGTTGGCATATCGTCACGCGCATCGTTTTGCCCCATCTGTACACGCCGATGGTGACCATTTTTATTTTAAACGTCGGTTTCATTATGAACGCCGGGCTCGATCAGGTGTTGAACTTTGCCAACGATTCCGTCATCAGCAAAATCGACATTATCGACACTTACGTGTATCGCGTGGGTCTCATTAACAGCCAATACTCGTTTGCCACCGCCGCCAATCTGTTCAAAAGCGTCATCGGGGTCATTCTGGTGTTGTCGACGCATTTTATTTCCAAAAAACTGACCTCGAAGGGCGCCTGGTAAGGAGGGGCAAACATGATCGCCAAAAAATTTACGTTTTCGAAATTGCTGATCGGAATCATACTTTCCGGGTTCACGCTCACGGTATTTGTTCCTATCGCGAATTTGTTCGCAAAAGCTTTTTCCGATCCGGGAAAAGTGTGGATGTTGCGCGGTTATGAAATTTTGCCGAAAGGATTTTCCCTTATCCATTTCGAGGTCATATTCGGCAACCCGATCATCGGCCGCGCTCTCCTGAACTCGGTGATCATTACCGTCACGGGCACCGCGTTGAGCGTGTTTTTCACGACGATGACGGCGTATGTGCTTACCCGCAAAAATTTGGTAGGCAAAACGCCCATCATGATTTTTCTCATTGCGATCATGATTTTTGAACCCGGCATTGTGCAGGAATATTTGGTCATGAAAGATCTGCATTTGCTGGACAATCTGTGGTCGATGATTTTGTACAAAACGATCAATGTGTACTACTTGATCATCATGATGCGTTTTATCGAGGACATCCCGGATTCGTTGACGGAAGCGGCCCGAATCGACGGGGCCGGGCATTTGACGACGTTTACCCGAATCGTGCTTCCGTTGTCCCGCGTTCCGCTCTTGACGATCGGCATGTTTTACGCCGTGTACAGATGGAACGAATTTTTCAAGTCGAGCATTTTCTTGTCCAGCCGCGATCATACTGTATTGCAGGTGCTCCTGAGACAGTTTGTCGTGGAAAAGGACTCGACGACGCTGGTCGGAGCGACGAATTTGCTGGAAAACAACAGCATCGCGCAACTCGACTTTTCGGCTCTGAAAGCGGCGACCATTGTCGTCGCCATGATACCGATTCTTATGCTCTACCCCATTATTCTGAAGTATTACACCAGCGGAGTAATGGAAGGTGGCGTAAAAGAATAACCAACAAATTGATTAAGGAGGTCTTTTCAACATGAGAAAGGTGCTTTTGACGGGTCTTGCGGCGACGATGCTCGCGGCAACGGCGTGCAGCAGCGGGGGAGGGAAATCGTCCGCGCCCGAGGACAAAGGTTCGACGAACACGAACGGCGGCGAACCGGTCACCATCCGAATCGTCAACAAAGATTTTCCTCCGGACGATCCCAACACGCAAAAGTTCGTCAAGGCCATCGAAGACGGCATGAGGGAGGAAGGAAAAAATATCAAGCTGGAAGTCGTTCCGGTGCAGAGCGGAACGTATTCGGAAAAATTGGGATTGTTGTTGCAAAGCGGCAACATTCCGGATTTGATCTACTTCCAGGGCGGCGACTACCAATTTGCCATCACGCAACAAATTTTGGAAGATTTGACTCCTTACATTGAAAAATCGACCTATGTCAAAGCGACGCTGAGCGACCTGAACAAAGAACGGATGAAAAACTATCCGTATTTGTTGTGGCCTGCGCCCGCGACCAGCCCGGTGCCGGTCGTCCGTCAGGACTGGTTCGACAAAACGGAATCCGGCAAAGAAGTATTGGCCAACCCGACGATCGACAATTACTACAAATTTTTCAAAGAAGTGAAAGAGAAAAACGGCGCCAAATTCGCTTACACGACCGCGGGGACGCTTGACGAGCTTGACGCCATGTTCGGGCAAGCATTCGGGCTGACCGCGACATGGATCAAAGGTCCGGACGGTAAATACGTTTTCGGCAAAACGACTTCCTATGAAAAGGACAAGCTGGAATTTTACGCCAAACTGTACAAGGAAGGATTGCTCGATCCGGAGTTTCTGACCAAGAAATGGGACACGAAAGAAAAGGCGTTTTACGACGGACAGGCGGCCATTATCGCCGGCACGCAAGGAAACGTCATCGATATTTACAACTCCAAGATGACCGGCCAGAACGGCCCGTCGGCGAAAATTATGCCGCTGCCGCCCGCAAAAGGAAAAGCCCAAGGGTACAATCCGGTCGACGTCAGCAAGGAAAGCCGCGGCTTCGCCATTGCCAAAACGTCCAAAAACAAAGATATGGCGTTCGCCGTTCTGGAATTTATGGCTTCGCCGAAAGGGCAAATGCTCGACAAACTCGGCATTGAAGGCGAACAATACGTGATCGAGAACGGCAAAATCAAACTGACGGAAAAAGCCGACGCCTGGGAGCCGCGCTTCGTGGTGTCGACCCGCAACTTCAAACCCGACTTGCCGTTCGACCCGTCGACTCCGTATTTGTCGGAACCGGCGCAAAAATCGCTGGAAATGTTCGAACAAATGTCCACGAAAGACAACGCGTTCATCATTCCGCCCGAACTCGCGTCCAAGTGGGACGCCAGCCTGGCGGTGTACAAAGAATTCGCCGCGAACATGGTCACGGGCAAAAAGACGGCGGCCGATTTCGATCAGTTCGTGAAAGACTGGAACGCCGCCGGCGGCAAAGAAATTACCGAATATGCGAACCAGGTGCTGAAATAATCCGAAACAATCCGGAATGAACGAAAAAAGCGCAATGTGAGGCGAAAAACGCCTCACATTGCCGTTAAAAAAAGGGGGGGACGGGATGGTTTCGTTCGCCGAACGGGTGAGAGGCGTCATCTACGGCACGGCGTTCGGAGACGCGTTGGGCGCGGTTGCGGAGAAGTTGTCGTACGCCGAAATCAAAGAGAAATACGGGAGAATCGAGACGACGCAAACCCGATGGTGGAAAGACGATTTGCCGGAAAGCGCGAGGATGGGAAGACGGAGAGGCTACGGCATCGTCACCGACGACACGCTGATGACGCTCGCTTTGATCAACGTATATTGCACGGAGCGGCGCCATCTGGACGCGTACGACATGGCCAACGAATTTGTGAAGGAAATCGCCTTCCGCCCGAAATATATCCCGGAATTCGGCCGGGAAGCACTCATTCTCGATCGTCTGTTTTATCCCGAAAAATACATTTTCCAAAGGCACGTTCTGGCGAACTGTGAACCCCGCGAGGGCGGGCACGGCAACATGGTGAATTGCGGAGCGGCGATGTACATCGCCCCCGTCGGTGTCGTGAACGCCTGCAATCCGAAAGGAGCTTACGACGAAGCGATCCTGTTCGCGTCCGGCCATCAGGTGAGCTACGGACTGGAAGCCGCCGGCGTCATGGCGTGTTGCGTGGCCAAAGCGTTCGAGCCGGGGACGACGGTCGACGACATTGTAAACACTGCGCTTGCGTTCGCCAAGGACGGGACGCGCGGGGCGATTCGGGACGTTTGCGAAGCGGCGAGCGACATGATCCCGATGAGACACGACCGGGACGCCGTCGTCCGGCGTTTCCACGACGTGATCGCGCGGTATTCGCCGATGGGCGACGACGTCAACCGAAGCATCCACAAAGTGGGCGTTCCTTCGAACCATTATACGCCGAGCCGGTTGTTTTCCATTGAGGAACTGCCGCTCGCGCTCGGTTATATCGTCCTGCATGAAGGCAATTATTTGGACGCGATCCGGGACGGGGTCAGCTCCGGGCGCGACACCGATTCGATCGGCGTGATGATCGGCGCCATCCTGGGCGCGATGCACGGCGTCTCCGCGATTCCCGCCGACGAAATCGCCAACCTGGAAAAAGCCAACAATCTGGACATCGGAGGACATTGCGAACGATTTATCGAGGCCGCGCGGTCCATCATCGAACACGATTTGCACATGAACCGTATCCGACAACAACTCATGGACGAAATCATGTAAGGATGGTGCTCAATCTTGATTCCCGCAAATTATTTGGAAAAAGTGTATGCCGGTTTTTTGGGCAAAAACGTGGGCATCCGGCTGGGTGCGCCGGTGGAACCGACGATCTGGACGTACGAACGGATTTGGAAAACGTACGGCGACATTACCGACTACGTGAAAGAATACAAAAATTTCGCCGCCGACGACGACGCCAACGGACCGTTTTATTTTTTGCGCGCCCTTTACGACGACGCCAAAGACCGCGACATTACGCCGAACGATGTGGCCCGCGCTTGGCTCAATTACGCGCGGGAAGGCGTCGGCATGTTCTGGTGGGGCGGTTACGGCGTCAGCACGGAGCATACGGCTTACATTAACTTGAAAAACGGCATACCCGCGCCGCAGTCCGGATCGATCCGGCAAAACGGGCGGACGATCGCGGAACAGATCGGCGGGCAAATTTTTATCGACACGTGGGGGCTGGTGAATCCCTGCAATCCGAAAAAAGCCGCCGATTTCGGCGAAGCCGCCGCGCGGGTGTCGCACGACGGGGAAGGCGTGCTGGGTGCGCGGTTTTTGTGCGCGGCGATTTCCAAAGCGTTTGAGACAAACGACGTGTTCGAAATTATCGAAGCGGGCCTCGGGCAAATTCCGGAACATTCCGATTATGCGCGGGTGGCGCGGGCCGTGCTCCGTTTTTACGAAAGCCATCCCGACGATTTCCGCGCGTGCCGCGACATGCTGGAAAAAGAATGGGGATACAGCCGTTACCCGGGCGTCTGCCCGATTATTCCGAACGCCGGCGTATGCGTGCTGGCGCTTGTCTACGGGAAAGGCGATTTCAACCGCACCGTGGAAATCGCCACGATGTGCGGATGGGATACCGATTGCAACGCCGGCAACGTCGGCACCGTGATGGGAGTCGCCTGCGGTCTTGAAGGCATCGCCGACAAATACCGCAAACCGATCAACGACGCGATCGTCCTGTCGGGCATTTCCGGATTTTTGAACATATTGGACATTCCGACGTTCGCCAAAGAATTGGCCATCCTGGGATACCGGCTTGCCGGCGAACCGTGTCCGCAGGAATTGCTTGACAGTTTTACGGCCCGCGACATATACTTTGACTTTGAACTGCCGGGGTCGACGCACAACATCCGGGTTTCCGATCCGTTTTTTTGCAGAGCCCGGCATTCGACGGAACGGGCGTACCGCGGAACGGGATCGCTGGAAGTGCTGTTCGACCGCATGACGCGCGGGGAATATTCAAAAGTTTATTACAAGCCTTTTTATACGCGGGATGATTTCAGCGACGAACGATATTCGCCGACGTTCGCGCCCAAAGCGTACCCGGGTCAAACCGTGTCCATGAAAATATATTTGGACCAATGGAACGGCAACGAAACGATGGGGATCGCCCCTTACGTCAGACTGGCGAAAAGCAAAAAAGAACTGAAACAAGGTTACATCAAGCTGGTCGACAAGGAATGGCTCGACGTCGAGTTTCAAATTCCCGACACCGAAGGAGAAATGATCGACGAAGTCGGCATCGTTCTGGAATCTTATTCGCCGGCCAAATTCAAAAGTCTCGGCCGCATATTTATCGACGAATTCCGCATAACGGGCAAGGCCGAATACCGGATCGATTTCGCCAAACAGATGATCAACTTCGGTTGCGTCACGCCTTTTTCCCACAACCGCGGTTCGTGGAAAATCGAAAACGGCGCGATGTATTTGATGACCGCCGAGCCGTGCGAATCGTATACGGGAAACTATTTCGCCGACGACTATACCGTTTCCGTGACCATCAATCCGCAAAACGGCGATTCGCACATGGTGGCGGTTCGCGCGCAAGGGGCGATGCGCGGATATCATCTCGGATTTGACGGCAAAGATCAGGTGTCGCTTTATTTGAATGATTTCGGATGGACCAAGTTGGCCGGATGCCGGTTCGAATGGGACTATGATCGCGATTACGAGTTTACGGTCAGCGTGAAAGGAAACACGATCACGCTGTCGATCGACGGCCAACAGGTGCTTCGCCACGAAGACGGCACGTTCGGGTACGGCATGTACGGAGTCGGCACGCGTTCGGCGGCCCGCACGTATTTCCGGAATTTCCGGTATAAAGATATATAAGATCCGCGAACGACATAAACTCGTTTCAGGGGGGGTGGGAAACCATATGAAAATTATTGTCATCGGAAGTTTGAACATGGATATGGTGATGCGGACCAGCCGCATGCCTGACGCCGGAGAAACGATCGTCGGCGAAGGATTTTTCCTCTCCCCCGGGGGAAAGGGAGCCAATCAGGCTGTTGCGTGCGCCAAAATGGGCGCGGACACGTGGCTCATCGGCAAAGTCGGCGACGACCTGTTCGGCCGCTCGCTTCTTGAAAATTTGCGAAATTACGGCGTAAGCACGAAATATGTGAAAATCGAACCGAACGTGACGACGGGCGTGGCCGCCATCACCGTCTGTCAAGGAAACAACCGAATCATTCTGGACGGCGGAGCGAATCGCCACGTCACGCCTTCGTATATCCAAAGTTTCCGGAACGAACTGCTTTCGGCCGCGGCCGTCATGCTTCAGCTGGAAATTCCGGAGGAAACC
>ERZ795043.1341-NODE-1341-length-12581-cov-21.232157_pt1 | contig 12581 bp, 8 predicted proteins | sample MGYA00375127_ERZ795043 | MGnify/ENA primary metagenome ERZ795043 (study PRJEB30172, sample SAMN05518447) | compost metagenome | isolation source: Feedstock adapted compost from Newby Island compost facility, Milpitas, CA | place: USA:Newby Island compost... | reverse complement strand
TGCTGTTCGGCGCGGAGGACGACGGCGCCTCCATCCACGCCCCGAACGAGCGGGTGGACCTGGAGGAGCTGCGCCGCACCATCCTCACCGAGGCGCTGTTCCTCGCCGAGTACGGCGCGACGCCCCTCCCCGGCGCGTGACGGCCGGGCCGCCACCGGCGTACCGGCGGGCCGTGGCCGCGGCGCCCGCTCGCGCCGCGGTCGCCGACGCCCGCCCGGCGACGGCCGTGTCCGCCGGGAGCGGCGTCGCAGGGCGAATCCGTTCGCGTCGTCGCCGCCCCGGTCCGCGGCGGTGTCCGGCCGCGAGGTCATCCCCTCCGCGGGACGCTCGGGCCCGCGGCGGGGCGGCCGTGCGGGCACGGCGGGTCCTCCGTGCCGGCGGACGCGGCCCATGCGCGCGTAGAGGCCCAGGCTCGTAAAGCCGGCATGCCCCGAGCGGATCGCCCGGGCGCGCGGCCCTCGCCCGCCCGTGGTCCGGCACGGCGCGCCCGGAGAGCCTCGCCAGGGTCTGATCCGCGCGGCCGTCCCCGCGCTACGCCACCGGCTTAATCCGCTCGGCTCGCCACAACACACGCGATACGTTCGCACTCCGCATTGATCACCACAGGGCGGAGGGAGACCCGCGCATGGGACTGGTCACGGGCAAGACCGCGCTCATCACCGGCGGCGGCACCGGCATCGGCCTGGCGACCGCGGAACGGCTCGCGGCCGAGGGCGCGCACGTGGTCATCACCGGGCGGCGCCGGGCCGAACTCGACGCGGCCGCCGAGCGGATCGGCCCGGCGGCCACCGCGGTGAGCGGCGACGTGTCGAACCCGGCCGATCTGGACCGGATCTACGCGGCGATCCGCGAGCGGGGACGCGGCCTGGACATCCTGTTCGCCAACGCCGCCGTCGCCGAGTTCCGCACGCTCGACCAGGTCACCGAGGAGCACTTCGACGCCCTGTTCGGGGTGAACGTCCGGGGCGTGCTGTTCACCGTGCAGAAGGCGCTGCCGCTGCTCAACCCCGGCGCCTCGGTGATCCTCAACGGCTCGATCAACGCCGACGTCGGCACCGCGGGGCTCGGCGTGTACGCCGCGAGCAAGGCCGCCGTGCGGTCGTTCGCCCGCACCTGGGCCAACGAGCTGAAGGACCGCGGGATCCGGGTGAACGTCGTCGCGCCCGGCCCGACCGAGACCGAAGGACTGATGGGGCTCGTCCCCGAGCCGGAGCGGCCCGCGTTCCGGCGGCGGCTCGCCGAGCGCATGCCGTTCGGCCGGCTCGCGCGCCCGGAGGAGGTCGCCGCCGCGGTGGCCTTCCTCGCCTCCGCCGAGAGCGGCTTCATCACCGGGTCGTGCCTGTACGTCGACGGCGGCCTGACCCAGCTCTGAACCCCGCGGCCGCGCACCGCCCGGCCAGCGGTCCCGCCCGGGAACGCCCGGGCGGGACGGGTCCGCCCGGGCGCGGGACGCCGCCCGCGGGGCGGGCCACCGGTGGGCTCACTTCGCGGCCGCGGGCTCCTCCCGGACCGGCACGCGCTCCGGGCGCCGGCGGCCGCGCACCGAGAACACCACGCCGACGGCGAGCAGCAGCAGCCCGGTGACGAGCAGCGCGATCGGGATGTAGGTCTTCAGCATCAGGATCTGGTTCTTGGCGTCGGTCGCCGTGCGCACCATCTCGTCCACGCTCTCCGGCGTGTACGTGGCGGTGGCGATCAGCGCGGGCTTGCGCTCGACGCCGTCGGTGGTCTTGAGCACCTCGTGGCGGCGCTGCTCCTGCTTGACCGGGGCGCCGCTCACCGGCTCCACCCAGTAGATGATGCGGGCGTCGTACCAGCGCTCGATGCGGACGTCGCCGGACTTGTCGATGCCCATCGCCTTCGCCGGCGCGTCGAACTCGTCGATCTTCGTGGCCGGGATGTTCTGCTCGTACCGGTAGACCGGGAGGCCGTCCACGACCTCCTCACCGGCGAAGTGCGCGTCGAACGCCCTGCGGGTGTTGGTGTTGAACACCTTGTAGGTCTTCTTCTCCGCGTTGAACGGGAAAAGGAAGATCTGGCCGCTCGGCGCGACCGGCTCGTCGTCGACGTTCGCCCCGCAGCAGTTCACGCCCTCCCCCGTGTACTTGTTGAACGCGCTGCGGAACCGCGTCAGCACGATGCCCGACCGGTTGTTGGTGGTGTCGTTCACCGAGGTGAACTGGTCCCACACGACCCGGTCGCCCTTCGCCTCCCGGACGTCGCCCTTGGTGGTGACGGTGATGTTGAGCGTGCCCTTGAGCACCTTCAGATCCGCCACGCTGAAATACTCCGCGTCGTTCGCCTGGAGCGTGGTGACGCGGTACTGATCGGCGGGAGCGGCGATCAGCTTGTCGGCGACCTGGAACCGCATCAGCGGCGCCAGCGTCGCGAGAAACGCCCCAAGTCCTACGAGCACGATCCCGACGACGCGGCCCATCGTTTCGCTCCTCCTGGGGGTGCGGGGGTGGGGGACAAGGGCTGGACAGCGTACCGTCCAGAACTTGAAACATTATTCCACTCAGGGGCTGTTGGTACGCTTTCCGACAAGTGTCACGAGGACAGGAGAACGTGGCCGAAACAGGTTCCAGGCGCGCGCCGGTGAAACGCGTCGCCGTCACCGCCGACCCCCACATCGACGCGCTCGACGGCGTGCGGGCGATCGCCGCGTTCGCGGTCCTCACCTTCCACGTCGCCATCGAGTCCGGCGCCGCGCTCGGCGACGACTTCTTCACCGGCCTGCTCGCGCGCGGCGACGTCGCCGTACCGATCTTCTTCACCCTGTCCGGGCTGCTGCTCTACCGCCCCTGGGCGACGGCCGCGCTCACCGGCGGACCGGCCCCCGACGTCCGGGCCTACCTGGTACGGCGGGCGCTGCGCATCCTGCCCGCGTACTGGCTGGTCGTGGCCGTGGCGATCGCGTGGTGGTCGCGCGACCGGGCCGGCGACCCGGGCACCTGGCTCGTTCTGCTCACCCTCACCCAGACCTACCACCCCGACCCGTGGTGGGTGGGGCTGGGGCCGAAGGGCCTGGCGCAGATGTGGAGCCTGTGCGTGGAGATGGCGTTCTACCTGGTGCTGCCGCTGCTCGCGGCCGGCCTCGCCGCGTTCGCCCGGCGGGCCGGGGACGACGTGGGCCGCCGCGCCCGGCGGCTGCTGCTCGGCCTCGCCGTGCTCGCCGTCGCCTCCCCGGTGACCGTGGTGCTCAGCCACCACCCGGCGTACCTGCCGCACCTCAACAGCTGGCTGCCGCGCTCGATGGCCTACTTCGCGTGCGGCATGGCGCTCGCCGTGGTGCTCGCCTGGGCGGCGGCCGACCCCTCCCCCGGCAACCCGGCCCGGCGGCTGCGCCGCTCGGTCGCCGCCGCCCCCGGTACGGCGTGGCTCGTCGCCGCCCTGGCGTACGCGATCGCGATCACCCCGGTGACCGGGCCGCGGTTCACCGGCGTCGAGGGGGTGTGGCCGGGCCTGTTCGAGACCCTGCTCTACGGGACCGTGGCCGCCTGCCTCGTGGCCCCCGCGGCGATGCTGCCCCGGCCGGGCGCGCTCGTCGGCCGCATCCTCGGCAACCGGGTCATGCGGTGGCTCGGCCGGATCTCCTACGGCGTGTTCCTGTGGCAGTTCGTCGCGCTGTACGGCTGGTACGAGTTCACCGGGCAGGCGTCGTTCACCGGGAACCTCCCCGGCAACCTCGCCGCGGTGGCCGCGATCACGATCGTGCTCGCCGCGGTCACGTATTGGCTGGTGGAGGAGCCCGCCCGCCGCCTCGGCCGCCGCGTCTCCGCGCGGCTGCGCCACCGGGAACGGCCGGCCGTACCGTCCGGCGGGCCCGTCCCGGCCGCGCCCCGGTACGTGAACCCCGAGCACGTGAACAGGAGCAGCAGTGGAGCCCTCTCCTGAGCCCTTCCGCGCCACGTTCGGCCGGTCGGTCCGGCTGCTGCGGGCGTTCCGCAAGGAGCAGACCGATCCGGACTTCTTCTACGGCCTGCTCGCCCGGGACACCGTCGCCCAGCTCGCCACCTACACCGAGCTGGCCGGGGCGCTCGTGTGCGACGTCGGCGGCGGGCCCGGGTACTTCACCGAGGTGCTGCGCGCCCGCGGGGCCCGGCCGCTGTGCGTCGACTGCGACCTCGGCGAGCTGATGGCGCGCGACGGCGTGGTGCCCGACGGCGCGGTGCTCGGCAGCGCGCTGGCGCTTCCGCTGCGCGACGCCGCGGTCGACGTGTGCTTCTCCTCCAACGTGCTCGAGCACGTGCCCGACCCGTGGCGCATGGCCGGCGAGATGGTGCGGGTCACCCGGCCCGGCGGGGTCGTCTACCTGTCGTTCACCAACTGGCTGTCGCCGTGGGGCGGGCACGAGACCTCGCCCTGGCACTACCTGGGCGGGCACCGCGCCGCCGCCCGGTACGCGCGCAAGTACGGCCGGCGCCCCAAGAACCGGTACGGCGAGAACCTGTTCCCGGTGTCGGTCGGCGCCGCGCTGCGCTGGGCGCGCGGCCGCGCCGACGTCGAGGTGCTCGACGTCAGGCCCAGGTACCACCCGGAGTGGGCCACCTGGGTGGTGCGGCTACCGGGTCTCCGCGAGGTCGTGACCTGGAACCTGTTGCTCGTCCTGCGCCGCCGGTGAGCCGCCCCGGCGCCGCCCGGCCCACCAGGCGGCGAGCGCGGCGAGCGGGGCGACCGCGAGCAGCACGGGCGGCAGCACGTCCCGCACGAGGACCACCCGGTCGCGGAACGCCTTCGCCTCGGCGGCGAGCAGCTCCACGTCCAGCGGGTCGCTGGTCAGGTCGGCCTCGAACGCGATGAGCCGGTCCACCCCGTCGGCGGTGCGCAGGGTGTCCCGCCGCCGCTCGCGCACCTGCACCGGCAGCCCGCTCTCCGGCTCCACCCACAGCGTGCGGGTGACGGCGACGTACCGGGACACCGGCACGAATCCGTCCGCGCCGGCCTCCCCGGCCCGTCCGCCGCTCGCCGCCCCGGAGCCGCTCCCCTTCTTCTTCGTCGTCTCCGCGGCGTGCTTGCGGCCGGCCTTCTTCCGGTCCTTGTCCTCGTCGTCGAGGCCGAGCGCCTCGGCGGTGTACACGTCGGGCAGGTCCTCCACCTTCACCGGGCCCGCGGTCGCCGTGTACCGGTACACCGGCAGGCCCGCCACGGTGTCCTCCCCGGAGAACCGGAGCGTCACCTGCCGCCGCAGCACCGGGTCGTAGATGGGGTAGTCGCGCTTGGCCGCGGCGAACGGCAGCCGGAACGCGAGCCCGCTCTGCCGCGCGCCGGGCACGTCGTCCACGTACGACTCGCAGCAGTCGACGATCATGCCGGTGCGGCGGTCGAACGCGGTCCGGCGCTCGTGGTAGTCGATGCGCTGGCCGTACTCGGTCTCCACGCTGAAGAACTCCACCCACACCGCGGTGCGCTCGTCGCCCGCCCCGGGGTCGCCGAGCAACGTGGCGGTGGCGGTGACCGGCACGCCGCGGCGCACCGTGAGCGTGGCCGGGTCGAGGTAGCTCGCGGCGCGGTCGGTGAGGTGGTGGATGCGGTCCTGCTCCAGCGGCAGCACGAGCGCGCCCGGGTAGACGAGCGTGCGCAGCAGCACCGCCATGGTGGCGAGGAACGCCGCGACGACGAGCAGCGCCGTGCGCGCCACCCGGCCCCTGCGGATCCTCCCGGTCCCGGTCATCGCGACGCCCCGCGGTACGACGCGTCGGCCGGGGCGCCGCCCGCCGCGGCCAGGGCCTGCGGCGCCGCGGGCCGCGGGCGGTCGCCGGGCACGGCCGCGGCGAGCCCGCCCAGGACGGCGAGGCACAGCAGCTCGGGCACGAGCCCGGAGAGCGGCGCGACGCCCGTGCGGGCGCCGAGCGCGGCGCTCACCCCGGCGAGGGCGAGCAGCACGGGCGGGGTCCACGGCGACAGCAGCGCGCGGGCGAACCGATGCAGCGGGCTGCCGTCGAGTGCGTGCCGGGCCGAGCGCACCTGTCCCGCCCACCACACGGCGGCGGCCGCGAGCGAGGCCACGGCCGCGCCCGCGACGCCGCCGGTCCACAGGCCGATGAGCGGCGCGAGCGGCCAGGTCCACCCGGTGCCGGGCCGGGCGGCGCCCACCGGCGCGGGCCGCCGCCGGCCGAGCGGCGGCACGAGCGCGAGCACGGCCACCGCGAGCACGAACCCCAGCCCGGCGAGCAGCGCGGCCCGGTAGGCGGGGCCGGGCTCGTAGCGCAGCTCGACCACCCCCAAGGCCCCGGCGGGCAGCATCCACGCCTGCCGCCACCCGTCGATCCGGGCCGGGGTGAGCCGGGTCCCGTTCAGGTAGGCCTGCCAGCCTGCGTTGTGGTTCTCGTTGACCACGAGGTACGCGGGCGCGTCGGCGGGCGAGGCGACCCGCAGCCGCCGCTGCTGCGGCCCCCAGGAGAGCACCGTGGCCGCGCGGGCCCGCGTCCCGGTCGCGGACGCCCCGCCGGACACCGCGCCGGACACCGCACCGGACGCCGCCGCGGCCCCCGGCGCCCGGTCGGCCCGGGTCAAGGTGACCGAGCGGATCCGGTACGGGTCGGTGGCGGCCGCGGTCACCCGCGCCGAGCCCGGCTCGAGCCGTACCCGGGCGCAGGCCGCGAACTCGAGCGGGCGGCCGTTCAGCACGTCGTCGAGGGTGCCGCCGACGATCCGGGTCTGCACCGTGCGCCCGCCGACGGTGAGCGTCGGCCCGAACCCGCACGGCAGCCGCAGCGGCACCGGGCCGGGCTCGCCGAGCGGCCGCACGCCCGGGATCATGATCTCGCTGACCTCGACGGCGCGGGACGCCGCCGCGGTGAACTCGATGCGCAGCCGCCGCGCGGTCATCTCCGGGAAGTGGATCCAGCCGTCGCCGCCGACCCAGGCCTGCACCGCGTGGGTGTCGGTGCGGATCGTCACCTTCACCGGCGGCTTGCCGAGGTGCGAGTCGGGGAAGAGCAGCCGGATCTCCGAGACGCGGCGGCTGCGGCCGAGGTCGATGTCGAGCGCGGGCCGCCGGTCGGCGGGGTCGGCGTACCAGATCGTCTTCAGGTCGCCGTCGAACGCCGCCCGGCCGAGCGCCGCCGGGTGGCCGGTCGCGGTCGAGGACGCAGTGACGTGCGGGTAGCGCTTCGGCAGGTTGACGATCCGGTCGGCGGTGGCCGGGTCGGTGAGCACCGCCCGCCCGGTGACCGACCGGGTCTCCTCGTGCGGCACCGGGAACGTGCGGTCGAAGCCGTACCCGTCCTCGCGGAGGATCTCCAGCCGCCGCGAGCAGGACCAGGACGACGAGCCGCGCATGCAGGCCGGCGCGCCGTCCTGCGCGGCCAGGAGCACGACGTCCGCCGTGCCGTCCCCGGGCAGGCCGGGCACCGCGAGCGTGCGCTCCGGGCGCACCCCCGGCAGCGTCACCTCGGTGACGCCGACCCGGCCGCCCGCGCCCGCCGCGCCCCGCCCGGCGACCTTGGTGACCCGGATGCGCAGCCGCCGGGTCGGCCCGCTGGGCGGCTCGACCCGCTGCGGCGCGTCGGTCGGCAGCACCGCGACCCGCCGGGTCCCGGCGTCGGTCTCCAGCGCGATCTCGGTCACCGCCGGGCCGATCAGGTTCCGCTCGAAGGCGATCTCCAGGTACGGCAGGCGGGTCGGGGCGGTGAACTCGACCTGCAGCCACTCCCCGACCGGGCCGCGCCACCCGTCGGAGCGCCAGCTCGTGCGCGGGTCCCCGTCGAACGCCGCGTACGGCTGCCGCCCCGGCTCGCGGATCGCGGGCGGCGCGGTGACGTCGGAGGCGGCGGAGGATGCGGTGATCGCGGCGACGCCGAGCAGCCGGGCCGCGGCGGCGGCCTTCGCCCAGTTCGGGTCGAGCAGGTCGGTGGTACGCGCGGCCTCCCCGGCCGGCAGCGTGGCGCCGGCGCTGCGCCGTACGTCGCCGTAGACGAGGTCGCGGCGGCGGAGCGTGTCGGTGAGCACGGTGCGCGCGTCCGGCGTCTCCGGGGCCCCGGCGTCGTCGCCGAGCAGCACCGGCGCGTCGTCGGTGAGCACCCCGGCGTCGGCGAGATCGAGCACGCCCTCCGGCGATCCGGCGGTCCGCACCGCCGCCCCGGCGGGCAGCACCGCGGCGACCGGCGCGGGGTCCGGCACCTCGTACACCTCGAGCGCCCGGTAGGGCTGGTCCCACCAGCCGGAGGCGATGCCGCCGGATCGCTCGCCGACGAACGGGCCGAACTCGGCGACCCGCCGCAGCCCGCCGGAGTCCTCCAGCGCCTGGTGCACCCGGGCCGGCCAGGCGGTGCCGAGCGCGTCCCGGGCGAGGTCGTTGCGCACGAGCAGGTAGCGCACCCCGATGCGGCGCAGCGCGAGGGTGATGCCCGCCGAGCCGGTGCCGTTCGCGATGCGCTCGTCGATCGCCTGGAGCAGCCGGGCGAGCCCGGCCGAGCCCCACGGCACGTTCGAGTGGGTCGCCCAGCGGGCGGTGAGCAGCATCTGCATCGGCTCGTCGAGCGGGCGGCCCCACTGGTACTCGCCGCGCTTGGAGCCCGGCACGACGAGCACCATGTGCTCCCCCGCGTTGCGGTTGAGCCAGGCGGCCGCGTCCCGCCAGTACGACGGCAGGTCGGGGAACGGCCCCGGCGGGGTGACCCCGGCGGTGGCGACGGGCGCGAGCGCGCAGACCACCGCGGCGGCGGCGAGCACCGCCGGGCCGGGCAGCGCCACCCGCGGCCGGGCCGGGTGCGGCAGCCGCAGCGGCAGCGCGGCGAGGCCGAGCGCGAGCGGCAGCCGGATCAGCGCGTCGAACTTGTGCAGGTTGCGGAACGGGGCGAGCACCCCGTCGAACGCGTCCCGGACCTGCTCGGCCCACGGGAAGGCGAGCGTGCCCGCGTGCCCGGCCGTCACGATCGCCACCCCGGCGAGCACGCACAGCGCGAGGAACGCCCGCTCCGGGGTGTCCCGGCGCAGCAGCCCGGCGAGGCCGAGCGCGGCCACGGCCGCGGTGACCGCGACCAGCCACGGCCGGGTGGCCTGCTCGTAGGCGGCGGGCAGCCACGGCGTGCCGTTCTCCACCAGGTGGGCGAGCCAGCTCGAGGTGCCGCGCAGCACGTTGAGCAGCGAGGTGACGCCCGTGGTGACCTCGGCGGTCTCGATGAACGGCAGGAACGAGAAGATGTACCGGCCGAGCAGCAGCAGCGGCACCAGCCACCACATGGAGACCGCCGCGACGCACCCGAGCCACCAGGCGAGCAGCGCGCGCTTGCGCGGCCCCGCGGACCGGGTAAGCAGGTAGAGGCCGGGCACCACGAGTACGGCGAGCTCGGCGGCGGCGTTCACCCCGCCGGCGAACGTGAACGCCACGGCGGACAGCGCGGCGGCCCGGCGCGGGCTCGTGCCGTCGTCGCGCGAGCCGTACACCAGCGGCAGCAGGATCCACGGCAGCACCGCGCTCGGCTGGAACTCCGAGGAGTTGAACCCGATGAGCGCGAGCGCGTGCGGGGCGAGCGCGTAGCCGAGCCCGGCGAGGACGCGGGTGCCCGGGGTGCCGACGCCGAGGGCGCGGGCGAGCCGCTCCGTGCCGAGGAACGCGGCGCACAGCACGAGCGTCATCCACAGCCGCTGGATCGCCCACGCGGGCACGCCGGCGGCGTCCAGGACGACGTAGAACGGTCCCATCGGGAACAGGTAGCCGTACGCCTGGTTCTGCAGGTGGCCGAAGTAGGCGTCGTCCCACAGGTGGAGGGCGCGCTCCAGGAAGCCGAGCGGGTTGACCGCCATGTCCATCTTGGTCTCGGAGATCAGCATCCCGGGCGCGGTGTTGAACGCGATCGCGCCGAGCAGCAGGCAGCCCGCGAGCAGCCGCAGGCGGTGCCGGAACGCGGCCTCCGGCCGCTCGGGCCGGAACGCGGCCTCCGGCCGCTCGGGCCGGGACGCGGACTCCGGCCGCATGCCGGGGGCTCGCCGGTCGGTCCCGGCCGCCCTGCGGGCACGGAACCGGGCGGCGAGGGCTGCGGCTTTGGTGGCGAGGCTCAAGGCGCGCTTCTCTGCCGGCTCAGAGGGGGTTTCGGGTCATTGCGGTCTCGCGGGGAGCGAGGTGGAACCGTGTTTTCCGAGCGTGTCCGCGCTTGTCCAGCTCCGCGGTTATCAGCGCGGTCATCCTAGCGCCGGTACGGCCCCAGGTGAACCGGTTTGCCCAGGCCCGGCATGCCTCCTGCACCTCGGCCCGCCGGGCCGGGTCCTCCAGCTCGGCCAGCGCCCGGGCGACCACGTCGGCGAGCCGCTCCCCGTCGCGCACCAGCCAGCCGGTCTCGCCGTGCCGTACCGAGTCGCGCAGGCCCGGCACGTCGTAGGCGACGGTGGGCACGCCGAGCGCGGCGGCCTCGATCACCGTCAGGCCCCAGCCCTCGAACTCGGAGGCGGTGACGTTGAGCCGGGCGGCGCCGAGCACGGCGTTCTTCTCCGGCTCGGCGAGGAAGCCGTGCAGGTGCACCCGGTCGGCGACGCCGAGCTCGCGGGCGCGCGCGGCGAGCCGGTCCCGCTCCGGGCCGCGGCCGACCACGTGCACCCGCAGGCCCGGCCACCGGTCGCGCAGCTCGGCGGCGAGCTCCACGACCCGCTCGACCCGCTTGTGGCCGACGAGCCGGCCGAGGTACGCGATCGCCGGGTCGCCGAGCGGCGCGGCGGGCTCGGTCACCGGGCGGGCGGCGGGGCCGCCGTTGTGGATGATCTCGATCGGCGCGACCCAGCGCAGGCGTTCCCGGAGCTGCCTGCGCGAGGACTCGGAGACGGTGACGGTGGTGCAGCGGCGGTAGAGCCGCCGGGCCACCGGCCCCTCGATGAAACAGCCGAGGCGGGCGATGGGGCGCGGGAAGAAGGCGTGGAACTGCCGGTCGTGCACGTGGTGCACGACCACGATCACCGGGGTACGGCGGGACACCACGAGCGGGGCGAAGAACGGGATGCCGTTCATGCAGTCGATCACGACGTCGAACCGGCGGCGGTGGAGCAGCAGCCACAGCGGCACGAGCAGGTAGACGAGGAAGCGGTTGCCCATGCGGCGCAGCTCGATGCCGTCGCGCCGCTCGGCCCGGGGCTGGCCGGGCTCGCGGCTGGTGGCGAAGTGCACCGTGGCGCCCTGGGCGACCAGGTGGCGGGCGACCTGCCAGGCGTACTGCTCGGCCCCGCCGGCGACCGACTGCAGCGGCTCGCGGAAGTTCAGCAGGGCGACGCGCACGCCCGCGAGCGGCCGGGCGGGCGCGGTTCCGGGCGGTGCCGCGGGCACGGCGGAGCGCGCCGCGCCCGGCGGCGGCGCGGCGACGGCGGGCCGGCCCGTGGCGGACGGTGGCCCCGCGGCGGGCTCACCTTCCGCGTTCCGTGCGACCACGTCGTCTCCTCACACCGCGCTACCCGTCGTGTCCCTCGGCCGCGTCCGGCCCCGCCGGCCGGGACGGCTCCCGCGGGCGGCGCCGGTACGGCCGGGCCCGGTCACCTGCTGCCGTAGTTGTAGAGCGGCCGGTCCGGCGCCTTGGGGGTGGGCGAGGCGACGTTGACCACGGCCACGGAGGCGCCGACCGCGAGGACGGCTCCGGCGATCAGTGCGGCGAACACCCGCAGCATCGCGACCTCTCCTTCCGCCGGGCGCACCGGAAACTAGAACGTGATCCAGGTCACAGTGTAAAGATCCTATCAAACTTTGACCCGGAAGCTACCGAGCAGTATGACGTGAGAGTCGGCGTTTTCCCAAATCACAGCCGTATCACGGTGAGTTCCGGTCCGGCGTGAACCACGGTTCCGCCCGGGAGCCGTGACTGAAACGTGTTCCGGTCCGGTCCGGCGAGCAGCACGTACCGCACGCCGCGCGCCCGCAGCGCCGCGGTGAGCGGGCCGTCCCCGGCGAGCAGCGCCCCGATCGCGCGGGCCTCGGGGTCCTCGCCCGCGACGCGCAGCTCGCCGCCGCCCGGCAGGCCCACGGTGAGCGCGTCGTTCCACAGCACCCGCCGGGCGAACATCTTCACCGCCGGGTCGAGCGTCACCCGGCCGCCGTTCCACGCGAACGCCCGGTGCGCGCTCCACGGTAGCGACACCAGCGCCCCCGGCGCCGGGTCGTCGTTCACCAGCGTCTGCACCCGCCGCCACTCCGCCGGGTACGGCACGGCGTCGAGCCGCCCGAACGCGCCCCACGCCGCGCCCGGCAGCACGAGCACCGGGGCGAGCAGCACCACCGCGGCCACCGGCCAGACCGGGCCCGGGCGGCGCCCGGCCGAGGGCGCGGTGACCCGGGCGGCGAGCAGGCCGAACCCGGCCGCCACGAGCAGCGCCAGCGGCGCAAGGTAGGCCTGGCCGTCGCGCAGCGGGCCGAACCCCGGCCACCAGGCGATCAGCGCGCGCAGCACGCCGGGCAGGTACGCGCCGGTGAGCGCCACGGCGAGCCCGGCGGCCGCGGCGGCGAGCAGCCCCGCCCACCAGTCGGGCCGCGCCGCCCCGCGACCCCGCCCGGCGTGCAGGTAGACGGCGATCGCGGCGAGGCACAGCGCGAGCCGCGCGGTCGCGGGCAGCCACTCGCCCTGGCCGGGCACCTCCGCCTCGGCGTTCCAGATCCCGCCGAGCGC
>ERZ795043.1340-NODE-1340-length-12597-cov-15.444985_pt1 | contig 12597 bp, 12 predicted proteins | sample MGYA00375127_ERZ795043 | MGnify/ENA primary metagenome ERZ795043 (study PRJEB30172, sample SAMN05518447) | compost metagenome | isolation source: Feedstock adapted compost from Newby Island compost facility, Milpitas, CA | place: USA:Newby Island compost... | reverse complement strand
ACGGCGTACTCGATCTCGCGCAGCGAGAAATACCCCTGCTGCCGCAGCATGCTGAGCAGCTGGTCGAGATCCAGCATGTTGCGGCGCATGACGTCGTATTGCAGATGCCCGCGCCGGATGACGATGGACGGCTCGCCTTCGAACAGCGTGCGCATCTTTTTCGACTTCAAGGTCAACCGCCCGATGGCGTAAATGATCAGCCCCCAGATCAGGATGCCGTACACAATCTGCGCCGCCGTCACATCCGGCTGGTAGACCGCGTTGCCGACCAGATCTCCGAGCACCAGTATGGCGACGAATTCGAACGGCGTCAGCTTGGAAAAATGCGCCTTGCCGAGCACCTGATTGAAAACAAACAGTCCTGCGAACCCGAACAGCAGATCCACAGTGATATGCAAATAATGGCTCACGGCAACCCCCCCGCGCTTTCCGCTGCGGTCATCGCCGTTAGTATTCCCTTAATTTCCTTGATCCGATCCAGCCAAAATCTTCGCTCTCGGCGCGGTCAGCAGCACGGCCGCAACGCAGGCGAGCATGACGCAGCCCGTCACGATGAACTGTCCCGCAACCGGCAGCGGCACGAGTCCGATGCCGGACGAACCGGCCACCGTGCCCGCCGAGAACAGCGCGTAGAACCAGCCGTAGGCTTGTCCGCGGTTCGTTTCCGTCGTGCCGTGGATGAGCAGCGTGTTCATCGCCGGGAACAGCAGCGCGAACCCGAGGCCGTACAAGGTCATCACCGCGACAAGAACGGCCATGCTTGTGCTGTGCCCGAGCAGGAGCTGGCTGACAGCCATCATGGCAAGGCCCGCCGTAAACCGCATGGCGGGCGGCAGCCGCCTGAAGCCCACGCGCGCCTGCACGATGAACACCGCGACGGCGATCAGCCCGAACATGCTGAGCAGCGTGCCGCTGATCCGCGAGTCAAAGCCGAGTGCCTGGACGTGCAGCGGCAGCAGATAAGCCAGCGCCCCCTGCGAGAACATGAGGAAAAAAGCCCCCGCGAAAGACTGCAGCAATTCCCGTCTCCAGACCAGCCTTCCTCCGGCCCGGCGCTCTTCCTTGCTCCGCGCGTCTTGCTTCCGGAGAAAAATCACCGTCAGCAGGAGCAGCCCCAGCCCGAGCACAGCGACCGTGGCGAACACGAACGGGACCGACGTCCGGCTCGCCATGATGCCGCTGTACGCGGGGCCGGCGATCGCCGCAATGCCGACGAACGTCCCCGACACCGCGCTCTGGCTGCCCTGTCGATCCTTCTCCGTCACGTTCGCGAGGAACGTGAAAGCCGCGGGAACGATCAGACCGCTCACGAATCCGTGAAGGAAGCGCACCGCCACCAGTGCCGCCGGGCTTGCCACGAGACTGTACAGGAGCAGCACGCCGGAGGTCAGGGCAAGCCCCGCGGTCACCACCGGGTACGCGCCGCGGCGGTCCGTCCAGATGCCGGAGGCGAGATTGCCGAACAGATTCGTCATCGAGTACATGCCGACGGCGAGCCCCGCGACGGCCGCGCCGGCGCCGAGCGACGACGCATAGGTGCTCATGACCGGCAATTGGGTGAAAAGATCGAGAAACGCGAAGAACACCACCGCATAGACGAGCCATTTGACCGGAATCGGCCGGATCTCGAACTGATGCCGGCGGCGCCTGATCGCGCGGTCCAGCACGAAATTGCCGAACGGCACGAACGCGGCCGCCAGGCACAGCAGCGACCACAGCACGTTCCATTGCAGGCGCAATTGCGCATACAGAATCGCCAGGAGATAGAAGATGACGATGTAGCCGTGGATCGTGCCGACGATCGTGACCGCCATCGGCATGCCGGCCGCGTATTTCAGCGGCATCGCGATGCCGAGCAGCACGAGCAGCGACGTGCCGTCCGCCAGCCCGGCCGCGCGGACGACTTTGACGGGATGCAGCAGTTCTCTCAACGGTTTTCCTCTCCTCCGGTTGTTGGCGCCTTTCGCTCCTTCAATATTACCATGAAATTCGACAAAAAAGCCCGCCCCGGCCGGGGCAGGCAATGCAAGGCCAACGCTATTCGGCGGCGGCGTCCGCCGCGGCGAGCGACGCAATCGCCCGGAGCGCGGCCTCGATCTCGCGTTCCACCGCCTCCGCGACGATATTGCGGTGCGGGTCGTACGCTTCGTCGACGGTGTCCGCGTCGCCGTCCAGCGCGACGATCGCGCCGGCGCGCATGCCGCGCAGCGAAGCAATCACGTAGAGCGCGGCGATCTCCATCTCCACGGCGAGCACGCCCGCCTTCGCGTACGCGTCATGCGGCAGGTCGACGACGCCCGTGAAGAACGCGTCGAACGTCGCCGTGATCCCTTTGCCGACGGGGCCGCCGCCGAGCGCGACCGCCTCGCGGTACAGCGCCTCCGTCACGGCGCTGTCGGCGACCGCCGGAAATCCGGGCGGCACGAGCTGCTTCGTCAGCCCTTCTTCGCGCACCGCCGCGGTGCTGACGATCAGGCTGCCCGCCGGATACTCCGGCGTCAGCGACCCGGCCGTGCCGACGCGGATCACCGTCCGCACGCCGGCCCTCGCCAGCTCCTCGAAGCAGACGGCGGCGCCGGGCGAGCCGACGCCGTGGCTGACGACGGCAAGCCGGGCGCCGTTATACTTGCCGACGAACGTCCGGTATTCCCGGGCGAAGGCAAGCTCCCGTGCGCCCTCCAATTTGCCCGCAATTTTCTCGGCGCGGAACGGGTCTCCGCAGACAAGCGCGTAAGCCGGAATGTCGGCCGGTTCTACGCGCAGAATCGGCAGTTTCATCTATACGGTACCTCCCAACGGTCATGGCGCGCTGTCCGCGGCCTCTCGATCATGCAGTCGTATTTGTCCGTCAGTCGTAATCCTTGTGCATCCATTCGTCTTCCGGCATCTCATAAGACTCGTCCGAGAACCGCTGCTCCCGGAACGGATCGGCGTAATTGTGGAAGCCTCGCTGCTCCCAGTAGCCCGGCCGGTCCTCTTTCATGAACTCGATGCCCCGCACCCATTTGGCGCTCTTCCAGAAGTAGAGATGCGGCACGATCAGACGGAGCGGCCAGCCGTGCTTCGGAGTGAGCGGCTTGCCGTCGTAGCCCCAGGCGAGGAGCACGTCATCCCGCATCAGGTCTTCGAGGGGCACATTCGTCTCGTAGTCCTGATCGGCATGGATCATGACATGGCGCGCCTCCGGCCGGACGCGGATGCCCGCCGCCGCCAGAAAATCGCGGAACCGCACGCCTTCCCATGCGGTGTCGAATTTCGACCAGCGCGTGACGCAATGAATGTCGCAGACGACGGTCGCGCGCGGCATCGCCTTCAGATCGTCCAGGCTGAACGTCCGCTCCCCGTCCACCAGGCCGAACACGCGCAGCGACCATTCCGATCCGTCCCCGTAATCCGGCACGTCGCCTTCATGCAGGATGGGGAACCGGTCCGTCAGCGTCTGCCCCGGCGGCAGCCGGTGCGCGAGTTCCGGGCTGATCCGGGCTTTCGGCGCGGGAGCGCGTTTCAGCCGTTCCGCCTTGTCCATTTTTTCCATCCGATGCGCCTCCTCTTTTTCGAAATTCGAATGTTTGCCTAGCGTCCCTCGATCCGGCCGGACTGCTGCAGATAGGCGCGGTCCTTGAAGAAAAACATGGCGGCGAGCGTCACGATATACGGCACCATCATCGTGAACTGCGTCGGCAGCGAGAAGCCTTGCAGGCGGATGCTGATCGCTTCCATGAGCCCGAACAGCAGGCTCGACAGCGTGACGCCCAGCGGATTGTTCTGCCCGAGCATGACGGCGACGAGGGCGATGAAGCCGCGGCCGGCCGTCATGTTCTCGGTGAACTGCGTCACCTGCCCGAGCGACAGCTGCGCGCCGGCCAGTCCGCACAGCACGCCGCTGGCGAGCACCGCGGCGTACCGGATGCGGTCGATCTTGATCCCCAGGCTCCGCGCTGCCGCCGGATGTTCGCCCGCGGCCAGCATCCGGAATCCCCGCACCGTGCGGAAGAAGAAAAATTGCAGCGCGAACGCCAGCACGAAGGCGAGGTAGACGAGCGGCGAGTGACCGGTCAGAATGCCGAGGAACGAGTCGCCGGAGATCTGCGGGATGTTCCATTTCGGCAGACCGGTCATATTCGGGTCATAGTATGACCCTTTGACATGGAAAATGGCGAACAAACAATACGTGGTCAGCCCCGTCGCCAGGAAGTTGAGCGCCACGCCGACGACGATCATGTTCGCGTTCAGGCTGATCGTCAGATAGGCGAGGATCAGGGACATGAGCCCCGCGCAGACGGCGGCGAACAGGACGGCCAGCCACACATTGTGGAACAGATGATTGCCGACGATGGCCGTGAACGCGCCCGTCAGCATGAGCCCTTCGAGACCGACGTTGAAAATGCCCACGCGGGCGCAGATCGCGCCGCCGAGCGCGGCCAGCAGGATCGGGGCGATCATCCGCAGCATGGAGTTGAACAGCGAGAAATCAAACAGCTGGTCCATCGGAAGACCTCGCTTTCCTGCGTTTGAAGAACGCGTACGTGAACCGGGCGGAGATGAACAGAATGATCGCCGCCTGAATGACGCTGGCAATCTCGAGCGGCACCTCGGTGTTCCGCTCCACGCCCATGCCGCCCGTCTGCAGCGCCGCCAGCAGGATGGCCGCCGCCGCCGTCCCGAGCGGATGCGATCCGGCGAGCAATGCCGCCATGATGCCCGACCAGGCATAGCCGGGGGCGGTCAGCGCGTTGTCGATGTAGCGGTATTGCGTGCCGAGCACCTCGACGGCGCCGGCGAGTCCGGCGAAGCCGCCGCTGGCCAGCATGGCGGCCATCATCAGCCGGCCGCGGCGGACGCCGCCGTATATGGCGAACAGCGGATTGCTGCCGTGCATCCGGAGATGATAGCCGGCGATCGTATGGCGGAGGAACAGGAACAGCACCACAGCCGCCGCCGCCGCGATGATGAAGCCCGCGTGCACGCTCATGCCCTTGAACAGCTTCGGCAGCCATACCGCCCTGTCCACCATGTTCGTCTGGTTGATCGCGGCGCTGCCCGACGTATCCTTCAGCGGGAAGCTGACGAAATAGCTGGCCAGATACACCGCGATATAGTTCAGCAGAAGCGTCGTAATGAGCAGATTCATGCGGAACCGGAGATCGAGCCAGCCGGCAAACAGCGACCAGGCGCCGCCGGCAACGATGCCTGCGGCAAGCGCGGCGATCATCCGCATTTCCGGCGGTGCCGGCAGATAGAGCGCGGTGACCGCGGCGGCCAGGGCGCCGAGCAGAAGCTGGCCTTCGGCGCCGAGGTTGAAGAACCCGGCGCGGAAGGCGAGCGCCACGCCGAGGCCGATCAGCATGATCGGGGTTGCCCGCGCCAGCGTGTTCATCGCGTAGTAGAAGCTGCCGAACGCACCCTTCCACATCTCCGCGTACGTCTCGGCCACCGAGCCGCCGACGGCCAGAATCGCGACGGCTCCGGCGGCGAGGCCGAGCAGCAGGGCCGCAAGCGGATGAATCCATTCGCGCAGACTACGTGTGATGAGCTGCATGAGCCGCATCGGCCGTCACCCCCGCCATCAGCATGCTGATTCCCTCTTCCGTCGCTTCTTCGGCCGCAAGCTCGCCGGCGATCCGCCCTTCGAACAGGACGATGATCCGGTCGGAAAGCTTCAAAATCTCCGTCAGTTCGGAGGATACGAGCAGAATGCCGCTGCCTTCGTCACGCCGCTTCATCAACTCGCCGTGGATGATCTCCATGGCGCCGATGTCGACGCCGCGCGTCGGTTCGGCGGCGATGACCAGCGGCGAGCCGTGCGCCAGCTCGCGCGCCGCGATCAGTTTCTGCAGATTGCCGCCCGACAGCTGCCCCGCCTTCACATCCGGCGATCCCGCCTTGATCTTGAAACCGGCAATCCAGGACTCGGCCAGCTTGCGTATGCGGCCGCGCAGCAGGATGCCGGATCGACCGGCGCGCGCCGTATGGCCCATCGCCGCGTTGTCGGCGATGCACTCCTCCTTCGCGCACCCCCACTGATAGCGGTCTTCGGGAATATGGGCGAGCCCCTGCCGGCGGATTTCCCGGACATCGGCGCCGGAGATGTCGCGCCCGCACAGCTTGACCGCTCCGGCGTCAATGCGCCGCAGGCCGGCGATCGCCTGGATCAGTTCGGACTGGCCGTTGCCGGAAATGCCTGCCACGCCGACAATTTCGCCCGCCCGGACACTGAACGACACGTTATCGACGAGCGGCTTCGTCTTGCCGCGGCCGGCGCGGATCGTGAGGCCTTCCACCTCGAGCACCGGTTCGCCCGGCTTGGCCGGCCGCTTGTCGAACGGGACGAGCTCGCGCCCGACCATCAGGCGGGACAGCTCCTCGACGTTCGTGTCGGCGGCGCGCACCGTCGCGGTGACGCGGCCGTCGCGCAGCACGGTGATGCGGTCGGCGGCATCCATCACTTCCTGCAGTTTGTGCGTGATCAGGATGAAGCTTTTGCCCTTGCGCGCCAGCTCGCGGATCGCCGCGAGCAGCTCCTTCACTTCCAGCGGCGTCAGCACGGCCGACGGCTCGTCCAGAATGATGATGTCCGCGCCCTGGTACAGCACCTTCAAAATTTCGACCCGCTGCTGGATTCCGACCGGACAATCGGCGACCCGGCGATGCGGATCGACGGGCATGCCGTATTCGGCGGACAGCCGGGCCACCTCTTCGGCCGCCTTCTTCCGGTCGAACAGCATGCCGGAGGCCGGTTCCCGGCCGATGACGATGTTCTCCGCCACGGTGAACGAGGGAAACAGCATGAAGTGCTGGTGCACCATCCCGATCCCCGCGCGGATCGCGTCCTCCGGCGAGCGGAACGACTGCTCCTGTCCGCGGAGCCGGATCGTGCCGGATGTCGGCGTCTCCTCGCCGTAGAGAATGCGCATCAGCGTCGTCTTGCCCGCGCCGTTCTCGCCGACAAGCGCATGCACTTCGCCGGCTTCGAGCGTAAAGTCAACGCCCGCGTTGGCCGTGACGTCGCCGTATATCTTGGTGATCTTCTCCATCTGCAGCAGCATGCCGCTTCCCCTTCCGTCATGCGGTATGTTCCTCAATAACACGTACAGCAGCCGGCTGCGTCCCGGCAGCCGGCTGCTAGCGTATGAAACACCGTATCGTCAGATGCTTTACTGCTGTTCGAGGGGATTGATGACCGTAATCGCGCCCGAAACGATGTCGTCGCGGATCTTCTTCAGCGTCTCGACGTTCTCCTGGCCGAGCGCGTCGCTGAGCGGCGACGGAGACTCCGCCGTGACGAACGTCAGGCCGACGCCGTTCTCCTTAAGGCCGTAGTTGACCGTGCCGAACGTGAAGTTGCCTTGTGCGAAGTCCTTCACCGTCTCGTAGACGACCGTATCGGTTTCTTTCAGTTGGGACAGAATGATGTGCTCCGGATCTTCGACCGTGCGGTCGACGTCCTGGCCGGAAGTCAGGAAGCCCTTCTCTTTCGCCGCTTCGAAGACCCCGTTGTCGCTGACGGCCGACATGCCGGCGATGAAGTCTGCGCCTTGCTCATATTGCAGCAGCGCCAGTTCCTTCGCCTTCGCCGGATCGGTGAAGTTGCCGACATAGTTGACCAGGAATTTCGCGTCCGGATTCGTATGTTTGAGCCCTTGCTCGAAACCGCTCGTATATTTGCTGAGCAGCGGGATGTCCATGGCCACGACCGCGCCGACCGTGTTGGTCTTCGTGACAAGACCGGCGGCAGCACCAAGCAGGTAAGCGGCTTCGTGCTCGCGGAACTCGATGCTGCGGACATTCGGCGCGTCAAACGCCTGGTCGATGATGGCGAACGGCTTGTCCGGATTTTCGGCGGCCACTACCGTCAGCGCATCGACCGCGGTGAAGCTGCTCGTGATGATCAGGTCGTAATTGTCGGCGACGGCGGCGCGCAGATTTTGCTCGAATGCGGCCGGGTCCGTCGATTCGATCGTCTTGACCTCGACGCCGAACTCTTCGGCGGCTTGATTCAGCCCGTCCACCATTTGGGTAAAGAACGCGTTGACGCCGATCTTCTCCGGCAGCACGAGCGCGACGCGTTTCTTCGGACCTTCCGTGTCACCTCCGGCGTTGTCCGCGCCCGCACCGGCATTGGCGTTCTGCGCATTGCTTCCATTGTTTCCTTCGCTGTTTCCGTTATTTCCGCTATTTCCGCCGCCGCAGGCCGCGAGAAGCGAGACGACCAGCACGGCAAGCAGCACCAGTAAGGACGCTCTTTTCACGACAGGTTCTCTCCATTTCAAAATGTTTGTCAGTTTAATCCTAGGGACTGGCTCAGGCTTTGTCAATGGAAAAGCGCGATATTGTCGAAAAATGTCGTTGCTTCCGAAACGATTTCCCGCCCCAGTCCTCCTCAGTCCGAAAATAAGCGCAACGATTGCTTCTGTTTCGCATGACAACGCCTTTTCAGCCGGTATAGAAGAAGATATTTCCTCTATTTTTCCCAAAAAGTCGGATTTCCCGGCTTCGGCCAATAATAAACGCAATGATTGCTTCTATTTTGCTCGAAAACGTCTTTTCCCTGGATTAGAGGAAATGGCTTCTTCAATTTCGCCGCTACCCCCGGGTTCCCGTCTTGACAGCCGTTCCATTCCTCTGCTAGGATTAACCCAATTTTACATACTATTTTACTAGGATTTATAGTCCGATTCAACCTGAGGAGGTACCGCCATGTCCATCCGACTTCACCAACAGGTCCGCAGGCTGCTGCCGATTTCGCTGGCCGCCGTGCTCCTGCTGTCCGCCCCGGCCGTTTCCGCCGCCGACAGCGCAGCCGCCGTCTCCGGGTCAGGCAGCACCGCCGTCTCCGCGACCACCGTTCAAAGTCCAGCGCAGGAGACCGCCGCAGACTATGCGCTGTTCCTGAAGGACAAGTTCGGCATCGAATTCGGCGACGCCCTCGCGAAAGGCGACTTCATCGCCGCGACGGCGGCGGCGCTCCGGCTGCAGGCCGCCGACGAAGCCGAAGCTGCCACAGCAGCCGATGGCGCCGTCTTCGACGACGTGCCGGCTTCAAGCCCCTACTATGCAGCGGCCGCCGCGCTGTACAGGGAAGGCATCATCTCCGGCGGCACGGTGAACCCGCAGGCGCCGCTGCGGCGATCAACGCCGCGCAGATCGCGGTCAAGGCGGCCGGCCTGAAAGAGCTGGCCTACACCTACCCCGCCGACAAGGCGGACCGGACGCTGGCGCCGTTCAACCTGAGCGCCGCGCTGCTGGGGCTGCAGGGCGCGCAGGAACTCGCCGCCGCCATCGACACCGGCCTCGTGCCGGCCGACCATTACGGCCTGATCCGGGAGCGCGGACCGGCGACCGTCGAGTATGCCGCCGTCCTGCTGGGCAAGACGCTCGAAAGCCGCGGCGCGTACAAACGGTACATCGGCTGGGTGAGCGACGCCAACATCCTGAACGAACTGCTGAACACGTACCAGGCGAGCGGCATCGTCAAGGCGCCTCAGCTTCAGGCCATCGGCGACCGGGCACTCGAGGAAAACCTCGTCACCGGCTACACGATCCGCGACTCGCGGTACGAGAGCAATTTCATCGACGAGCTGACGATCACGTACGCCCACGCCGACATCCGGCACGCGCTGCAGCTCATCGCCCTGCTGCGCAGCGAAGGCATCGACGCCAAGGTGCAGTACGAGCCGCGCACGTCCGCCTTCGTCTACCTGAAAGAATGGGGCGAACCCGGCGAATCCGAGTACTACGAAGTCCGGCAGATCGCCAATGGCAACTACATCGAATACGCCAAGGAATACGAACTGATCTTCGAATTCCGCAGCGCGGCGGACCGCGACCGGTTCGACGCCATCATCCTTGAGTACGCGAAGAAGAACGAAGACGATCAGCCGGGACTGATCTACGGCTCGTGGTGGCAGCCGCTGTACTATTCGAATGTCCGGCCGGCAGGCGACTACAGGCTGATCGCCAACAACAAGCTGTCCGACGGGCGATACTATCTGGAGTCGTTCTCGCTCATCGACCAGGCCGACGGCATCGCCGAGGCTTATCGGACCGACGATCCGGGCATCACGTATTCAACCTACACGTTCTGGGTCAACGCCGCGTTCTACCGGTACCTGAACGGCGAATCGAAATAACGTCCACGATGAAAGGCCGTCTTCCCGCGAGACGGCCTTCATTTTCCGGCTGTTTCGGCTTATCCCCCGGCTTCTCCGTTCGCATCGGCAAACCTGCCGCCGCGGAGGACAGGCACAACGCTGCAGATATCCGTCCGCGCGCAATAAAGAACGTCCTGCTCGAACCCCTTCTCGCGCAGCTCGCGCCCGCTGGCGGAGTCCCATACCAGTTCCGCCAGTTTTGTCCGGGAAGCTTCATACGCGCCGATGCACACTTCCGCTTCCGGCGACTTGCTCCCTTCCAACCTGGACAAAATCATGCCCGCGCCCAAATAATCCTCGATCCCCGGACGCAGCCTGTTTTCGTTCTCCCGCGCATCCGGCCATTTCTCTCCGCACGGCACGACCGTGATGTTCGCGTTCAGCTCGCGCTTCAGCCGGTTTGCTGCGGCGGCAACGGCCGACGCGTTGAGCAGGCTGCCGACGAGCAGCGCGGGGACGCGTTCGGCCATCCGCACGCAAGATGCTCCGTTCAGCGAACACAGGACGTATCGCCGCCCATGATCGGCCGGCGTGAAGGACAGCGGGGACAGCGAATGTCCGCCGAATCGCTGCGCCTCCGCCCTTCCGAGTACGAGCTCCGCCCGCAGCCGCTCCGCATAGGCTTTCGCCTCTTCGTCAACGGGCGGCAGGAAGGGCCAAATCTCCGCGCCGTGCTCCACGGCGGTCACGACGGTGGACGAGAAGCTGAGGACATCGACGATGATGACGATGTCGCCCCGATTCGCCGCCTCCCGCGCGCCCCTTTCGCCCCACTCGACCTTGATCTCGTATGGAGACTGGTCGAACCAGCTCATAAATAATGCCTCAGCTCGAAAATGTCCGTGATGGTTCCGATCAACAGGGGATGCTCCAGGGCCCGCTCCTGATCCTCGACGAATATGCTGGTCACGATGATCTTCATCCAGGTTCCTCCATGTTCAAAATGAAAAATGGACCACCCGCGTCAATCGATCCAGCCTTTCAGCAGGTCCTTCAACGGCTCGCGGTTGAACCGGATCATGCGGAACTTCCCTTTGCGGATGGATTGCACGAGCCCCGCTTCTTCCAGCACGGCGAGATGTTTGGCGATCGCCTGCCGCGTGATGGACAGATTGTGCTTCATGATGAGGCGCGCCGTCAGCTCGAACAGCGTGAGCTCGCTGCGCTCGGACAGCTCGTCCAGTATGGCCCGCCGGGTCGGATCGCCCAGCGCCTTGAAGATGGCATCCCTGTCGTGCATCATACCCGAAATTGTACGCAACTGACCGGTTGCATGTCAAGCGCGGCCGGGCCGTCCAACGGCGGCTGCAACGAAACGGAGAAGCGTTTATACGAAAATGCGTACCGGTAGAAGGCAAAAAAAAAGACCCACCACACCAAGGAATCACTTTCGGTTTTTTAAAGCGTTCTGCCATTTTTGCGGTGGAGTCTTCGAACATGGTTTGCTCGATGTGTCGGTATTCAACACGGTCTCTCAGTATGGCGTAGACGATCCTTATAATGAGATGCGCGGTTGCAACCGCCGCTTTTTGTTCTCCTCGTCGTTTCCGAATACGTCGGAAATGCGCGCCGATGCGATTTTGGCTTCTGCAATTGGCCCATGCGCATTGACACAAAATGCCTTTGGCATATTTGTTCCCCTGCAGAGACCGCGCTGCCTTTTTTACGCCGGCACTTTTGTTGTTTCCCGGAGCCCCTCCAACCCATGAAGCCAGCTTTGCATCGGATGAAAAATATTCCGCTACACGGGGAGTGATCTCCGCCAGAAGAGTGATTGCTGCGGAACGATCAATCCCGGGAATGGTGTCGATTAAATTCACCTCTTTTTCATAGGGGGATCAACAAGACGCCGGTGCTTTCCATGGCGACTTCCCGGCACTCCCTCTCCATAAGCCAATCCTGCAGTGCCAAAATTTCGCGAGTGGTTGTGCCGCGTGCGAATATCAGCCTTTGGCTTCTCCTCCAGCGGGCCTTGCAAGACACAGGCAACGATGGTCTTTTGATGGACATCCAGGCCAGCGCAAACTTTGCGAACAGCATCCATGCGCACGCCTTCCTGCTTCAAATTCGAACAGGACCTTGCAGTTGTGGATGAAAGAGTTTACACACGTCTTTTCAGGACAATAGGCGACTGTCGGAACTGCAATAAGACGGGTTATTTGACGGAGGGACCAATACGTTTACCGTCTTTTGACCTGTTCACCAGTTATCTTCGGTTTGCAAGAAGGATGACGGAATGCGTCTGGCGGGTCCATTTTCATTTATGTACCATCCGGGACGGCATTTCCGGCAGAAGTTCGCGCGATAGCGCGCCTCAGTTTCGTCAGAATCCCGATATCTCGCTATACGCCGAAATAAGGTTGCCGAGTTTCGTTACCGCCGTCCGGGATCAAAATACCGCTGCCGCATCGCCTCGTACATCAGCACCGCCCCCGCCATCGCCACG
>ERZ795043.1331-NODE-1331-length-12668-cov-4.610402_pt1 | contig 12668 bp, 14 predicted proteins | sample MGYA00375127_ERZ795043 | MGnify/ENA primary metagenome ERZ795043 (study PRJEB30172, sample SAMN05518447) | compost metagenome | isolation source: Feedstock adapted compost from Newby Island compost facility, Milpitas, CA | place: USA:Newby Island compost... | reverse complement strand
TGGGTTGGAATGTCAAGCCAAGCCGTACTTGCTCGCCTCAATATAGGGATTTCAGGGTAGGGATTTCATTTCCCTGAGGCGGCCTCCGATTTTGATTTCCGCGGTGCAGAGCGCTTGGCTGTCTCTAACGAAGAATTCTTACGCGCCCGCGACGCGGGGTCCGTTGTGGCGATCCCGGTCGAGCCAAAACCTCCAGCGCCGCGCCGCGTCGCATTCAATTCGGCAACCTCCACCAGCTCTGCCCGCTCCACACGCTGGAACACCATCTGAGCTATGCGCTCTCCTCGCTGGATCTCCCAGGGTGTTTCGCCGAGGTTGATTAGAAGGATCTTGACCTCGCCCCTGTAGTCGCTGTCAATCGTGCCGGGGCTGTTCAGAACCGTAATGCCATGCCGCAAGGCCAGCCCGGAGCGTGGCCGGATCTGCGCCTCCATGCCTGCCGGAATTTCGAATATGAGCCCCGTTGGAATAAGCGCGCGTCCTCCAGGCGGCAACACCACTGGCTCCTTCTCCTCAACGGCCGCCAGCAGGTCCATCCCCGCCGCCCCTTCGGTTTGATAGGTGGGCAAAGGCAAGCCCTGGCCATGGGGAAGCCGCAGAACCCTAACTTGGGTTGCACCCGACTTCGCGCGAGACATCAGACCGTAACCTGGGTTTGGCGAAGATGCTGCGCCGCCCGCTCCATGAGCCTACGGGCGACCTCGGTCTTGTCCATGACGGGCCAGCTCTCGGTCCCCTGAGCAGTGATCAGGTGAACTGCGTTCTTGTCGCCGCCCATGGCACCGCCCTTTTCCGAAACGTCATTCGCGACGATCCAGTCGCAACCCTTGGCTTTGCGCTTCTTCTTTGCGGCTTCGACGACATTCTCCGTTTCCGCGGCAAAGCCGATGACAAGCGCCGGCCGCATTGGGCCGCGGGTCGCAATTGTCTTGAGGATGTCAGGGTTCTCCACAAGTGCGAGTGAGGGGGGCGCGGCACCCTTCTCCTTCTTGATCTTTTGCCCTGAAGCGCTGGCAACGCGCCAATCGGCCACGGCAGCCGCGAATACACCAATATCGGCGGGAAGCGCAGCTTCGACAGCTGCCAGCATCTCCTGTGCCGTCTCAACGTGAACAACGTCGACGTTCGGAGGATCGGCAATAGAAACTGGGCCGGACACCAGGGTCACGCGCGCGCCAAGTTCGGCGGCTGCTCGCGCGATCGCGTGTCCCTGTTTTCCGGAAGAGCGATTGGCAATGTAGCGGACCGGATCGATTGGCTCATGCGTCGGGCCGCTCGTGACGAGGACATGTCGCCCAGCGAGCGGCCGGTCGTTCTTGGCCTCGCGCAGCAGCTCTTCGATCGCGGCGACGATCTCGAGTGGCTCGGCCATCCGGCCGGGTCCGGCTTCGCCACTTTCGGCCATCTCCCCCGTGTTTGGGCCGATGAAACGGATTCCGTCACCTCGCAAGGTCGCAACATTGCGTTGGGTGGCCGGATGGAGCCACATGCGCGGGTTCATGGCTGGCGCCACGAGAACCGGCTTATCCGTTGCGAGCAGCACCGCCGTGGCAAGGTCATCCGCATGGCCGCCCGCCATCTTGGCCAGCAAGCTTGCCGTTGCTGGGGCAACCACGATCAGGTCCGCCTCTCGGCTCAGCCGGATATGGCCGACATCGTGCTCGTCCTCACGGTCGAACAATTCGGTGAAGACGCGGTCGCCGGAGATGGCTCCGACCGCGAGAGGCGTGATGAACTGCTGGGCCGCTGCGGTCATGACCGCCCGCACCTTCGCCCCGCGCTCCCGCAAGCGCCGGATGAGGTCGAGGCACTTGTAAGCGGCGATACCGCCACCGAGGATCAAGAGTATGCGTCTGCCGTTCACGTCCAAACCATTGGTGGATGGAGCCCGCACTGTAACACACCGTGATGGGCGTGCAGGTCAAGCAATTCAAAAGGATCGGCCCAGCCGGCGGTGGCCGAAACCCAGCCTTGGAGCACCAGTTTTGTGAGAGAAATGAGCTCCAAATTCTCGTCGGTCGTATTGAGACCTCGGTTAATACGAAATTATAAACGTACACTGCCCAATCCAAATTTGGTGATCATTGCTAGCCTTCGATATGGTTTCGTCTGGCTGCAATGAATGATGTCTGTGGCCAATAGTAAGCTTACAAACAATTGGCCTCTGCTGCTTGACGCGTACCGAAATTGACGTGGAATGCTCTGTAGAGAGCGAGGTGCGCCGCTCTCCGTTTCGCAAGCGCGCCCTAACTATCAAGAAGGCGAAGCATCATGGAATCATACGGATGCTCGGCGATGCGCCAGTAAGATAGGGCATCGGTTTGGAAGGCGTTGTGCGAGTCCAGCGCTTTGCGGAAAGTCGCGTTGTTCGCGGAAAGCTCAGCGTAATGCTGTTTCGCTGCTTTCCAGCAGGCCTCGATCACTGGATCGGGGAAGGCCTTCACGATGACGCCCGCGCCTTCTAGCCGCCGAAGCGCTGCTGGATTTTCTACGTCGTAGCGAGCGAGCATCCAGTTGGTGGTCGCCTCGCCGGCTTGCAGCAAGATCGACTGGTAGCTTTTCGGGAGCTCCTGCCACTTATCGAGCTTCACCAGAAGATGCAGCATGCCGCCGCCTTCCCACCAGCCGGGGCAGTAGTAGTGCTTGGCGACGCGGTAGAAGCCCAGCTTCTCATCGTCGTAAGGGCCGACGAACTCCGTCGCGTCGAGCGTTCCGCGTTCGAGTGCCCCCAGCACCTCATTGGGAGGCATCTGCTGTGGCTCGACGCCGAGCCTGGCGAGAATCTGCCCGCCCATGCCACCGATTCGGAACTTGAGCCCGCGCAGATCGTCGACGGTCCGAATTTCTTTGCGGAACCACCCGCCCATCTGGGTTCCCGAGTTCCCTATCACGATGGCATGGACACCAAGCTGATGCAGCGCTTCGTTGACGATCTCTCCGCCGCCGGCTTGCCACCATGCGTGCTGATGGCGCGCATTGAGCCCGAAGGGTATCCCAGTGCCGAATGCCAAAGTCGGGTTTCTATCGGCGTAAAAGTAGGTCGGCGTCTGGGCGCATTCGACTCGGCCGTCGGCGACTGCATCGAGCGCTCCAAATGGCGGTACAATGGCACCAGCGGGGTGCGGCTCGATTACAAATCGGCCATCGGTCGCTTCGGAGACGTACCGGGCAAAACGCTGCGCTGATCCGAAGATGATATCGAGGCTGCCCGGAAAGGATGACACAAGGCGCCAGCGGAGCTCCGGGGCCGCACGAGCGATTGCGGGCTTTGCAAGCGTTGTTGCAGCTACTGCTAGTCCCCCTCCCTTGAGAAATGTGCGCCGCTTCATCTTCGTTTCCTCCCCAAACAGCGGCGCAATATAAGAGGCTGCCGCTCACGCCGCTAGCGAGAAGTTGTTTTCATGAAAGCTCGGAGCCGTGTTGGAGTAGCGGAAAACTCGAGTTCGCAGGCTTTTCCGGGGAGAGTTCCAGCAGATTTTCTGGCGTTCACAGCACGAGTTATGCGTGGCGCCTTCCTCGTAGCTTTACAAGCTCTCTCAAGGGTGAATGCTCGCCATCTTGCGGTGAGGCGAAGAAAACCGGTAGCATCACAGGTAGAAAAGCACCACCAGCGGTGGTTGACTAAGAAGTTTCGGCAAGGGGAGTGCCCAGGTTATCGAGGGCAGATCGATGGATCTCGTAACCCATTTCCGCCGGATGGCCCGAAACAATGCTTGGTCGAACTGGCGATTGTTGGAGGCTTGCGGACGGCTGAGCGAAGAGGAGTTCCACGCCCCGCGCACCAGCTTTTTCCCATCCATCCAGGCTACGCTGGATCATATTCTGCTGGTGGATCTTTATTATCTCGACGCACTGGAAGGTGGTCGGCTCGGCTATGGCTATTTTGCCAACCGTAAGCCAGTTACCAGCTTTGCGGTTATTCGCACCGACCAGATTGCGACCGATCAACGGCTGATCGGGTTCTGCGACCGGCTCACGCAATCAGATCTCAACCGCGTGATCGGTATTGATCGCGGGCCCAAAGGTATCGATTGGGAAACAGTTGCCGACACGCTCTCACATCTGTTCGTCCATCAGATCCACCATCGCGGGCAGGTGCATGCGATGCTGGCGGGGACCTCTGTGAAGCCGCCGCAGCTTGACGAGTACTTTCTGCAGTACGACGCCGTTCGCCGGGCTGAGGATCTGGCAACGCTCGGGATCGAAGGGCCCGAGGCAGTTGTTTGACAGTCGCTCCAATCAGGGCGGAACCGAAAAGCAAGCCGCAATCGAGCAGATGTAGCCATCGAACGCAAGAAGGCGCGGTAGGCAAGTTTCGGAACGAGCCGTGTTCCGATTGGCCACCGCGCCTTGCGCCGGATACGAAGAACAAGATTCCGGCGCGCCCTTATCTAAGCCCAAATGATTGCAAGAATGCAAACGCTTTCCGGGGCAGCAGCGCAGGTCGTTATTGCAATAAGATGAACAGTTTGTGCCAAGAAGTTGAGATTAGCTGAGCAGATCAGGCGCGGGGCCTCCTGCTTGCGCCCGGAAACCGCATCTTCGCGCCGGCGCCTGCCGGATCAGGCCCGACGACGGCCGCACAAATCCCCTGTCTGTCTAGATGTCTTCTCCGCCTATTACTCAGAGCCCCGCCCGCACGTGCGACTCCAGCCAGGCTGGTAGGAACGAGTCCAGCCAGCGGCGCACCTTGGGCCCATACGCCAGGTGATCGGAAAGCTGTGAGGGCCGATCCTTGGCTCCCGGCAAGGTCAGGCGGTGCGGGTTCCTGCCACTCCAACGGTTCACCATGGCGTAGGTGATCTCCGGGTGGAACTGAAGGCCGATTGCAGTTTCCCCGTAGAGAATGGCCTGGTTCTCGAAGTCCCCATCTGCAGTGGCCAGCACGGTCGCGCCGTGGGGCAGCTCAAAGCCCTCCCGATGCCAGTGGTACACCCGCTCTGGCCATTTGCCGAAACGAAGGGCATGCGGAGTTGGCCGGATCGGGTAATAGCCGATCTCGACGCGCTGTTCGGGATGCTCGTAGACTCGCGCACCCAGATGCTTAGCCAACATCTGCGCACCGAGGCAGATGCCCAGGAACGGTTTGCGCTCCCGCAGGGCTACCCCAATCCATTCTGTCTCGAGCTTAACGAAGTCGTCGGAATCGTTGGCGCTCATCGGGCCGCCGAAGATCACTGCACCAGCATGGTTCTCCAGCGTCTCCGGTAAGGGATCGCCAAAGCGAGGACGTCGGATATCAAGAGGGTAGCCGTGTCTTGTGAACCATTGGCCGATATGACCGGGATTGGAATGGAGCTGATGCAAGACGATGACGATCGGCTTGCGTTCCTCCGTTGTCGTCGCCGGTCTCGGACCGGCTTCCAGTATTGCCGCACCGCTTTCCGCGTCTGCCGCTCTACCGTCCAGCATTCTTTAGCGTTTCCCTCGGCTTCAAGAGCCAACCTACGATCGGTAACAGAATCGGATGCGGGGTCAACCGCATAACGATGGCCAGAATCGGCCCCATCACGCCCGGCGTGATGACCGTCCGGCCCCACTCGAACCAGCGCACTGCGGAACCGGCCGCGAGCGCCGGGCTAGGCGCCGGGATTAGCCATCGGTACAACGCATTTTCTGCGCCCATGCGTGCGTGAAACCGCGTGCTGACAGGCCCCGGTGCAAACACCGCTACCCGGACACCGAGACCGCGCGTCTCCCAGGCAACGGCTTCCGTCAGTGCGATCACGTACGACTTGCTGGCGTAGTAGGCCGCCTGATAGGGACCCGGCGCGTATCCGCCGAGCGAGGCAACGTTCAGCACGCCGCCGCGACCGCGCACGCACATCGCCGGTAAGAAATGCCGCATAAGCGCCGACAGGGCTCGGACGTTGAGCTCGATCAGCTGAGAAAGCTGCTCTGGCTCGTGGTTGATATAATCACCGCTCAAGCCGATGCCAGCATTGTTGACGAGCACATCGGCGTAGAAGCCGTTCTCCTGCAGCCTTTCTTCCAGCGTCCGGGGAGCGTCAGGCCGAGTCACGTCGAGCGGCACGGTGAGCACGGTCGTCCCGAATTCCCGCCGGATTGCCGCTGCCGCTGCCTCCAGTGGCCCGGGCCGGCGTGCGACCAGCACGAGTGCTCGCCCTCGCTTGGCGAAGCGGCGGGCGATTTCGAAGCCGATACCCTCCGATCCACCCGTCACAACGACAGCCGGCTGCAACTTCGCCCACTGACTTAGCGCGTGAGGGTCCGGCCGCCATCGGCGGCGGAGCCAGAAATCGACCAGTTGCGTGATGCTCATTCGGCTGCAACCGGACGCTTCTGGACGGACCGCGAACGCATGGTGCGGACGTTTGCCACCGCGGGCTCGGGATGCTCCTGGGGTCGTTCCGTGCGGCCGCCGCGGCTCGGTCCGAAGCGCAGCTCAATGCCCTGGCGGATGTGGCGGGCCAGCTCCCGTGCGATCTCCGTGGCGTTGGCAGGCAGATACAAGTTGACTTTGAAATCGGGGAGCGGCGGCAAGCCGGCGTCCGCGCCCAGGATGTCCAGGTATTCGGGCACCGACGTGCGGATCAGCGGCGCCACCGCTAATCCGGCCTTCACCGTCGCGTACACCGGCTCCATGTTGCAATCCTGGCTCACCGGCCGCCAATCGATCTGGGCCGCATCAAGCGCCTTGATCACCTCCGGCCTGAAGCGGCACAGCTTCGAGCCGAGCGAGACCGGTAAAGGCCGCTGCAGGTGGGTGCTGCTGCCAGGACCGCCGACCCACACCAGCCGGTCGGAGAGCAAGGTTTCGCCGCCGGGACCGCAGTCGACCTCCGTGGTCAGCGTCAGATCGATTCTCCGCTCGGCAAGCTCCTCCAGGAGGACGATGGATGGCCTGCAGATGAGCGTTACGTTGATCCGCGGCCAGGACTGGTTGAAGCGCTGGAGCACCGGCGGGATCAGGCTGGTCACAATATCGGGCGGTACACCCAGGCGGACTTCGCCCTCGAATTGGGGCGTCGTCATCGCACCCCACGTGGCATCATTGAGCGCGACAAGCCTCTTCGCATTGCCAAACAGACGCTCGCCGGCGGGTGACAGCGTGAAGCGCTTTCGCTCGCGCACGAAAAGCTCCGTGCCGAATAGGTCCTCCAGTCGCTTGATCTGAAGGCTGACTGCGGCTTGGGTGCGATTGAGAATCCGCGCCGCAGCTGTAACGCCACCAGTTTCAACCACCGCGAGGAAGGCTCGCAGCAAGGAAATGTCGATATCGCGAGTCATCGGCAACGGGGAGGCTTGCTCATCATAACCAACCTTCATGGATCACATAAGCATCATTCGTTTCCCTTATGCAAGCGGAGTCTGATACTCAGTCATCACGAAGTGGTCAGCACATCGCTGCCCGTGAGACTCAGAGTTGAGATGATGAGCACAACGCATAGCGCAGGGCTGATCCGCGGCCGGCCGGTGGGCGTGGCGCGGCTCGCCCCGTTCATGCGGATCCTTTCTCGGTTATCGCTTGCCCACAGCGTCTATCGCGAGCGCCAAGCTCTTCTTTCGCTCGACGAGCGTGGCCTGCGGGATATCGGTGTCAGCCGCGCAGATGCCGTTCGCGAAGCGAGCCGCGCGCTCTGGGACATTCCCGAGCGCCGGTGATGCGCGGCTCTGCGCTGGGTGGTCGCTTGGCTACAGCGTCTATCGCCAGCGCCGAGCCTCCTTCTTTCACTCACCGAGGCTGCGGGATGTGGTGTCGCCGCCCAGAAGCCGTTTGCGAGTAAGCCGCCTTCTGGACGTTCCGGAGCACCTATCATGGGCGGTTCGGCGTTGCCTTCGGGAGTGGAGCGAGCGCCGCCCCTCCCTGGCTTGTCGGGACCAAGCGCCCAAGGCCGATTGGGGGCGGCGTTTGAGCGTGGTCGTCCAGGATTGCGCTTGCTCCTAAGCTCGAGGCCAAGCACAGGACCGCGGCTAAGTTCACCCGATGATCCAACGCGGCTTGTGCTCCACGGTCCGTTGAGGCTGCCGGCGCTCTACGTGGAATCCCGTTCCAGACCAGGATCTGGTTGTCACGTTAGAGCAAGTGCTGACGCCCGGCAGTTCAGAGGCCTCTCTCGAGCCTAGTTGCCCGGAGAACGTGATCAGAAGGATTACTCCCGAGCGCGGGGACCAGAGCTGCCCGACGACCCAGACCCGCCTGCCTGATCTTCGTCCGTGGCCTGTCTCCGTTCCAAGGGAAACGCGGCCTTGCAGGGTACAGTCGCAGGCTCAATATGTTAGCGTGCCTCTTTCGTAAGCGACTTTGGCCGCCCGAGGGGTCCTCGGGGCACGACGGAGGCCCTTGCACTTCTGGGCGGCACGCATTACTAGTGCGGCGTGCTGCAGCGCGGGCTCCCGCACACACGCAGCTTTGGCCTAAGCACCGGTAGCTCAGCTGGATAGAGCACCAGACTACGAATCTGGGGGTCGTGGGTTCGAATCCTGCCCGGTGCGCCACTCACTAAAAACTCTTTAATTTCAAGAGTTTAGCCGATTTGGTACGAGGCATCGTACCAACCGATCGTACCAACTTGCGAGCAACACTCGCTGGCGCACGCGAACGCTGGTGCGAAGGTACTAAACGCGATCAGCGGTCCAACGTGTCTCGCTCGAGTGGCCTCAACTGACGGATGCCTGCTCAGCGGGAACATGACTCCTGCTCTAAGTACCAGCCACTCTAGCCGACCGAACCAACAGCAGCCAAGGACGTGCCGATCGCGCGATTACCGGTTAGCAAACCGCGTGCGGTGACTTTTCCGCATTAACCGTTTGTTAACGCATCCCGGAAACGTCGAATCATCGTACAGAAAAAGCCGGGCGACGCGTGCGGCATCGTCCGGCTCTCCATCAACCTCGCCTTCGGGGGCAAGGCCATGACTACACCGAAAGACTTCCACGTCAGACGGGCTAAGGTCAAGTTCCCTGGGGCATCACCCACAGGGACTTACTTCGATGAATGGCTTCCCACAACACCGATATCTAACCTTCTGATGATCGGAACATAGGACCGGGCTTTGCCATCAGCCAGAGAACGCCATGCGGAACAGTCGTAAGCCATCAGTTACGGATCGAAACCATAAGGAGGGAAGGGGCTGAAACAAATGCGGGACTTATGAGGCATTCGACATGAGCAGTGAGGATACTGAGCGGGTTACCAATGCGGCACTAGCAGCCGCCGCCATGATTAAACTGCTCTTGCATAGGGTGAGTGGCCAAAATGTTCATTTGAGTAGGCCGTACTTTGTAGGATTCATAACCACGCTGATTGGGCTGCACTTCCGTCTGATGGTTAGTCCATTGAGTGACGACGAATTTCCTGAGGCGCTTGCGATAGCTTGGAAAGAGATTACAGGAATCCCTTGGAAAGACGACCTGCTCATCCGAGATGAGAGATTTAATGAAGGAGCGGACAACGCTTCAAAATTAGTCAAATTTGTGCATTTTGACAGAGAGCCGGGAAAAGCGGCAGACCTCCTGAAAGAAGTGTTCAGCACTCGAACACTCCTGAATTGATTACCACAGCCTCGCGTAAACAAGTCTTAAGTGTTTCCGCTCAATCGCGGGAGTCTAGGGGCTCGTGGCTTAGAGCCCCTTGGCCGACGTCTCTCAGTACCGCTAGACCGCAATCGCCCCTTTCTTCTTATCTGAACTCTACCAGCTCCTGATCTCTATGATCCACATCTGCAGTATCTGAAAACGAGATCAGATCCCTACAGAGAGAGAGGGTTAGCTGGGTACGAACGTCTTCAGCATCGCTGTCTAAAATATCCTGGAGGATCGTGGCCTTGGCCTTCAACCCAAATAGGTCCTTCGCCTGCAACTTGGTGGCTTGCCACCGAACTTCTGCCATGCGATCACGTATGGGGTTGGTCCAGCGTGACCATCGTCGCTCAAGCTCCTCCGTCCAAGCTTTACCCGGCCACAACCGACACTGTTGTTCTATGTAGGATTCGAGTCGCAGCCGCAGCTTTGCGTATTCCAAGCCAAGTCTTGGAAGGTCGCTGTTGTTCGACGCACCTTTCGACGGATACATCGGTTCAGTGCCGCTCCCGCGAGCAGCCCCGGTTCTGCTAGCGTAGCTCATGATACTCCCACCCCGCTCGGGCACTACTGAACGGGATGAGTGTTATTCACAATTCATTGATCTGCAAGGGCTTCCTGGCCAAAAGCGCTACAACTGAACGGTGTTCAGTCGGATCGATTATAGCCGTTCTGAAGGCGTTAACTTTGATCGGAAGATTCAATCATCAACGCGGATTGGTTCAGGTCCAGGGTCAAGTCGATGCCTGGCGCACCCATAAAAAACCACAGCATCGGCACACGTAACGCGCGAGACACTTCATATAAGCGCTTGCAAGTGACGGGTACATCACCGGCTTCCAACATAATCAGCTGCTCCAGACTCAAGCCGAGCGCTCGTGCCAAATCTCCGGGGCTCATCCCAAGCTCGACCCGCCGCCGGTTTATTCGCGAGCCAATATGTGCGTCGAGGTTGAGTATCTTGCTGTCGGCTGCCTCAGTCGCATGCGTCCCAGAGCTTGCGGTCTTCTGACCCATTTTCAGACCTTGTGCGAAGCTTGCGATGTGAGTGTCCTATACACATCAAATCTTGTAAGGCAACGGTGCCCCCAAGATGTTGACTGAGATTGATACGCAGATTGTTGACTAATTGAGGACGATACCTTGGCAAAAAAGGGCTAACGAAGATCGTCTACTCATTCCAACCCTAGTTCTCCCGTTCGCAATCCTGCATTATGCTTCTAAGTGTTTAGGGCCTCTAGAGATTCACACAGGCAGCAATACTCGCACTGCTTTTTTCAATACAAGTACATGCGCGCCGATGGGAGCAGTCGCGGCCGAACCTAACCATGCGGCTCTGCCGGAGGCAACTTCTCGAACCTCCACAAGGAGCGCTTTAGGTGAGCCACGACTTCCCTAGCAATCATCACGCACGTTTCGATGCGCTGGGACTCCCTACCCTTGGCGCGTAGTGGCGAACGCGAAAGGGCGAAGCCGATGTCGCGTGCTAGGTCGTTGTCGAGATCATGGTCTTCCTTGGTGATCATGGTCCCGACAAAGTAGCACCATAAGAACAAACTGTGAACACTAAAGTTTATTGATCAAGTCGCCGTTGCCCTGGAAGAAGCAGCCTTCCGAAGAAGCAAACGCAACTCCTCTATTGTAAGACGGCAGCTGGCTGATGTTCCTCCTGTAAATCACGTCGCAGCTCTAATCGCAGCCGCAGAGGAAGCGATACCGAAAGGCAATGGGAACCCTATCTAGGCAAAGGACTATAGCGGCGCAAAGATGTAGTGAAGGCAAATCCTGAACAACAGCTTTTCCCTCCGCAAGATGTTGCCTCTTGGCAGCCGAAGCACCACCCTTGAGAGGCAGGGGCGAAAAAACGAAATGAGAGGGTTAGACAGCAATCACGGGAGACTTGCTCTAGCTCGAGAGCACGCTGGCTTCAAATCTGCCCGGCAAGCAGCGCAGGCGATGGGGTGGGTGTATGCGACGTACGCCAGCCACGAAAGTGGCTTGCGTGACTTTCCTCAGAAGGTGGCGGAAAAGTACGCGCGCGCGTTCCGAGTCGCGCCCGAATTCCTCATGTTTGGGACGAATCCTCCCGAGTGGGCTCAGGTCAATGTCGTTAGACTAGCGACCAATCCAACACCGGCGACAACTCGTGTGCTTCCGCTTTTCGTTGATACGCAAGCAGATGCGCTCAGAGCTTGGTTGGAAGGATCATCGGAAGGGGTTAAGCAGTTCGTCATTACCGATCCGGGCAACATGTCGGCGCGATGCATTGCCCTCAGCATCACTTCTGCCGCAATGCGAGCCAAGCCACCAGTCGCTGGGGAACGAGAGATCCTCCCGGGTGACACCGCCATTGTCGACACCGAGATAGTGCACTTCCATCCTGGTGACACTGTAGTCCTTCTGCTTCCCTCCGATTCGAACATCCACTTGCGCAAGGTCATAATGCAGGCTGGTGGAAAGATGGTCTATGCTGCGCTCAATCGCGATTATGGCGAGTTTCTTGAGGCTGAAGTGGTAGGCCGCGTGGTTTGCGTATTAACTGCGCTTTAACGCCTGCTCAGATGGACCTACACTTCGAGTCGATACCCGAATGTCTATCTTCAAAACGGAAATGCCAGCGACCGCACGAGCCCACCTCTTCCTCAGATGTTTGCGCGCGAACAAAGTGAACATTTTTCGGGAAAAATGAGACGCTATGTATTGGGTTTCGAGAGGTTCTTGCCGAAGAGGCATAATTGACAATCAAGTCTGCTGATTTCTTCCACCAATTCTCTGTCCGTTCGTAACAAAAATGATCCGCTTGATTGGTTGGTTTGTGAGGTTAGTCGTGAAGTTGAGAGACCTAGCTTAGCCTAGTCGACGCCACCTCGGTCCAGGATAATCACCTTAAGTGTCGGATAGCGCCAAAATATGTTGCTGCAGAAATCCTCAAGGAAGAGGTGGGAGGCTTAGGTGGTTTAAGAAGAGCTACTGCATCTGACCGGGGCGAGCCGCGTCATAAACGCGCTCGCCCATCTAGAAGCTTGGAGATATGGAGGATCGTGGAGGTTATGGAGGATCCTGAAGCTAATGAGAACTGCCTAAATATACAAGTTTATGACTTGCCTTTGAATCTACTCGCACTA
>ERZ795043.1330-NODE-1330-length-12669-cov-6518.511733_pt1 | contig 12669 bp, 14 predicted proteins | sample MGYA00375127_ERZ795043 | MGnify/ENA primary metagenome ERZ795043 (study PRJEB30172, sample SAMN05518447) | compost metagenome | isolation source: Feedstock adapted compost from Newby Island compost facility, Milpitas, CA | place: USA:Newby Island compost... | reverse complement strand
CCAACGAAGGATTTATTAAAGTGGTATTTGACGCAAAATACGGCGAATGGCTGGGTACCCACATGATTGGCTATAATGTCACCGAAATCATTGCGGAAACAGTCGTTGCCCGTAAGTTAGAAACCACCTATCAGGAAGTACTCGACTCCATTCATCCGCATCCCACCATCAGCGAATCGGTGAAAGACGCCATTGAAGTGGCTTATGGCGAAGCCATCCACCTGTAAAAAGGTGTCGGTGCAGACCGTAGATGAACTTTAAGGGCTCCAGTAAACCATCTGTCTGGAGCCCTTTTGATTTAATCAAAAACATTGCATACTTAAAAGGGTGAGAGATGCACTCACAGTAATTTTTTGGCTTCTTTACGAAGCACGTCCAAGGCCACCTGCAGGGGAGAAGGTTGTTGTTTCAGATGCTCGGCGAGAAGTTGTTTGCACAAAGTGGCGCTGCGGGCCTCCGAAGGTAACTGACTGATTAATACGTTCAGCTGGCTGATCATGTATTCTTTAGCGTGCACCACCGCATCCCAGGCTACCTGCGAAACATATATTTGCTGACTCACGTTGTGGGCATATTCTTCGCGGATATCCTGTATCATCAATGCATATAATTCCCCCGCCGGAAGATCAATCTTGCCCAACCGATAGACCAGTTGTTCAGGCGAAATACGCTCAATGAAAACCACCAGTCGTTCATACGCTTGCAATTGCAACGGCAAGGTATATTGCCGGGGCGTAAATGTATCGGCCGCAACTGTAGTTCGGGATGATTTTTTTCGCCTGGAGACCAGATCGCGAACCAGCGAATAGAGGATAACCACACCGCCAATAGCTATCAGTATTTCTAACCAAAGCAGCGAAGAGCCCATCATAATCCTTTCATAATGACGGATAAAGATAGGGAAATGGTTCACATTTGCACCATTCCTGTGAATGGCCTATCACCTGTGGAGATGCGCTCATGTATTTTGCTTAAACCATTCATCCTGCATGTTTTTCAACTTTCACCATGCGAATATTTCGCTGGAGGCCCTGCCAGCCTGCACGCTTCAGTGCCGATCGGCCGAAGATCTCTACAAACTTTTCTTCCGTAAGCCTTTCCCAGTCGGCGGTACGAAAATTCAATATTTCCGGCAGTGGAGTGAAAGCCGGCTCTGTTGCTGGTTTGCTGAAGCGGTTCCAGGGACAAACATCCTGGCAGATATCACAGCCGAATATCCAGTTTTGCCATTTTCCTTCGGCCTCGGCAGGCATCATGTGTTCCCGGAGTTCGATAGTATAGTACGAAATACATCGACTGGCGTCGATCACCTTATCGGGCAGGATGGCCTGCGTTGGACAGGCATCGATGCAGCGGGTACAACTACCGCAATAATCTCTGGCAAAGGGATCATCATATTCCAGCTGCAGATCAGTAATCAGCGTGGCAATAAACAGAAATGAACCCTGCCTGCGTGTGAGCAAATTCCCGTTTTTACCAATCCAGCCCAATCCCGAGCGTACAGCCCAGGCCCGCTCCAGCACCGGCGCACTGTCCACAAAGCCCCGACCTTCAATTTCACCAACCTGCTCGCGCAAGCTTTTTAAAAAAATTTTCAACTTCTTTTTAATAACCCGATGATAATCTTCACCATAAGCATATTTTGCAACCTGATAACCATCCGCTCGTTGCTTTTGAGCAGGATAGTAGTTCATGAGCAGGGTGATTACCGATTTCGCTCCGGGCACCAGTTTCCGGGGATCAATACGCAGATCAAAATACCGCTCCATATACGCCATTGTACCATGATAACCCTTGCTGAGCCAGGCTTGCAACCTTCGGGCATCCTCACTCAACTGGGTTGCACGGGCAATGCCACAATAATCAAAACCCAGCGCACGGGCCAGTTGCTTCACGACAGCCGTATGTTTTGCCTCAACCGGATTCATAGCTTTTCAATATACAAAAGTAGATATCCTGCTCCATGTGCTGATCAAAAGCCTGTGATGGTTGTGGCATGGAACCGATATGAACGGGAGTTTAGCTTCGTGTAAGTATGCTGCCACATCGCTATGGGCGAAAAGGAGCCGAACATCCTTTAAAGAACCGCGGAGATGAACAAATCGGAAAAATTAACAGTTAGGCACCGCATGGAGCTGAAATTCAGGCAGGGAAAGCAATCGCGATATGACATCCTTTCGGAATTGAAACAGCTGGAGTTAAATTTGATGCATTCAGGTAAGTTTTTTAAAAAAGTCGGAATATGAATTTGAATGAATTCACCATTAAGTCACAGGAGACGATTCAAAAAGCTCAACAGCTGGCTTTTGAAGCACGGAACCCGGCCATCGAAACGGGACATTTGCTGAAAGCCTTGCTGGATGAGAATCCAGATACCATGGAATACTTACTGAAGAAAAATGAGGTGAATCTCAATTTTCTCCAGGCCCGACTGAACGATATCCTGAAACGCTATCCCAGATTGGAATCAGGCGAGGGTGGCCAGACGATCAGTCGTGATTTGAACAATGCCCTGATGCGGGCTTCCACGCTTATCAAAGAATTCAAGGATGAGTTTGTGAGTGTCGAACACCTGTTGCTTGCGCTGCTGATGGGCAATGACGATGTTGCCAGCTTGCTCAAAGATGTAGGCATGACGGAAAAGGGTTTACGTGCAGCTATCGCCGATTTACGCAAGGGAAGCACCGTAACCAGTCAGACGGCCGAATCGCAGTTCAATGCCCTGCAAAAATATGCCCGCAACCTGAACGAGCTGGCCGCAGCAGGTAAACTGGATCCGGTCATCGGCCGCGACGAAGAAATCCGCCGTACCCTGCACATTCTCTCCCGGCGTACGAAAAACAATCCTATCCTGGTGGGCGAGCCTGGCGTGGGGAAAACGGCTATCGTGGAAGGGCTGGCCCATCGCATCATCAATGGCGACGTGCCGGAGAACCTGAAAACCAAAGTTATCTATGCGCTTGATATGGGCGCCCTTATGGCCGGCGCTAAATATCGTGGCGAATTTGAGGAACGCCTGAAAGCCGTGATCAAAGAAGTTACCGAAAGCAACGGCGAGGTGATTCTCTTTATCGATGAAATCCATACGCTGGTGGGCGCCGGAGCCATGGAAGGGGCCATGGATGCCGCCAACATCATGAAGCCGGCACTGGCTCGAGGTGAATTGCGGGCGATAGGTGCCACAACATTAAACGAGTACCAGAAATATTTCGAACGCGACAAAGCACTGGAACGTCGCTTCCAGAAAGTGATGATCGACGAGCCCAGCGTAGAAGATGCGATATCTATTCTACGTGGCTTGAAGGATCGCTACGAAACCCATCACCACGTCCGCATTAAAGACGAAGCGATCATCGCAGCCGTAGAACTGTCACATCGATACATAACCGATCGGTTTTTGCCGGATAAGGCCATAGATTTGATCGATGAAGCTGCCGCAAAGCTCAGGCTGGAAATGAATTCCATGCCGGAAGAATTAGATGAACTGGAAAGAAAAATCAGGCAGCTGGAAATTGAGCGTGAAGCCATTAAGCGGGAAAACGATCAACAAAAACTTGAAGAACTGAATCGCGAAATCGCTGAACTTTCAGAACAACGAAATGCCCTGAAGGCTAAATGGCAGCAGGAAAAAGAAATTGTTGACAAAATTCAATCGGCCAAAGCCACAATCGAGAATTTGAAAATTGAAGCTGAGCAGGCCGAACGTAACGGCGATTATGGCCGTGTGGCTGAAATTCGTTACGGAAGGATTCGTGAACAGGAAAACCTGGTGAAACAATACACGCAGGAACTGGAAAAACTTTCGGCCGATAAAAGATTACTGAAAGAAGAAGTTGACGCCGAAGATATTGCGGAAATCGTGTCAAAAGCAACCGGGATACCCGTAACCCGCATGATGCAAAGTGAAAAAGAAAAACTCTTGCACCTGGAAGACGAATTGCACAGGCGCGTAGTAGGCCAGGATGAGGCCATTGAAGCCGTTGCCAACGCCATTCGTAGAAGCCGTGCAGGGTTGCAGGATGAGCGCAGGCCCATTGGTTCCTTTATCTTTCTCGGTACCACGGGCGTGGGAAAAACAGAATTGGCTAAGGCACTGGCCGAATGCCTGTTTGATGATGAACGCATGATGACGCGCATCGACATGAGCGAGTATCAGGAAAAACACACTGTTAGCCGCCTTATTGGTGCACCTCCCGGATATGTAGGTTACGAAGAGGGTGGACAACTCACCGAGGCGGTGCGCCGCAAGCCCTATTCGGTGATTTTGCTGGATGAGATTGAAAAGGCACATCCCGATGTCTGGAATATTCTGCTCCAGGTGCTGGACGATGGTCGCTTAACCGATAATAAAGGTCGTGTCGTGAATTTCAAAAATACCATTATCATCATGACCAGCAACCTCGGAAGCCATGTCATCCAGGAAAACTTTAATCAGCTCACGGATGATAATAAAGAAGAAATCATAGAACGCACCCGGGCCGAAGTCATGGCATTACTTCGTCAGACGATAAGGCCTGAATTCCTGAATCGGATCGATGAAATCATCCTCTTCCAGCCGCTCATGAAAGAACAGATTCGCGAAATCGTGAATATCCAGCTCAATCACCTGCAGGAACAGATGCAGAAGAACGGCTATCAGGTAGATTTCACCGATTACCTGATCGACTACCTCTCTGTGGCTGGATATGATCCTCAGTTTGGAGCGCGGCCGCTCAAACGGGTCATTCAAAAAGAAATTGTCAACCCCCTGAGCAAAAAAATTATAGCCGGCGAAATTGAGAAAAACAAACCCGTGCTCATCGACGTGTTCGATGGCGTGGTGGTGTTCCGTACCAATCACCACGAGCACGCATCCGTGGAATCCACGGGCCATGCTGTTCGATAAAACGGAATACAAGAATTACCTGGCAACCGCTCTCATACAAAAAGCCCCGCATCAAGCGGGGTTTTTTGTTAATTCAATTTTCACAGATGGCGAAAAAATTTTTTTAAAAAAAATTTGAAAATATCATTTCATTACATATCTTTAAGCTGTCATTTGAGATAAAATTGTTATTTAACCAAACCATTGCCTATGAAAAACCAGCTCTCCTGGATAGTTATACCCATTTTGATCATCTTTTCCCCTCTCATAAGCTGGAATGATATTCATCTCCCGGGAACAGGCTGGATGCCAGTTCCCCTGGATGACGAACCCTATGACCATATCCGGAAAAACCCCCTTTATGGGTATGTTGCCTGTCAAAAACAACCTGTAAGGAAACGAGTGTGGGCTTTCTGATTGAGGGGAAGGCTCATGATTAAAGGGTTACTGAACACCCGGTATAAGTCTTTATACCGGGGCTATTTTAACCTGAAAATTCGGCGGATCCTCTCAAAGCGATATCGGCGCTAAACATATGGATTCGCATCCCAGATGTTAAGTAAATCCAATACTGCTTCAACCTGTTTTAACCTGAAAGGATAAGCGGGGCTACAGAAGCCCCCATTTTATTTTTCCTTGAACCTTATTCAGGAGAAGCGGCTGTAAATTGCCTGCCAGGATGCCGACAGATATATTTCTCAACCTCGGCTACAACTGTCGAGCCCACTACCTGAATGGTGGCCTGTAGCTCATCCAGCGTCATACGATATCGCTCAAGCCAGTAGGCCGCCGTGAGTGGGTCATCAAGTTGAATACGCGCCCCATCCCGGGTATTGGAAAAAGATACAATATTCTTTTCCATAGCCGTAAGGTTTAATGGTTGTGAAAAAACAAATGCCGGCGGTGAGCTGAGAAGGAGTACCTGACCGAATGAACTGAATCCCTTTTCAAAGTTAACCACTTCTGAACAGAAAAAATATTTTTTTAAAGTAAAAATTTTTTGAAATGCAGATTGTGTAATGATTACACAATCATGCTTGTATCAAAAGCATAGATATAAAAATGAAAAACAAGGATGTGTGAATCATCATGCCATGTACATCCTGTTTATGAAAATGATTCACATCAAATTCTTGAAAAAGTTTGTGCTTCTCTTATTCTCGTATGAATACCTGTTCAGGCCTCAGGGGTTCAGATTGAATGACCCTGTCGGGCAGACTCGCCGGTATGTATATCTGCCTGCAATTTGTACCCGATATAACAAGTTGTGAAGTTGATGTTGATGAAAAAGAAAAACCGGTTAAATCAATATCCGCTGCATGCTCCAGTGTTATCAGTGGTGAAATTGCGTTTTTGATTTCTACATTTCTGAAAGCGATATTTTTAACGAAAGCAAGTTGCATTCCCGCATCGGCTTGCAGATGCATGTCGGTAAAAAATATGCGTTCCACGGGCATTTCTGGCAGGCCACGCATGACAATTGCTGAAGCTGCGCCACGCACCTGAATATCGCTGAGGTGAAAGTCTGTAAAACGAGGCGTTTCGGCTGTTACAGGTCTGGCCAGGGTATCTATTGATGATGATTGTTCATAATAGGTATCAAATAAAACAGCTTCGTGGGCAATATCATGCATGTAAATACGGTCAATATAAATATTCCGTACCCAGCCGCCGCTGCCACGCCTGCTCTTGATACGGATGCCGATATCGGTATTGATGAAATCACAATTGGTTACATAAATGTTTTTGATGCCACCATCTGTATTGCTCCCGATGACAAATCCACCATGGCCATGATACACAATACAATCGGCTATCAACACATTTTGTAATGCCGCAGAAGAGTCGGCGTAACGACTGGGACTCGATTTCATGCAGATGCCATCATCGCCGGCATTTACTGTGCAGCGGTAAATAATGATATTCCTGCCACCGCTGATATCGATGCCATCGCCATTCTGTGCCCACCACTCATTATTCACCTTCACATCTTTAATCATCACCTGTTCACAATAATTAGGGTAAAGTGCAAACTTAGGTGAGTTTTTCAGGGTTACACCTTCAATCCATACATTTTTGCAACGCACCAGCAACACCATATAAGGACGCATATAGTCTCTTGCAGGCAGAAAATCGGCAGCCGTGAGCTGCTTACCGGATTGCTTTAATTGTTTCAGGTATTGTTCACCATCACGTGCTTCAGCCGTAGGCCACCACATGTTTCCATTATCACTGAGCACTCCTCCTTTTTTCAACAAATCTTTCCATTGCGCAGCCGTTTGTTTTTCTTTTTTCACGGGTCGCCAGCTATCACCCGACCCATCAATGATTCCTTCTCCTGTAATTGCCACATCTTCTAAATCATAGCCCGAGATCGGTGAAGCTACCACAAAGCTGGAAGAACGAGGGGGTTGAATGATGGGATACTGGCTGTGATCCGGAGTAAACAATAATATCGCTCCCCTTTCAAGATGAAGCTCAATGTGGCTGCGAAGCGTTATCGGACCTGTAAGCCACAGCCCCGGCGGAACCACAATTACACCCCCGCCAGCTGCGGCACCACTATCAATAGCATGCTGAATAAAATGCGTGTTTAAGGTCTGCCCATCAGGGCGCGCACCGAATTGAACAATATTGAAAACACGTTCGGGTATCACGGGTTTTTCCCAGAGCGAAAAAGAAAACGGAGCAGCATGCACATAATCCGCAAGGCTGCGTTCATGCACAATTCCCTGCGCGTACCCGGCAGCAGAAAAACTGATTAAACAGAAGAATAAGCAAAGATGTTTCATACCATAACTACGTTTATGCAATGGATTTCAAAACTAAGCAAATCAACTAAATTTTATACATGATTAACGATTCATTTTAGGCTTCAGCGTATGCATAGAGGTTTTCAAATGTATAAAATGCTTTACCTTAGTACGCATGAAATCAATGCTATACATGAAATCACGTTTATCCTTTTCGTTCATCCTGTGCTTGATGCTGGCCCTATACAAATGGGCATCGGCACAGGATACCCTACCCTTACCCCGGAATGTTGCCATTGCTTATGAAAAGGGAACGCGAAATAATAATGGTCAACCGGGCGTACATTACTGGCAAAACTTCGCCAGTTATCATATTGACGTGCATTTCACACCGGATACAAGGCTTATCTGGGGAAAAGAAAACATTTTGTATATCAATAACAGTCCGGATACCTTATCTTATTTCTGGTTCAAACTGTATCCGAATTTTTACCAGCGCGGAGCGATACGAAACACGGCAGTGCTTCCGCAGGACCTTACGGATGGCGTGCAAATAGGAAGCTATGCAATAGATGGCGTGCCACAGGATGCAGATCGACTCAACATCCGGGGAACGAATATGATTATGCCGGCTCCAAGGCCCTTGCTACCGCACGATTCTGTACGGATTGAAATAGCGTTCAGTTATGTGTTAAACAAAACATCCCATCAGCGGACAGGTGAAATTGAAGACGGTGCTTATTTTATCGCGTATTTCTTCCCACGACTGGCTGTGTATGATGATATTGACGGATGGAATACCTTTCCTTACAATGGACTGCAGGAGTTTTACAATGATTTCTGCGATTTTGATGTACAGATTCATGTGCCGGATGGGTATGTAGTCTGGGCAACGGGCAACCTCCTGAATGCTGATGAAGTGTTGCAACCGCAGATTGTGCAGCGCCTTCATTTAGCTGAGCAAGAAGATGAAATACGCTTTGTGATTGATAGCATTGACCTGCAAAAGAAAAATGTAACCCAGCATCATCCCGTTAATACATGGCATTATCAGGCTAATGATGTTACCGATTTCGTATTTGCCACCAGCAATCGTTATGTGTGGCAATCGACTAGCGTGATTGTGGATTCAACGACAGGTCGAAGAACCCGTGTCGACGCCGTATATGACCTCCGGCATAAAGATTATGAAGAAGTGATTGATTTTGCCCGTAAAACCGTAAAGGGCATCAGCTACTATTTTCCACACTGGCCGTATCCCTATCCGCATGAAACAGTAGTGGACGGGCTGGATCAGATGGAATATCCCATGATGGTGAATGATAATCCGCTAAGCAATCGTGCATCAACCATCGAACTAACGGACCATGAAATTTTTCATACCCTTTTCCCGTTTTACATGGGTACCAATGAAACCAAATATGCGTGGATGGATGAAGGCTGGGCTACTTTGGGTGAATGGCTTTTAACGCCTTACATTGACAGTACCGTACACGATCCTTACGGCATGCAGGCCTATGATCATTTTGCAGGCACGGAAACGGATCTGCCGATTATCACACCCAGTACTCAAGAAGAAGGAACCGATTATTATTTAAATTCCTATCCCAAACCCGCTATGGGTTATTTGTATGTGCGCGATATGCTGGGCGATGAAGGGTTCCGGCGTGCGCTTCATCATTATATGCAAACCTGGCAAGGGAAACATCCGATGCCGTATGACTTTTTCTATGCCATGAATGCAGGTGCAGGTAGAAATCTGAACTGGTTCTGGAAAAAATGGTTTTTCGATTCAGGATTCCCCGATCTGGCCATTGAACGGGTTACGCATCAAGGCCTTCGATATCAGGTTACCATTCGATCATTAGGCAACAAGCCTGTTCCCATTGATCTGCATATATATTTGCAGAATGGCGATAGCTTGCAAATGCATCGCGATGTTTCCTGCTGGGAAAAAGGCAATGCCATAGTCAACCTTTCATTCCGGACAACCTCACCCGTGAAACGCATGGAACTGGGCTCGCTGTATGATGCTGATGTGAATCGCAGCAACAACAGCTGGCAACCCTGAAATGGTCATTCCCGCTGCGATCGGTAAATTTGCACCCAAACCAGCAACCATATGTCCCGAATCGAACATATCCGCAATTTCTGCATCATAGCCCATATTGACCACGGCAAAAGCACCCTGGCCGATCGGCTGCTGGAATACACCCATACCATTTCCGAACGGGAAATGCAGGAACAGGTGCTCGACGACATGGAACTGGAGCGGGAAAAAGGTATTACCATCAAGAGCCATGCGATTCAGATGGAATATGAGTTTGAAGGAAAAAACTATACCTTGAATCTGATTGATACACCCGGACATGTGGACTTTTCTTATGAAGTATCGCGTGCGCTGGCTGCCTGCGAAGGGGCTTTGCTTCTGGTGGATGCTACCCAAGGTATTCAGGCGCAAACCATCTCCAACCTGTATCTGGCACTGGATCATGATCTGGAAATCATCCCGGTCATTAATAAAATTGATATGGAAGGTGCGATGATTGAAGAAGTTAAAGAACAGATCATCGATCTGATTGGCTGCCGGGAGCAGGATATTTTGCTGGCATCGGCCCGCACGGGTGCGGGAGTGGAAGAGATTTTGAAAGCTATCGTGGAAAAAATACCACCCCCTGAAGGTGATCCGGATGCACCTTTGCAGGCACTTATTTTCGACAGCATGTACAATTCGTTCCGCGGCGTGGTGGCCTACTACCGGGTATTTAACGGTACCCTGCGAAAGGGAGATAAGGTAAAATTTGTGAATACCGGGCGGGAATACGATGCCGATGAAGTGGGCATCCTTCGCCTGCGGCTGGAGCCAAGCGATCAGATCACGGCTGGTAATGTGGGATACATTATCACAGGCATCAAATCGGCCAGCGAAGTGCGTGTAGGCGATACCATCACATTGGTCAGCAATCCCTGTCAGGAAGCTATCAAAGGTTTTGAAGAAGTAAAACCCATGGTATTTGCCGGTATTTTCCCGGTTAATACGGAAGATTACGAGGAACTGCGCGAATGCATGGAAAAACTCAAACTCAATGATGCAGCACTAACCTTTGAACCGGAAACATCTCAGGCACTGGGATTTGGCTTTCGCTGCGGATTTCTGGGTATGCTGCACATGGAAATCGTGCAGGAACGATTGGAACGGGAATTTCACCAGAGCGTAATCACCACGGTTCCCAACGTAAGCTTCATTGCCTATACCACCAAAGGCGAAAAAATCATCGTCAACAATCCGTCTGAAATGCCCGATCCCAGCCGGTTAAGCCGGGTTGAAGAACCCTTTATCCGTGCACAAATCATCACCAAACCGGAATATATCGGCAATATCATGACGCTATGCCTGGGTAAACGAGGCACTTTGATCAATCAGCATTATCTGACACCTACCCGTGTAGAACTTATTTTTGAAATGCCACTCACTGAAATTGTATTTGATTTTTACGATAAACTCAAAAGCCAGACCCGTGGCTATGCTTCATTTGATTACCATCCGATCGGCTATCGCGAAAGCGATATTGTAAAAATGGATATTCTGCTCAATGGTGATAAAGTAGATGCGCTCAGTGCCTTAATCCATCGCAGTCGGGCACAGGAACTGGGTCGCAAATTGTGTGAAAAGCTAAAAGAACTATTGCCTCGTCAGCAATTTCAGATTGCTATTCAGGCTGCCATCGGATCGAAAATCATAGCGCGGGAAAATATCAGCGCCCTGCGAAAAGATGTAACCGCCAAATGTTATGGTGGCGACGTATCGCGTAAGCGCAAGCTGCTGGAAAAACAAAAGGAAGGAAAGAAACGCATGCGCCAGATCGGTAGCGTGGAAGTACCCCAGGAAGCATTTCTGGCTGTGTTGAAAATAAATGAGTAAAACGGGAAGATTAAATACGGTTCTAATCCCAGCATGTATCAAAAAGGATATATCTCACAACCGTAGCCACAAGAATGCCTCCTACCAGCAACATCCTGTTCCATTGTGCTAATTTAAAACGAATCACTTGCAAGGCTTTTCCCATATGCTTTTCTACTGTAGAAACAGAAATCTGCATCCGTTGTGCAATTTCTCTATAAGATAATTGTTCTTCTCTACTTAATAGAAAAGCCTCTCGGCATTGGGGAGAAAGAAAAGCTATAGCTTCTTGCAGAAAAAGAATTATTTTATTCAGATACAATGATTAATGTGACAGGATTCTAACTATTTTCTGACTTATGGTTTCTCTCTTTTAGCTTCAAAACTAAATTTCGAACTGAAAATATAGTGCCTATGAACAATACTATTGCTAAAATAATATACGAAGTCTTATCCCATTTATCAATTATTATAAGGCGTACAAAGAAAAATATGTATAAAGCTACGGATAGAATCCACAATACCTTTAATAAATATGAGAAATTAGGAAACATACTAAGCTACTTTTTAATCAAAATACAAAAAATCACATTCCATGATTAAATATTCATGAATTTGGAACTAATACGTCTCTTAAGGCAACACTTATGTTCATTGCTTATTTCTAATCTGTCGCATGTGCTATTGCATACACTTCACAAGCAACGGTACCTGCTATTAAAACCGCTGCGCCAACCCCAGTCAAGGCTAAAAAACTTCCCACTAGTGCAAGAGTATTTACTGCAGCACAAGCTCCATTCCAAAAAGGATCAGTTTTGCCGCCTACAATGTTTACCATTTCTTGATTTGATAATGTTTTCATAACTGCATGTTTTAAATATTAATAAATAATTTCCTGGGATCTAATTAATTAATTTCAATTAATACCTCACGATAATACCTTACGAAGGGCCACAACCATCTGCTAATCCTGCTATACACACCACACCTGTTGCTCCTGCCAAAGGGGCAAAGATGGTTGAAAAGGCTAAAATTACGGTCGCTGTACACATGGCGCCTGTAAAAGCCTGGCATTTAGGATCTGTCGTTCCTCCTTCCACCGTTTCCATCTGTTCAAAGCTTAATGTTTTCATGACTTTAAAATTTTAAAA
>ERZ795043.1328-NODE-1328-length-12689-cov-20.406839_pt1 | contig 12689 bp, 11 predicted proteins | sample MGYA00375127_ERZ795043 | MGnify/ENA primary metagenome ERZ795043 (study PRJEB30172, sample SAMN05518447) | compost metagenome | isolation source: Feedstock adapted compost from Newby Island compost facility, Milpitas, CA | place: USA:Newby Island compost... | reverse complement strand
CGGCTGGCGCACGAGCTCGCGGACGCCGCCGACGCCATCACCATGCGCCGGTTCCAGGCCGGCGACCTGCAGGTGGAGACGAAGCCGGACCTCACCCCGGTGAGCGATGCCGACCGGGCGGTCGAGCAGGCCGTGCGGGAGCTGATCGGCCGGGCCCGGCCCGGGGACGCCGTGGTCGGCGAGGAGTTCGGCGAGACCGGGTCGGGCGCGCGCTCCTGGATGATCGACCCGATCGACGGCACCAAGAACTTCGTCCGGGGCGTGCCGGTGTGGGCGACGCTCATCGCCCTGATGGAGCACGGCCGGGTCGTGGCCGGCGTGGTCTCCGCCCCGGCGCTGGGGCGGCGCTGGTGGGCGGCGCGCGGCGCGGGCGCGTGGACCGGGCCCGGCCTCGCCTCGGCGCGGCGGTGCCGGGTGTCCTCGGTGCGCGACCTCGGCGACGCCTCGCTGTCCTACTCCAGCCTGCACGGCTGGGAGGAGAAGGGCCGGCTCGACGCGTTCCTCGACCTCACCCGGGCGGTGTGGCGGACCCGGGCCTACGGCGACTTCTGGTCGCACGTGATGGTCGCCGAGGGCTCCGTCGACGTCTCGGCGGAGCCCGAGCTGTCCCCCTGGGACATGGCGGCGATCACGGTGATCGTCGAGGAGGCCGGCGGCCGCTGGTCCGCCCTGTCCGGCGCGGCGGACGTGGCGGGCGGGAGCATGGTGTGCACCAACGGGCTGCTCCACGACGAGGTGCTCAAGCGGATCGGTGATTGATCGCCTTCACCAGGCGAGCGAACACGATCACGTTGTCCTTGTAGTGCCGGGTACGGTTGTCGAACGCCCCGCCGCAGGTGATCAGGCGCAGCCCGGCGTTGCCGATGTCGCCGTACACCTTGTCGGTCGGGAACTTGGTCTTCGGCACCCGGATGCGCTTGCGGGCCTTGAACACCGCGGTGCTGCCGTCGCGCCGGTCCACGTAGATCAGCGCGCCCATTTTGAGCTGCCGGAGCCGGTAGAACACGGCCGGGCCGGTGCGGGTGTCCATGTGGCCGACCACCACGGCCGGGCCGATCTGCCCGGGGGTGACGCTGCCCACGTACCACCCGGCGACGCCGGGCTTGCTGAGCGGGGGCGTCTGCAGCCTGCCCTTGCGGTCCACCCCGAGCTTCATCAGCGGCGCGTTGACCTTGATCGACGGGATGCGGATCCGCACGGGCACCGAGTACCGCATGCTCAGCTTGCGGGCGCGCTTGGCCTTCGCGGTGTCCTTGGCCTTGGCCGCCTCCCCGGCCTTGGCGGACCCCTTGGCCTTCGCGTCACCGGCCTTCGCGTCACCGGCCTTGGCGTCCCCGGCCTTGGCGTCCCCGGCGGCGGGCTCCTCGGCCGTCGCGGCGCCGGGCCGCGGAGCGGCCTGCTCCTCGGGCCTCGCGGCCGAGCCCGCGGCGCCCTCCCACACGTCCGGGCCGAAGCCCGCGTCGAACCCGGCGTCCGGCTCGGGCCACTCGGCGATCAGCGGTGCGGGCGGCTCCGGCACGCGCGGTACGGCGGAGCCCGTCGCGCGGGCCGGGCCTGCCGGTGCCACGACCCCGGCAAGTCCCGCGGCCACGGACAGCGCCGCGGCCAGGAGCGCGGCTCGGGCCCGGCCCCCCGCCCGGACCGGGCCGGCGCCTGCGTCGGGACCGAAGGCCGCGGCGGGGACGGCGACCGCCGCGTGGGTCACGCGGCGGTCGCGCGCCGGCCTGTCTGGCGAACCCGCGGGTCCACCGGCCGATCCCGACAATCCGGAAAACCGGATCACTTCTTCCGCTTCTTCGCCTTGACCTTGGCGTGCCAGCCGCCACCGGCGTGCACACCGGCCACCGGCTTACCACGGCACCACTTCTCGGTGCCCCAGCGCTTGCGCTCCTTGTAGCGCTGGGCGATACGGCCCGCGTCGCGCTTCCAGATCAGGTGGTCGTGCAGGTGGCGACCACGGTGATCCTTGCGCTTGTCGTAGTCGCGGGGCGAGTGCCGGTGGTGGTCGAACTCGTTGCTGGCGTCGACGGTGTCCACGGCGTCGACGTGGTCACGCTCGTGGTCGACGTCCTTGTGGAAGCGGTGCCGCTTGTGGTGGAAGCGGCCCTTACGGCCGGCGAAGGCGTCGCCGCGGATGGCGTCGCGGTAGCCCTCGCGGTCGACCCAGTGCCGGACCTTGCAGTGCACGTTGGCGGCGACGGCCGTCTGCTGGGTCTGGGTGAGGCTCGACACCGCACCGAACGCCGGTACCGCAGCCGCTCCAACGATTCCGAGCGTTGCGACGCTCGCGATTGCGATTTTCTTCATCTTGCCCCCGACGGTTGGTTGCGGCCCGATTTTTGTGGTTTGGCCGCATCGGGAGAGTTCACCGGTTCGGGGGCAGACGAAACGGGCGGTCGCAGTATCTTGTCACCAGTTTACCGATTATTAGCGCCTCATATCATGCGCTAAGCATTTTTATGAGGGAATATCTGAACCTACCATCCCAATCCGGACATATCCGAGCGATTCACGCAATCTAGGCTAGGAAACGGTCAGCGAGCGAGGGCCCGCCCGGCCGCCTCGAGCAGGCTGCCGCGGTACGCCTCGCCGAACAGGCAGACGTGCACGAGCAGCGGATGGAGCTGGTGGAGCGGCACCCGCGCCCGCCACCCGTCGGCGAGCGGCGCCTCCTCCCGGTAGGCGCCGAGAATGCGGTCGAGCCGCGGCGCGCCGAACAGCGCGAGCATCGCGAGGTCGGTCTCGCGGTGCCCGCCGTGCGCGGCCGGATCGATGAGCACCGCCCCGCGGTCCCGCGACCACAACACGTTCCCGCTCCACAGGTCGCCGTGAATTCGGCTCGGCGGCTCCGGCGGTCCCGCCAATTCCGGCAATTCATCGATGACCGATTCGAGCAGCCGGACGTCCGAGCCGGACAAATGGCCACGGTCGCGCGCCAGCCGCAGAAACGGCCGCAATCGCTGCTCGGCGTAGAACTCCGGCCAGTCGTCCGCCGGGGTGTTGTCCATCGGCAGCTCGGCGATCCAGCCCGGCCACGGCGCGCCGTACGACTCCGCCCCGGCCCGGTGCAGCCGGGCGAGGTCCCGCCCGAACCGCTCGGCGGCCTCGTCGCTCGGCGCGCCCTCGTCGATCCACTCGAGCACGAGCCGGTCGCCGCCGCACTCGATCACCTCCGGCACCGCGACCGCGCCGGCCTCGCCCAGCCAGCGCAGCCCGGCCGCCTCGGAGGCGAAGTCGGCGCCCCGCTTGACGAACACCCGGCGGCCGTCGGGCAGCACGCCCCGGTGCAGCGTCCAGCGGTGGCTGCGGCCGAGGTCGGAGACGATCCGCACGTCGGCGCTCACCGGCGGATCACCGCCGTTCCGGCGCGCGGCCCACGGCCCGGGCGGCGTGCTCGGCCACGCCCTCCGCCGCGGCCTCGATCATCTCCAGCACGCGGACGAAGCCCTCGCGGCCGCCGTAGTACGGGTCGGGCACCTCGGCGTCCTCCGGAGCGTCCGGGTCGAAGGACCGCAGCAGCCGCACGTCCGCGCCCTCGGGCGCGAGCCGCCGCAGCGTGCGCAGGTTGTCCCGGTCCATCGCCAGCACCAGGTCCCGCTCGGCGAACCAGGCCGGCTCGAACCGCCGTGCCCGGTGCCGGGAGCCGTCGTACCCGGCGGCGGCGAGCGTCTCCGCGGCCCGCTCGTCCATCGGCTCCCCCACGTGCCAGCCGCCGGTGCCGGCGCTGTCCACGACCACCACGTCGCCCAGGCCGCGCCGCTCGAGCACGTCCCGCAGCACCACCTCGGCCATCGGCGACCGGCAGATGTTGCCCAGGCACACCAGGCAGATACGGTACGGCCGTGCCGTACCGGCCCGGTCCCCGGCGCCGTCCACGGACATGTCCCTCGTGCTTTCTCCAGCCATGCCCTCAAGCATGTCAGGTGGACGAACGGCTCCGCGCCACGGGATCCGCCGCCGGCTACGGGCGGCCAAAGTCACCACCCATTTCGGGAGTTACGCGAGTAGAGCCGACCTTTCCGATATGCGTCACAGTCTGTTTCATCTCCGTTCACTTTGCCCGGCTTCGATGAGGGCCGACGAGCCTGGATGACGATCCTTTGACGGAGAAGGACGACGACCGTGACGAGTGGACAGCGCCGCCTGAGCGCGATGACCGCGGCGACCTTCCTCATCGCCCTGACGGCCGCCTGCGGTGGCGGCGGGGGCACCGACACCCCCCGGACCGAGGAGACGGGCGGCGGCGCCGCGGCGCAGCGGCTGAGCGGCCGGATCGACGCCGACGGCTCGAGCACCGTCGGCCCGCTCACCACCGCCGCGTACGAGTTCTTCGCCGAGCGGCAGCCGCAGGTGCAGGTGGCGGTCGGCACCTCGGGCACCGGCGGCGGCTTCGAGAAGTTCTGCAACGGCGAGACCGACATCCAGAACGCCTCGCGGCCGATCAAGGACGAGGAGAAGGCCGCCTGTGCGGCGAAGGGCATCACCTACACGGAGCTGACCGTCGCCACCGACGCCCTCACGGTCGTGGTGAACAAGGAGAACACCTGGGCCAAGTGCCTCACGGTGGAGCAGCTCAAGAAGATGTGGGAGCCCGCCGCCGAGGGCAAGGTCAAGAGCTGGAAGGACGTCGACCCGAGGTTCCCGGACGAGCCGCTCGCCCTCGCCGGGCCGGGCACCGACTCGGGCACCTTCGACTACTTCACCGACGAGATCAACGGCGAGGAGGGCGCGAGCCGCAAGGACTACAGCGCCTCGGAGAACGACAACGACATCGTGGCCGCGGTCGCCGGCGCCAAGGGCGGTCTCGGCTACTTCGGGTTCACCTACTTCGAGGAGAACCAGGACAAGCTCGCCGCGGTCGAGATCGACGCGGGCAACGGCTGCGTCGCCCCGAGCGTGCAGACCGCGCAGGACGGCACCTACACGCCGCTCTCCCGGCCGCTGTTCATCTACGTCAAGAACGAGTCGATGAAGCGTCCCGAGGTGAAGGCGTTCGTGGAGTTCTACGCGACCAACATCAACCGGATCGCCACCGACGCGAAGTACATCCCGCTCAACTCCGAGCAGGAGGCGAAGCTCAAGTCCGCCGTCGAGTCCCTGTCGGCGAGCTGAGCCATGGAGCGGTCCTCCCGTGCCGCGACCGCCCCGGGCCTGCGCCTGGGGCGGTCCCGCCCGCGTTACGGCGAGGCGATCGTGAAGGTGGTGCTGCTCGTCGCCGCCCTGGTGTCGATCGCCACCACGATCGGCATCGTCGCCTCCCTGGTGTCGCCCACGATCGAGTTCTTCGCCGAGGTCGGCATCGTCGAGTTCGTCACCGGCACGAGCTGGGGCCCCGGGTTCCGGCCGCCCACGTACGGCGTGCTGCCGCTGGTGACCAGCACGGTGGTGATCACCCTCATCGCGGTGCTGGTGGCCGTGCCGCTCGGCCTGCTCGCCGCGATCTACCTGTCGGAGTACGCCTCCCGGCGGGTGCGCAAGGTGATCAAGCCGACCCTCGAGGTGCTCGCCGGCATCCCCACGGTGGTGCTCGGGTTCTTCGCGCTCACCGTGGTCACGCCGTTCCTGCGGGAGTGGACGCCGTTCGACGTGAGTTTCAAGAACGGGCTGTCCGCGGGCATCGTCGTCGGCATCATGATCATCCCGCTGGTGGCCTCGCTCGCCGAGGACGCGATGTCGGCGGTGCCGTACGGGCTGCGCGAGGGCGCGTACGCGCTCGGCTCCTCGCGCATGGTCACCTCGCTGCGCGTGGTGTTCCCCGCGGCGCTCTCCGGCATCATCGCCGGGGTCATCCTCGCCGTCTCCCGGGCGTTCGGCGAGACGATGATCGTGGTCGTCGCCGCCGGCTCGAACCCCTCCCTCACCGCCAACCCGCTGCAGGAGATGGTCACCTTCGCCTCCTACATCGCGCAGGCGGCCTCCGGTGACATCCCGGTCGGGTCGACGGTCTACAAGGCGGTGTTCGCAGTCGGCTCGCTGCTGTTCGTCACCACGTTCGCGCTCAACTACATCAGCGCCCGGATCGTGCGCCGCTTCCGGGAGGTTTACGAGTGACGGTCCTCACCACCCCCAAGACCGCCGTGCGGCTCGCCGCCAAGGGGCGGCCGCTGCGCGAGCACCTGTTCCGGCTCGCCCTGGTGGCGAGCCTCGTCATCGCGCTGGGCTTCCTCGCGCTCGTGCTCTACTCGATGATCTCCAAGGGCATGGGGCGGTTCGACGCCCGGCTGTGGGAGAACATGCCGTCGATCCGGCGGCCGGAGGCGGCGGGCGCGCAGTCCGCGATCACCGGCACGATGTGGCTGATCGGGCTCACCGCGGTCATGGCGCTGCCCACCGGCATCCTCGCCGCGATCTACCTGGAGGAGTACGCCGACCGCACCCGCTGGTACAACCGGGTGATCGAGCTCAACATCCAGAACCTCGCGGCGATCCCGTCGATCATCTACGGCATCCTCGCGCTGGGCATCATCGCCCGCGTACTCGGCCTCGGGTTCGGGGTGCTCACCGGGGCGATCGCGCTCTCCCTCCTCGTGCTGCCCATCGTGATCATCTCGGCGCGGGAGGCGATCCGGGCGGTCCCCCCGTCGATCCGGGAGGGATCGCTCGCCCTCGGCGCCACCCAGTGGCAGACGATCTACCGGCAGGTGCTGCCCGCGGCCATCCCCGGCATCGCGACCGGGTCGATCCTCGCGCTGTCCCGCGCGATCGGCGAGGCGGCCCCGCTGATCGTGCTCGGCGCGGCGACGTTCGTGCCGTTCAACCCGGAGAGCCTGTTCGACCGGTTCTCCGCGCTGCCGGTGCAGATCTACTTCTGGATCACCCAGTCCCGGGAGGAGTTCCACCTGCTCGCGGCCGCCGCGATCGTCATCCTGCTCGCGCTGCTGCTGCTGATGAACTCGGCGGCGATCCTGCTCCGCAACCGGTACCAGAAGCGCTACTGAGCCCGCCCGGCCCGCATCGCACGAAAGGCCTTCGATGGACAGACACGTAGCTCCCCCGATCACCGCACCGCAGGTCGACGTCACCGGCGCCAGGGTGCCGAGCACTCCCGAGCCCCTGGACCCGGTGTTCACCGTCTCCAACCTCACCGTGCACTACGGCGACTACGCGGCGGTGCGGGACGTCAACATGGTGATCGGCCGCCGGGAGATCACCGCGATGATCGGCCCGTCCGGCTGCGGCAAGAGCACGGTGCTGCGCTGCTTCAACCGGATGAACGACCTCATCCCCAACGCCCGCGTCTCCGGCAAGATCCTCTACCACGACGAGGACGTGTACGGCGAGCACGTGGACCCGATCGAGGTGCGCCGCCGCATCGGCATGGTGTTCCAGAAGCCGAACCCGTTCCCCAAGTCGATCTACGACAACATCGCCTACGGCCCGCGGGTCAACGGCATGAAGGGGAACCTGGACGACATCGTCGAGGAGGCGCTCACCAAGGCGGCGCTCTGGGACGAGGTCAAGGACAAGCTCCGGCAGAGCGCGCTGTCGCTCTCCGGCGGCCAGCAGCAGCGGCTCTGCATCGCCCGCACGATCGCGGTGAAGCCCGAGGTGATCCTCATGGACGAGCCGTGCTCCGCGCTCGACCCGATCGCCACCACCAAGATCGAGGACCTGATGCAGGAGCTGGCCCGCGAGTACACGATCGTGATCGTCACCCACAACATGCAGCAGGCGGCCCGCGTCTCCGAGCGCACCGCCTTCTTCACCGCCGAGGTCGACGAGAACGGTCAGCGGTACGGCCGGCTGGTGGAGTTCGACCAGACGAGCCGTATCTTCACCAATCCCCGCGACAAGCGCACCGAGGACTACATCACCGGCCGGTTCGGCTGATCCACCGCACACCGTCCCATGCCAGAACGTTCGGGTGAGACTGGAGGACAGGGTTGGTCCAGCCGCGGACGCCGGCCGAGGCGGACGGAAGGTCCCGGACGGCGCCCGCTCTGCTGGTCGCCGATCCGGACGTCAGGCTGATCAAGGAGCTTGCCTCGGCGCTGCAGGCCGAGGGGGTGGAGGTGACCGGCGTCGCCGACGGCGCGCAGGCCCTCCTGCAGACCGGCGCGCTCCGGCCCGACGTGGTGCTGGTGAGCGCGACCCTCACCGTGGTCGACGCGGTCGACTTCGTCCGCGCGGTACGGCACGTGCAGGGCGTTCCGGTGCTGCTCGGCGTCGGCGAGGGGGACGCCGAGCGGGCGGTGCGCGCCCTGGCGGCCGGGGCGACCGCGTGCGTGGCGCGGCCGTACCGCGTGCCCGAGCTGCTGCCGCTGGTCCAGGGGGCCTGCAGCGGCGAGCCGAGGAGGGAGCGGACCGTGCTCACCGTCGGGCATGTCGAGCTCGACGTCAGCGCCTACCAGGTGCGCGTGGGCGGTGACGTGGTGCACCTGCCGCTACGCGAGTTCGAGCTGCTGCACTTCCTCATGCGCAACGCCGGCCGGACCGTGACCCGCGAGCAGATCATGCGGCACGTGTGGCACTCGGAGGACAACCTCTCCACGAACACGATCGCGGTGCACGTCAAGCGCCTGCGCCGGCGGTTGCGCGACCACGAGGACCGGCTCATCCAGACCGTGCGCGGCGTCGGCTACCGGCTCGTCGCGCCCGCGGACTGACCGCCGGGTACGGCGCGCCCGGCGGCGGCGCGCCGTACGGGGGCCTCGGCGGCCGGCCCGCAGCCTCCGCCGCGCAGGGCCGTCATGATGGCCCGGGCCACGCGCTCGACCCGGGCGACGCCCTCGGCCATCGTGGCGCTGCCCTCGCTGAGCACGGCGATGGCGTAGTGCCGGTCGTGCCGGGTGATGAGCCCGACGCTGGCGATCACCCACAGGTGGTTGTGCACGCGGCGCATCCAGCCGTTCTTCACCGCGACCGTGTCGCCCGCGCACGCCCCGGCCGACACGCCCCACCGCTGGCGGGGCAGCACGTCCCGCATGAGCGAGAGCACGGCGCGGCGGTCCGCCGCGGCGAGCGGTCCGGCGCCGGTGGCCAGCTGCCGCATGAGCCGGACCTGGTCGGCGGCCGTGGTGCGGACCACGCCCCAGCAGTACAGGTCGACGCACCGGCCGTCCACGGCGCCGGTGTGCCGCAGGCCGAACGCCCAGCTCACCCGGTTGAGGCCGGCGGCGTACCCGAGGACCTCCCACAGCCGGTCGGCCGCCCGGTTGTCGCTGGCGCGGATCATCAGCCCGGCGAGCCGGCGGGTGTGCGCGCCGAGCTCGCGCCAGGACGCGGTGAGCAGCAGCCCCATGAGGATCTCGACCTTCACCGTGCTCGCCGTGATCATGCGCTCGTGGGCGCGGTACCGGAAGGTGCGGCCGGTGCCGAGGTCGGCCGCGGCCGCGGAGAGCCGGCCCGGCCAGCCGGCGAGGTGACGGTCGAGCGTGCGGGCGAGCCGCGCCGGGTCGAACGGGCGCCGCTGCGGCGGGACGCGCAGCTGCCGCTTGCCGCCCGCCCGCCCCGCGGTGACGGCGGAGCGCAGCAGCACGGACGGCCGGAACGCCACCGGGGCGGCGGCCGCCGCGCCGGCGGCGGCACGGGAGGCCGCGGGCGCGGGCCGTGCGCCCTGCCCCGGGGTGGGGGCCGGGTGGCCGCACAGGAAGCTCCACCCCACGACCAGGGCGGCCAACGCCACAGTCGACAGTCTCAAACGTCCACCCCCGCGAGTCCGCCACGTTCGACCGTGGTGGCCGGGCCCCGCGTCCGTCCATCCGGCACGCGCGGCCGGGGGAACTCCAGACCCGCGGATCACCGAACCATGACCCGGGCCCGACCGCCCGGTACGGCGCCGCCGCGGCGGCGGACGCGCGGGGGAGGTCAGCTCTCGTCGCTCTCGTCGCTCTCGTCCGCCTGGTCGGCCTCGCACTCCATGCAGGCGCGCCGGGCGATCAGCGAGAGGAAGATGCGCTCGGCCTCCTCGAAGTCCTTGGCGACCTTGGCCACGCCGTTGGTGGCGGCGGCGATCTCGCGTAGCTCGTCGTACTCGATGTCGCGGCCGTAGCCGACGATCGACACGGTGACGGGCTGGGTGGGCACGAACTCCCGCCGCAGGGTGGCGAGCAGCTCCTTGCGCGAGATGCCGTCGTCGTCCTCGTTCTTGCCGTCGGTGAACACGACGATCGAGGTGAGCTTGTTCGGCACCGGGTTCTCCGAGGCCGCCCGGAAGGCGGCGAGCACCGAGTCGTACAGGCCGGTGTCGCCCTTGGTCTTGCGCGGCAGGCGGCGCAGCTCCCGGATCACGGCGTCCTTGTGGGTGCGGCCGTCGACCTTCTCGTCGAGCGGGGCGATCGGCACGAGCTCGCGGTAGTCCTTGTCGCCGTCGAGCTTGGAGGCGAAGGCCCACAGGCCGACCTCGCTGCCCTTGGGCAGCGCCCGCACGCCCTCCTCGGCGAGCCGGACGATCGCCTTGGCGCGGGTCAGCTTCGTGCCGGGCACCTTCCGGTCCATCGAGCCGCTGACGTCGATGAGCAGCAGCGCGCGGGTGTCGGCGGTGATCAGCCGCGCCTGGAGCAGGCTCCGCAGCGTGGTCGCCGCGTCCGGGTTGGGGATGCGGGCCGGCTCCCTGGACCGCAGGCCCATCGCCGAGCTCAGCCCGCGGCCGCCCTTGCCGTCCGGGGTGCGGAAGCCGGCGGCGTGGATCGCCTCCCGGCCCGCGGGCGAGGTGAGCGCCTGGTAGAACTGCTGGGCGAGGCGGCGGCCGGTGGCGGTCGTGGCGGTCACCACGTACGGGTAGTCGAGCGCGATCGCGCCCTCGGTGGGGTAGATGCCGATCACCCGGTTGGCGGTGTTCTCCCGGTTGTACCGCCAGATCGCCTGCTCGCTGGCGACGACGACGGCTTCCTTCCTCTTCTCGTCCTTCTTCTCGTCCTTCTCGTTGCCGCCCTTGCCCTTCTTCTCCTTCTCGTCGCTCTTCTCGTCCTTGTCGTCGCCCTCGGCCTCGCGGACGACGTCGAAGAGGGTGCGCTCGTCGGGGATCATCGACTCGCGCAGCTCGAAGGCGGCGTCGCGGACCGCGTCCATCAGCTCGGGGCGCAGGTCGGCGACGGCGTCGAGCACGTTGAGGGCGGCGAGGCCGGACGCGTACTGGCCGGGGGTCGGCAGGCGCAGGACCATCTTGTCGCCGAGCCGCTTGCGCTCCGCGGTGCCCGGGATGAGCATGGTCCAGCTCGGCTCGCCCTCCTTGCGCAGCTTCTCCACCGTGCTCGCGGCCGCGCCGAGGATGACCGGCGAACGCGCGATGGATCGGCCCTTGTCGAGCATGGGCCGTAACATCGCGGTCTGGTTCACCTGCTCGGCCGTACCCTCGTCTCCCGACGTCTCCCCGTCGCCATCCTGCGCGCGCAGGTTGGCGTAGTCGACCCAGACCGAGGCGTCGGGCACCCACACGTCGGGCCGGTCGGCCATGTTCACGATGCCCTCGGCGACGTCGACCGGGGGCCGGATGCGCGTCTCGATCGACACGCAGGCGTGCTCCGCCTCGAAGCTGCGCGCGACCTCGTCCAGCACCGGCTGGATCTCGGCGGCCGCCACCACGTCGAGCTGGAACCGCTGGTCACAGGTCGGCCCGCTGGCGAGGGCGTAGGCGCCGACGGCCGTCGCGATGAGCAGGCTCGCGCCGACGACGACACCGGCGATCGTCCGGACCTGGCCGTTCTTCCGGCGATGCTGCGGACCACCCCGATCCCATCGGACGGCGAGCTCCTGACTATGGTGCCTACCACTCACGCTGACCAACCCAAATCAGGCGAGACGAGCCATTTGCGGGAGATGTCCTGAGTGTGAGTAGCGTAGCGTGTCACCCTTCACAAATCACCAATTGCGTCACGCTCATTCCGATATCAAATCAGGCAACATCACACCCTCTGTTAGCAATAGTGAGCGACAAAGTCAGCGCACCAGGCCGAACGTCACACCTCCGCCGCATGATCACCGGCGCTCACGGAGCGTGACCGCGAGCGATTCCCGCCCACACGGGCGCATCGGGTGTCAGGCCATCGCGCCTGCACCCCGTCCGGCGAGGAACGCGGACCACCGCACGACCTCCCAGCACTCCTGGCCGACCGCCGGCGTCGTCACCAGCGCACGAGCCGGCCCGGGCCATCCGACGACGGGCGTTTCATGGGTCCTTTCGGAACACTTATAACGTTTGTCATCTCTATTACGGTTTCACCCGGGTGTCCATCCTCGAGAAGCCGGCCTCTCCCCCCGGGTTCACCGGACTTCAGAAATCACGCAAACCGAGAAATCGTCTACAAAATCGTCGCCACGACTCGGCGAAGCGATCTGTCATTCCGCGGCTTCACCGCAGCCGTCTGATGCGCGAACAAGGCATATACGTCGCCATCTGAATAAAGCAGCGTCCTCCAAAATCCCCCGGATTTCGAGAAACACTGCAAACGAGCCACCGGCCTCGTCGTGCGACGGCGAGATCAATGACATCGACGTGCCGCGAAACCGGAGGCGAAATCGCAGTTCACATCGTTGAGGCAACCTCGTCGGCCTCGTCACAGGCGTGGCGACAGGCAACCAGGCGATCGCCGCCGGCACTCGTCGCGCGCTGCCGGGCCCCACCGAGGCTCCGCTCGCCCACCGGGAAAACAAAAAGGGCCCCGGCTCTCACCGGGACCCTGCAAAAAGTCCTGAGAAATGCGAAGGCCCCCAGCCACAAAGACCAGGGGCCCCCACAAAAAGCCGTCCGG
>ERZ795043.1327-NODE-1327-length-12705-cov-5.644427_pt1 | contig 12705 bp, 8 predicted proteins | sample MGYA00375127_ERZ795043 | MGnify/ENA primary metagenome ERZ795043 (study PRJEB30172, sample SAMN05518447) | compost metagenome | isolation source: Feedstock adapted compost from Newby Island compost facility, Milpitas, CA | place: USA:Newby Island compost facility... | reverse complement strand
GGGCCCGCTCGTCCTGCTCGCGGCGGACGGCCGGCTGTGCCGGCTCGATTTCGGGCGGATGGAAGAGCGGCGTCCTGGGATCGCGTCCTGGGCGGCAGCGCACGGCCTTGCCGGCGCGTTCGTCCATTCGCCGGACGAACCGCTGCTTGCGGAAGCGGCGGCGCAGCTGGCCGAATATTTCCGCGGCGAGCGCGTCCGGTTCGAGCTGGTGACGGCGATGTACGGCACGCCCTTCCAGCGGGCCGTGTGGGCGGCGCTCGCCGCAATTCCTTACGGCGAGGTCCGCTCGTACAAGGCGCTCGCCGCGGCGGTCGGCCGTCCGTCGGCGGTGCGGGCGGTCGGCGGGGCGAACAACCGGAACCCGCTGCCGATCATCGTGCCGTGCCACCGGGTCATCGGGACGGACGGGTCGCTGGTCGGCTATGCCGGCGGGCTGGAGGCGAAGTCGTATCTGCTCGAACTGGAGCGGCGGGCCGCCGGCGCTGCCCGTCCGCTTGCGGGCGCGCTGTGACGAAGACGGCATGGCCGGGACATGAAGCAAGACGCTTCTTGCGGAAAGGGGGGCTTCCGAAATGAACGCGTGGGACATCATCATACCGATTCTGACCCTGATTGTCGGCGCGATCGCCGGATTCGCAGGAGGCGTAGTCTACCTGCGCAGGCAGCTGACGAAGATGCAGAACGATCCGGAAATGCTGCAGAAAGTGGCCAGACAGATGGGTTACAACCTGAACAAACAGCAGCTGCAACGCGCGCAGCACATGATGAAGCGGGGGAACTTCCGCCGGAAATAGGGCGGCGTGCCTCCGGAGGAGGCGTTCATCGACATGGCAGGCGTGAAGGAATATGCCAACCGGCACGTGCAGGAGAATCGTGCCGAGCTGGAGCGGCTCGTCCGGGAAATGCTCAGGATGATCGGGGAAGACCCCGACCGGGAAGGGCTGCTTGAAACGCCGGCCCGCGTCGTGCGGATGTTCGAGGAGATCTACGCCGGCTATTCGGTCGATCCCGGCGACGTCCTCGGCGTCACGTTCGACGAACAGCATGAGGAACTCGTGATTGTGAGGGACATCGTCTACTACAGCCAGTGCGAGCACCATCTCGCGCCGTTCTTCGGCAAGGTGCACATCGGCTACCTCCCGAGCGGCAAGATCGTCGGCCTGAGCAAGCTGGCGCGGCTGGTCGAGGCGGTCACGCGCAAGCTGCAGGTGCAGGAGCGCATCACGAGCCAGATCGCGGACATCCTCGAGGAGAGGCTGCATCCCCACGGCGTCATGGTCGTCGTGGAAGGCGAGCATCTGTGCATGTGCGCCCGCGGCGTCAAGAAGCCGGGCAGCAAGACGGTCACCTCCGCGATCCGCGGGGAGTTCCGGGAGAGCGCGGCGCTCAGGGACGAGTTTCTGCAACTGATCCGGATGTGAAACATAAGCAGCCGACATCCGCCGCATGCGGCGCTCCGACGGGCATTCGTCCGATCGGGGCGCTGTTTTTTGTCCTCAGCGGGCGGGCATGGCCGCTCACGCGCCGCGGGGACAAAAAAGGTCCGCATCCTCCAAAAAGGGATGCGGACCCGGGAGAAAGGCGCCGGGAAGCTGCAGCCGTTCCGGCGCCCGGAAGTTTTAAGGCATGGCCGGGTTGACCGCTTCCTCAAGGAACCGGTCCAGCTCGCGGTCGTACTCCTTGCGCTGCGTCTCGCTCCAGCCCAGCCGTTCCGCCATGGCGGACGAAACGGCTTCCTTCCATTTCACGACCTGCGGCCGGTCGAAATACAGCATGCCCGTGCGGCGGATCCAGAAATCTTCCGGTTTCACGGCCATTTCGGCTTCCATGGCGTACAGGAGCTGCGCGGCCAGCGCGGCGGGCAGGCCGTGTCTTTCGGCGAAATCCCGGGACTCGGCCGCCAGCTGGAACAGCCGGCGGGAATTCGATCCATACCGGCGCAGGATGCGGGAGGATTCGTCTTCGCTGAGTCCCGCGGCCGTGCCGACGGGAAGCATCCGGCGGACGAAATCCCCGAACCCCAAGCCGCCGCCGACGTCGCCGCCGGAGATCGGCAGGTTGCGGGTGCGGCTGGGCGGCTGGGCCGGCAGTCCGTCTGCCTTCCGCTTCATGCCCACCAGATTGACAACTTTCTCGGCCATTTTCCGATACCCGGTCAGCTTGCCGCCCGCGATGGAAATGAGGCCGGAAGCCGACACGAAGATTTCGTCGCGGCGGGAAACTTCGGACGGGCTTTTGCCTTCCTGGCGAATGAGCGGACGCAAGCCCGCCCAGCTGGATTCCACGTCGCGGGAAGTCAGCTTCAGCGAAGGAAAGATGAAATTGGCAGCGTTCAGCAGATAGTCCAAATCGTCCCGATCCATGACGGGACGGGCGGTATCGCCGCGATAATCCGTGTCGGTGGTGCCGACATAGGTTTTGCCGTCGCGGGGAATGGCGAAGACCATCCGGCCGTCCGGCGTGTCGAAATAAATGGATTGCCGGAGCGGGAACCGCTCCCCGTCGAACACGATGTGGACGCCCTTGGTCAGGCGAAGCGTCTTGCCCTCTTTCGACTTGTCCATCTCCCGGATCGTGTCGACCCAGGGCCCCGCGGCATTGACCACATGGCGGGCGCGAACCTCATAACGTTCGCCGGTGATGCGGTCCCGGACGACCGCTCCCGCCACGCGGCCGCTCAAGTAAAGGAGCGATTCCGCCGCAGCGTAGTTCGCCGCCAGCGCTCCGAATTCCACCGCCCGTTTCAGCACTTCCAGGGTCAGCCGTGCATCGTCGGTGCGGTATTCCACGTACAGGCCGCCGCCCCGAAGCCCTTCCCGCTTCAGCAGCGGTTCCCGCTTCAGCGTCTCCTCCGCGCTGAGCATGACGCGGCGTTCGTCCCGTTTGACGCCCGCCAGCCGGTCATAGAGCATCAGGCCCAGCGACGTGGTGACCGGCCCGAGCGAACCGCCCCGGTAAAACGGCAGCAGCATCTTTTCCGGGATCGTGACGTGCGGCCCGTTCTCGTAGACGACCGCCCGTTCCCGGCCCACTTCGGCGACAACGCCGAATTCGAGCTGTTTCAGATAGCGCAGGCCGCCGTGGATGAGCTTGGTCGAGCGGCTGGAGGTGCCGGCGGCGAAATCCTGCATCTCCACCAGCGCCGTCCTGAGTCCGCGGGCGGCGGCGTCAAGGGCGATGCCCGCTCCGGTGATGCCTCCGCCGATGATGACGAGGTCCAGGGGCTCCCGGCTCATCGCCTGCAGCATCCGCGTCCGGTCCCATGCCGCGAACCCGCCGCGCGATCCGTTCTCCTCCGGTGTTCCGCCCCGGCCCCCTCCGGCCGAATTCGCGCCGTTTTGCCGGATATTCGCAGGTGTTTCCATGTTCCGCGCCCTCCTCCTTTTTCGGATAACCGATAAAACAAAAAAACCGCCATCCGCTTCGCCGGGACCGAACGAAGCCAAATGAACGGTTTCTCAACATCTCCACACCGCTATGCACTTGTCAAGTTCATTATAGCACAATTCTCAAGCCATGTGCTGCTTTTTGTATCTGCCGAAAAAGGCAGAGGCCGGACCGCATTCCGGTACTTGACAGTGATTCGGGCGGATGATAATATACACGATGAAAACGCTGCCAATTTCATATGCCCGGGTACGAGATCTGGAGAACCCCTTTATTCAACCGAAGGATGGAAGGCGCTTGCCTTCCCGAGGTTGAGTAAAGGGGTTTTTGATTTCCCGCGGGCCCGTGGGATATTGGCGGAAGCAAGGCATGACGGCCGTTGCCGGTGCGGCCGGAATTGCCCCCTATTTGTGCAAGCGCTCGCATGGAAGGAGGAACCACATGAAGACGAAATGGAAAAAGCTATGTCTGACGGCAATCATGATTTCCATGCTGGAGTTCATGATCTTTTCCCACCTGGCGGCGGTACCCGTCCGGGCGCAAACCGTCACGCCCGAACTGCTCATCACGGAGATCGTTCCCGCCTCCGCGGGAACGGGCCAGCCGTATGAGTACGTGGAAATCTACAACAACACGTCGCAGCCGATCAACCTGGACGGTTACAAATTGCAGTATTATTCCAACATCACCGGCAATCCGGCCAATACCTGGCCAATCTCGGACAAAATCATTCGTCCGAGAAGCACCCTGGTGTTGTGGCTGAAGAAGTTTGACTATCCCAACGTGCCGTTGTGGGATTTCAACGACAATTACGGCACGCAGCTGACCCCCGACCAAGTCTTTGAAGTCAAGCTGACGACGTCGGCCCAGGGGCTGCATGACACCTCCTTGCGCAAGGTGGCCATCGCCGACGCAAACGGAAATGTCATCGTTGATGCGCTTATCAACAACAACGAGGCGGACGGCATCACGAACCGAAGCGTCATTTACAAATATACGGGCTCGGGAACGTCGATGGAAAAAATCCGCAACAACGAGCAGGCCACTCCGGGCGTCGTGCTGAACGAGCAGATCCCGGGGCCGCTGCCGCCCGTGAATGTGACGGCGCAGGCGGGGGACGGCACCGTTAAATTGGAGTGGACGCACAGCGATCCGGCCGTCAACACCTATCGCGTTTACCATACCGGCGCTTCCCAGCCGCTGACCGTGACGGACGCCACCTACGCGGACATTACCGGTCTGGACAACGGAACGGAGTATTATTTCTGGGTCACGGCGGTCGACGACAATGAGGATGAATCGCCGGTGTCCGAACCGGTAGGTTCGGTTCCCCTGGAGGTTCCGGACAACGATCCGCCGGCTGCTCCCGCCCATTTGCAGGCGACGCCGAAAGCCGGCCGTGTCTTCCTGTCGTGGGACCCCAACGCGGAACAGGACCTTGCCGGATACCGGATTTACGTCAATGGCGCGCTGTGCTGCACGGTGCCGGCTTCGGAACATACCGTGAACATCACCCCATTGACCCAGGGCAAGACCTATACCTTTGTCGTGACGGCGGTGGACCGGGCCGGGAACGAATCGCCCAAGACTTCCCAGGTTGCCGCAGGTCCCGCGGTCAATGACATGCCGGAGTTGCTGATCACGGAACTCATTCCGGATACCGACAACTACGCGAGCTATGACGCCTTCGAATTTATTGAACTCTACAACGCGACGGACAAGGAACTGGATTTGCTGGGCTACACCATCCAGTCCGGCAGCTGGCAGCACACGATTGAACGTTCCATCAAGGTAGGACCCTGGGAAACGGCGGTGATCTGGACCCGGAGGGCGGAGATCAGCCCGCTGACGCTGGAAGCGTTCAACAGCTACTATTACGGTTCCTACAAGAGCAAATACCTGACCGAAGACCGGTTCTACATCGTGGAAAACGTGGGCGGATTGGTCAACTCGGGAACGCAGACGGTCACCCTGTATGATCCGTTCAAATTTGAAGTGGTCAAAGCGATCTACGAAGGCGCGGATGTGGCTGCGGGGAAGAGCATCACGTTCCGCTATCCGGACATCGGAACCTCGTCGATGGTCAAAATCGGCGGCGGCCAAAAACCGACGCCCGGCACGGTAACGAAAGACCAGGTGCCCGCAAAGCCGCAACAGGACACCGATGCGCCGCTTACTCCCGCCAACGTTCAGGTCTTGGCGGGCGAGGGAAGCGCGACCATCAGCTGGACGCCCAACCAGGAGCCCGATCTGTTCGGGTACAACCTGTACCGGGACGGCGCGTTTGAATACTTCGTGCCCGCTTCGGTGAACACGTTCACGGTTTACGGCCTCACGGGCAACAAGTCGTATCAATTCCAGGTCAGCGCCGTGGACACGTCGGACAACGAATCGCCCCTGTCTCAGGCGATTACCGTGACGCCTTTGCATCAGAAGATGACGCAGCTGGAACGGGCGGTTCACACGAGAGATGCCAAATATCAAACGCTCTGGGACATCAGCGATGACGGTCCGGTTACGCCCGGTCTGTCCGAAGGGGTGGTCCCGCAAGGCATAACGTACCTGAAGGACCGGAACTGGCTGATCACGATCGGTTATCTGGAAGACGGACGCCCGTCCGCCGTCGCCGTGATGGACGCCGCTACCGGCAAATTGGTCAAGTCCCTCACGTTGTATGACGAATCCGGCAACCCGTACACGGGTCATGCGGGCGGCATCACGATCAGCCGGAAACACGTCTGGGTCGCTTCGGAAACGTATGTGTACCGGATTCCGCTCGACGATCTGCTCAACGCGGCGGATGGGGGCGAACTGCATTTCGAAGCTCGCGTCCCGGTGCCCATGCAGGCGGCGTTTGCGACGTATTCCGACGGCGTGCTGTGGGTCGGAGAATTTTACGAAGCCAAGGATTACCCGACGGATCCGTCCCACCATATGACCAACCGCGACGGCGACACGTACTACGCCTGGATGATCGGGTACGTGCTGGACGACGCGACGGATATGGTGTCCGCGGACAGCTGGGACGGAGACGCAAGCCATGAGGCGATCCCGGACTATATCGTCTCGATTCCGGAGAAGGTCCAGGGCGCGGTCGTCCGGGAAGACAGCATCATCCTGAGCACGTCCTACGGGCGGGGCAATGACAGCCGGCTCTACAGGTACAACAACCCGCTGGACACCCCGCACCATGCGACGGCGGACATCGGCAGCAGCACCATTCCGGTGTGGTTCCTGGACAACGCGGAAGAAAAGCCCAATCTCGGCCGACTGACCGTCATCCCCATGTCGGAAGGGCTCGTGGATGTCGGCGATGACCTGTATGTCGTGTTTGAGTCCGGCGCCAACAAGTACCGGTACACGACGGCCTATATCATGGACCGGCTGCTGGTGATCGACCTGGATCTCTGGGACAAGTACGGCACGGCCTACATCGGCGGCGTTCCCGCCACCCTGACGGTGGGCGACACGGTTCAGGCGCAAGTGCTGATCCATCGCGGCAAAGCGGCGCCCGACGACGTGACGGCTTCGTACCAGTTCGCAAGCAGCGATCCGAACGTGGCTGACGTGACGCCTGACGGACGGATCACGGCTGTCGCGGCGGGAAGCGTGGAGATCACCGCGACGGACGGGACGGACACCCTCTCGCTCATCTTGACCGTGAATCGGAAGTCCTCGACGACGCCGCCTTCACAGACGCCCGGAACGGGAAGCGGCGGGTCTGAAGAGGAGCCGCAGGAGGAGCCCGAGGATGAGTCGCCCGCGGAAGAGAACGAAGGCGAACCGGGCATTCGCGGACTGGATGAGGCGCGGAAACGGGAAGTGGCCCAATCCGTCGGCGAGGTGCAATCCGCCCTGCATGCCGACCTCCACATCCTGGGCGAAGCCTTCGAATTCGTTCCCGGCGAGAAGCCGGAAACGGTGCGGATTCCGGTCGACAGCCGGTTTGACGGCATCCCGGTCGGCGTATACAAAGTAGAAGCCGACGGCACCCTGGTCTATGTGGGAGGCAAACGAAACGGCGGCGTCCTCGAGGCGCAACTCGCGGAAGCCGGCGTCTACGTCGCGTTGGCCTTTGACAAAACCTATGATGACGTATCGCCGGAGCATTGGTACTACGAAGCGGTGCGCGAACTCAGCGCCATGCTCGTGGTCCGCGGGGTGGACGAAACCCGCTTCGCCCCGGCAAGACAGGTCACCCGCGCCGAATTTGCGGCCCTGCTGGTCCGGGCGCTGGGGCTCAAGGCGAGCCAACCGTCCACCTTCACCGATGTGGACCCGGATGCGTGGTATGCCGGCGTGGTGGCAGCGGCGGAACAATACGGTCTGATCACGGGCAGGGGAGACGGCACCTTCGACCCGAACGCACCCGTGACCCGGGAAGAGATGGCCGCCCTGCTGGTCCGGGCGTTCCGGATCATGGGCGAGACGGCGGACGTTCCGGAGATTCAGGGGTCGTTCACCGATCTTGATGCGGCGAGCGACTGGGCGAAGGAAGCCATTGCGGCGGCATTCGGATTCGGACTGGTCAGCGGCTATCCCGACGGTTCCTACGGCCCGTCCAAACCGGTGACGCGCGCGGAGGCGGTCCAGGCGGTGCTCAACCTGCTCTCCGCCTCCAACTGAACAACGTCTCAGCATCTGCATTGATTACCTCCCATCGGCTGAGCTATAATAAAGGGCACGTGACGGCAACGCTGTGTTCAACATCACGGGCTCTTGGCTCAGCCGATGCGAGTGGGGCAGGATGAGAAACCAGGATACCAACATGAAAACGATCAGTTACGCGCTGAAATCCAAACCGGTCATCACATCCATCGTGTCGGACGATGATCTTGAACCGGTGCTCCAATCCACGTCCAATATGGTCTTTCTGTTGACGGGGAATATTTTCACCCTGAAGGGGATCACGGAGCGCGTGCAGGATGCCGGGAAACTCATGTTCGTCCATCTGGATTTGATGGAAGGGCTGGGGAAGGACCCGGAGAGCGTCCGGTATCTGGCGGAGGTCATCCAAGTGGACGGCATCGTGACCACGCGCTCCAACCTCATTCAGTCTGCCCAGAAATTCGGACTCATTACGATCCAGCGCCTGTTCGTGTTTGATTCCGTTTCACTGGACAACGGCATCCGCATCATCAAGAGTTCCAAGCCGGACGCGATCGAGGTGCTGCCGGGCATCGTCGTCCCGCGCGTGATGAGCAAGCTGCGGCAGGAAATCGATTTGCCCGTCATTGCCGGGGGCCTCATCTCGGGGCTGGACGATCTGAACAAGGCCCTCGAACACGGAGCCATCGGGGTTTCCACTTCCTCGAAGGCGTTATGGAAATGGCAGGATGACAAAGAAAAAAAATAACTTGCGAATTTTGTCGAATTCCTATATTATTTCTATATCGTCATAATTGAATATTGCGAAGGTGGAGAATAAGGAGAAGCCTTTTGCTGAAAAAAAGAGCGCTTTCAGGATTGTGGAAGCGTTTTCGGCAAAAGGCTTTTTGATTTTTGCAAGGAGGTGCATCCAACCATATCCATGCTTTAGCCTACATGGATTCACAAGGGTTTGGACATTTAAAATCACACAGAGATTTGGAGGGGTTTGCGGTATGCGAAAGAAACTCACCGCGTTTGCGGCGCTCGTCCTGAGCGTCATGCTGGTCCTGGCCGCTTGTTCCGGCGGAAACGGGTCGGGCAGCAAGCCGGGAGGCGGCGACTCGTCGAGCGCAGGCGGCAATTCCGCAGGCGGAGAGTCGAAATCGGGCAACAAAAAAGTGGAAATCGAATTTTACTATCCCGTGGCGGTGGGCGGGCCGATCCAGCAGCTCATCGACCAGCTGGCAAACGACTTCATGGCTGAACATCCCGACATTATCGTGAAGCCGATCTATGCCGGCAGCTATCAGGATACCATGACGAAGGTGACCACCGCGGTGCAGGGCGGCAATCCTCCGGACCTTGCGGTGCTCCTGTCGACGGAACTTTACACGCTGCTGGAAATGAATGCGGTGGAAGAGCTGACGAATCTCTTCCCGCAAGAATATTGGAATGATTTCTACGAAGGATTCATGGGCAACACGAAATCCGGAGATCAAATCTGGAGCGTGCCCTTCCAACGCAGCACGATCGTGCTGTACTACAACAAGGACAAATTCCGGGAAGCGGGTCTCGATCCGGAGAAGCCGCCGACCACCTGGGAAGAGCTGGTGGAATACGGCAAGAAGCTGACCACCGGCGACCAATGGGGCATCGAAATCCCCAGTACGGGCTACCAATACTGGATGCTCCAGGCGATGGCTCTGCAAACCGGCGGCAACATCATGTCGAACGACGGCAAAAAGGTGTTCTTCAACGAACCGCATGTTGAGGAAGCGCTGCAATTCTACGTCGATCTGGGTCAGAAACATCAAATCATGCCGAAGGGCATCCTGGAATGGGCCACGGTGCCGTCCGACTTCATCAGCGGCAAGACCGCGATGATGTACCACACCACCGGCAACCTGACCCGCGTCAAGAACGAAGCCAACTTCGACTTCGGCGTCGCGTTCCTCCCGGCGAACAAGCAATACGGTTCGCCGACGGGCGGCGGCAACATCTACGTATTCAAGGGCATTCCGGAAGAAAACAAACAGGCCGCTCTGGAGCTCATCAAATTCCTGACCACGCCGGAACGGGTTGCCCAATGGTCCATCGACACCGGCTATGTGGGTACGACGAAATCGTCCTATGAGACGGACCTGCTGAAGAAGTATGTGGAAGAATTCCCGCAGGCTGCGGTGGCGAGAGACCAGCTCCAATACGCGGACAGCGAGCTGTCCACTTATCAAAACGGGTTGGTGACCAAGATTCTGAACGACAACGTCCAGGCCGCGCTGAGCGGCGACATGACGCCCAAAGAGGCGCTCGAAAAGTCGCAAAGCGAAGCCGAACGGATTCTGGCTCCGTATCAATGAGCCGCTGAAAATCGCATCTTCCCTTAGGCTGGAGAAGACGAGAAGCCGCTCATGCTTGAAACGGACGGGAGTCCGTTGGCAGCATGGGGCTTCTCGTCCTTTTCTGTGCAAACATAAGAATATCTCCACAGGCAGGTGATCACGAATGGCGCAGCCGCTCTCGGGCAGTTACGGGGGAAGTGCGAGACGGCGCATCAATTGGAAGAAACAGGCCTTTGCGTACGCCCTGCTTCTTCCCTCCCTGATTTTTCTGACGCTGTTTACGTACTATCCGACCCTGAAGACGATCTGGTACTCGTTCCACAGCTCGGGATTCGGGGCCAAAAGCTTTGTCGGCTTCGACCAGTACACCCGGATGTTTGACAATGAAGTATTCTGGAAGGTCCTTAAGAACAACCTGTTTTTGATGATCATGACGGTGCCGACCAGCATCCTGCTGGCGATGTATGTCGCGATTTGGGTCAACGAGCGCATGAAGGGCAACGGTTTTTTGCGCACGGCGTTCTTTCACCCCAACGTGATTCCGATGATCGCCATCGCCAACATCTGGTTGTTCATTTATACGCCGGACTACGGCCTGCTCGACAAGTTCCTGGAAATCATCGGGGTGAACGGGCCGAACTGGCTGGGGGATTCCCGGGTGGTCATGTGGTCGATGGTGATCATGATCATCTGGAAAGAAGTCGGCTTCTTCATGGTGTTTTATCTGGCGGGGCTGCAGAATCTGCCGACGGAAATCTACGAGGCGGCGAAGCTTGAAGGCATCAAGCCGCTCAAGCTGTTCATCAAGATCACGTTCCCGCTGCTCATGCCGACCACCCTTTTCTGCATGATCATCGCAACCACGAACTCGTTCAAGCTGGTGGACCATCTGTACATCATGACCAAGGGCGGTCCGAACAACGCCAGCAACCTGCTCTTGTACCATATCTACGAGAACGCGTTCAGCTTCTGGGACACCGGTGCGGCGGCTGTTCTGACGGTCGTGCTGCTGTTTATTCTGCTGTCCATTTCCATTTTCAATTACGCCTATCTTGACAAGCGGATCCATTATTGAGGGAAAGGTGGCCGTCCATGCGCGTAGAACCGTACAAAATCGTCAACAGGAGCCTTGTCACGCTGCTGGCCATCATTTTCATCTTTCCGCTGATCTGGACGGTGATCACCTCCTTTACGCCGGGGAGTGAAATCATTACCCGCAGCAATCCCTTCGCCGTCCAGCATCCGACGCTGGACAACTACAAAGCGGCATGGGAGAAGGTTCCGTTTCTGCTTTATTACAGCAACACCATCATTATCGTGCTGGGGATTCTGGTGGTGCAGCTGTTTACCATCACCCTGGCATCCTACGCCTTCGCGCGGCTGAACTTCTTCGGGCAGGGCTTCTTCTTCATCCTGTTCCTGGTACAGATCATGATTCCGCCGGAAGTGCTCATCTTCCCCAACTACATGGTCATGAAGGAACTGGGCCTGCTCGATACCAAAATGGCGATCATGCTTCCGTACTGGGCATCGGCGTTCGGGGTGTTCCTGCTTCGGCAGACGTTCAAGCAGATCCCGTTCGAACTGGATGAGGCATCCCGCGTGGACGGGTGCAAATGGTGGCAGACCCTGTGGCATGTGTATCTGCCCTCGGCCAGACCGACCTATGTCTCCTTTGCGCTGGTTTCGATCAGCACGCACTGGAACAACTTCATGTGGCCGCTGATCGTCACCAACTCGGTGGAATCGCGTCCCCTGACGGTCGGTATTGCCATCTTCGCCCAAACCTTCGAGACGGGCGTCCAATGGGGTACGGTCACGGCCGCGACGATGCTGGTCATTCTGCCGCTGCTCCTGGTGTTTCTCATCTTCCAGCGGCAGTTTGTCGAAAGCTTCATGCATTCCGGAATCAAGTAAGGTGAAGATGTCATGGACGTGACGCTGATGGGAACCGCCTCCGCGGCGGCGGGGAGCGGACGGGACAACACGTATCTCATGATCGGCGACGAACAGGGCGCCACGCTGGTCGATGTCGGCGGCAATCCGCTCGGCAAGCTGAAGATGCTTCGGGTTCCGCTTTCCTGCATCCGCCGCGTGGTGGTGACGCATGGCCACATCGACCACGTATACGGTCTGCCTTCCCTGCTGTGGGGCCTGTGGCTGGACGGGAGGAAGGAGCCGCTGGATCTTTACTGTCCGGACGAAATTCATGCGTGGCTGGAAAACTGGCTGCGGGTTGCGGGAGCATGGGAATGGCCCATTGCGTTTGAACTTCGCTTCCATCCGTTCAATTGGCGGCAAAGGCAGATCCTTTGGCAGCAAGGCGATTCGCGCCTGGAGGCGTTCCCCGGGCGGCACGGCGTGCCCGCCGCAGGAGTGGCGTATGTCC